>Ga0224555_1004634_pt1 | contig 12380 bp, 9 predicted proteins | sample 714S23034metaG_FD_180687 | JGI IMG/M metagenome (GOLD analysis project Ga0224555, IMG submission 180687) | Peat soil microbial communities from Stordalen Mire, Sweden - 717 S2 30-34 | ecosystem: Environmental > Terrestrial > Soil > Wetlands > Peat | place: Sweden: Norrbotten County, Stordalen...
ACCGACGAAGGCGATGTGGCGCTGAAATGCCCCACCGAGGTCAGCATCACCGATCGCCGCGAAAAAGAGCTTGCCGACCAGGGATTGGTGCCGCTCGTGCACTGCAAGGGAACGGACTATGCCGCTTTCTTCAGTGTGCAAACGGCCAACAAGCCCAAGGCGTATGACAAGCCGGAAGCGAACGCCAATGCCCGTTTGTCAGCCCAGTTGCCTTACATGCTGGCCATGTCCCGCTTTGCGCATTACCTCAAGGCGATGATGCGCGACAAGCTCGGCAGCACGATGAGCCGGGTCCAGGCCGAACAGTACCTGAACCAGTGGATCGCCAATTACGTGGTTATGGACGACAACGCGTCCGCGACCTCGAAGGCGGAAAAGCCTTTGCGCGAGGCCCGCATTGAGGTAGTGGAAGTTGCGGGGAAACCAGGCGCATTGCGTGCAGTTGCATTTCTTCGTCCCCACTTCCAGCTTGATGAACTCACAGTTTCTTTGAGGCTGGTAGCAGATCTTCCTCAGCCCGCGGGCAGGTAGCCGATTTGCTCCCTGCCTTTTGAATTCGATCTCCTCAACCGGTCTTGACACAAGACCCAATACGAAAGGACTGCAAAATGGCAATTGACGCCTATCTGAAAATACCGAATGTTACCGGAGAAGTGACCAATCCAAATTTCAAGGATCAGATCGCTCTAAGTTCCTTCAGTTGGGGCGGAGAACAGGCCAGTTCAATGGGAACGGCTTCAGGGGGTTCCGGCGCGGGAAAGGTGACTATGCACCCGCTGTCGGTCACCAAGCAGGTAGACAAAGCAACCCCGAGCCTACTTCAAGCGATGTGTACCGGGGCGCACTTTGATACGGTGACGTTGAGCGCCGTGAAGGCAGGCGCGACAAAGGCGTACCTTGTGGTCGAAATCAAAAAGGTATTTGTTGCAACGCTTCAATTCTCGGGGTCGGACGATATTCCGGTTGAGAGCGTGTCCATGACCTACGGCGCAATCACCATCGATTACTCGCAGCAGGACGACAAGGGAACTCTCACATCCACAGGCAAGAAGGGCTACAACGTCCAGACCGGCCAGTCAATCTAAGGCAACATGACACCACTAGCGCTTTACCGCGAAGGGAAACTGCGGGAAGCCATCAAGGCGCTTGGCGAAGAGTTGAGATCGAATCCACTCGACGCCAGGCGCCGCACGTTCCTGTTTGAGCTTTTGCTGTTTTCCGGGGAGTACGACCGGGCAGAAAAGCAGCTGGATCTTCTGGCGGGAGCGAATGCCGAGGCTGCCGCGGGGACTCTGCTTTATCGAAGTGCGCTGCATGCCGAGCGCACGCGCCAGGCTATGTTTGCCAACCATGAGACGCCTCCATCACGGGATGAGGCGGTTCATGGCGGCACATGGAACGGGAAACCCTTCGGCGAGATTCTCGATTCGGACCCGCGTATCGGCGCGAACCTCGAGACGTTTATCGCCGGCAGCTATACGTGGATTCCAATTCACTATCTGCGCAGGATCGAGATTGAGCCCGCCTCCAATCTCCGTGACCTGGTCTGGGCGCGCGCGCGCGTTGAGACCAGTTCGGACTTTCGCCTGCAGGAGTTGGGCGAAGTGCTGATTCCCGTCTTGTGTCCGTTGTCTTCCCGCCATGCGGAAGAATCCGTTCAGCTTGGCCGTGAGTCGGCCTGGGAGGCTGACGAGACCTTTGGCGAAATCCCCTGCGGCGCCAAGATGATGGTCATCGATGGAGTGGATGTCCCGCTGCTGGAGCTTCGCAGCGTGATTTGGTCTGCCCCGGAGAAGGAGTCTCAAGATGCCTCTGCGTGAGGATCTGCTTACGCCGATTGCTGGAGAGAATCCATCCGGCGAAGACCTCTACTATGACAAGGTCTTCGATCAGATAAAAGAAGCGCGGAGAGAAGAAGAGGACGATCTTCCGGCAGGGGACTGGGGACGATCGCAGGTCAAGAAGGCCGATCATCGCACCGTGATCAAGTTGGCCGGCGATGCGTTAGCCAAGCGGAGCAAGGATCTTCGACTGGCCGGATGGCTGGTGGAAGCGCAACTGCGAGTGGATGGCTTCCAGGTTCTCGTGCCCGGCATCGAATTGCTGCAAACCATGCAGGAGACGCTCTGGCCGACGCTCTATCCGGCAATCGAGGAGGGCGGAGACCTCGAACTGCGGATGCTTTCAGTAGAGACCGCGGCACGGCTGATTGCCGCGGCCATACGCAAGGCGCCGATCACCCGCTCCGGTTTGAATTACGAAAACTATCTTCAGTCGCGCACAGTCGGCTATGAAAAGGACGCTACTTCCGACGCAAAGCAGGAAGCGCGCAGAGACGCGGTCGAACACGGCAAGCTGACCGCCGAGGAATTCGATCACGCATTTGCGGCAAGTCCCAAGGCGCTTTACGCCGATGCCGGCGCTGCTCTTGCCGGATCGCTCGAGGCGCTCGAACGGCTCGACCAGTATCAGCAGGAAGCTTACGGGGACAACGCGCCGGTACTCAAGGCTCTGCAGGCCGCGCTCGATGACGTTCACGGGGTCGTGGTCTTCCTGCTCAACGAACGTCGCAAGACCGATCCCGACCCTGTGGCCGTTGTCGAGAGGCCTGCGGCATCGGGCGGCGAAGCCGGCGCGGACGCGCAGACGGAAGCGGATGCGAATGGACGGCCGTCGGCGGAGACCTTCAGCCGCCGAGCGCCCTCGGGGCAATTGAGCGGGATCGACGACGCGTACTCGATGGTGGTCGAGAGCGCGGAGTATTTGTTTGGAAACGATCCGCGGTCGCCAGTAGCTTACCTTGTGTGCGCCGGCCTGCGATTCGGAGAAACACGCATGCAGGGCGAAGTGCCCGCGCCTGGATTCGCGGTGGGACCGACTCCAGAGATTCGGCAGAGGCTGCGGGCGCTGGCCAACCGCGGAGCGTGGAACGAATTGATGCGCGTGTCGCTGCCGATTCTGGCCAGTGAATGCGCGAGGGCGTGGCTCGATCTGCATCGCTACATTTGGCGCGCCGGCCAGGAAACCGGGGCGGAGGCTGTCTCCAATGCTGTTGTGGGAACGGTGCGCAGCCTGCTGGTTGTCAGGCCCGAGTTGCGCCACTGGACTCTTGAAGATGACACAGGCGCGGCAAACCCAGAGACGCAGCAATGGCTGGATTCAATCGTTCTGCAATAGTCGATTTGCGGTAATCCCGGAGGAATGCGTTGGCCAGGCCCAGGTCCGACACGCTTATCACGCAGTCGTTGATCGATCGGCTGACCGATCTCGATCAGTGGCCTGAAACGCGTTCCGCGTCAATCGGCATGTATCGCGAATCGCTCAAGCGCGATGTGGAGTGGCTCTTGAACACCAGGCAGCCTGTGATTCCGGAGTTGGAGTCCTTTCCCGCAACGGCAGCCTCGGTGCTAAATTACGGTCTGCCTGATTTTCATAATTTTGAAGGTGCGGCAAGCAAAGAACAGAATGCTCTGACGACGGCGCTGGAAAAATGCATTCGCATCTTTGAACCGAGGGTCAGCCACCCTCGTGTGTTTCTGACTCGCTCCGATCAGCTCAGCCGCAGCTTGCGTTTTCATATCGAGGGTCAGATCAACTACGAAAACATGGATGAGGAGATTAAGTTCGACACAGTGCTGGAGCTGATCAGCGGCGAGTACGAGGTGAAGTAGGAGATGCGCGAGGAACTGCTGGAATACTATGAGCGCGAACTGACCTATCTGCGGCAGATGGGCGGCGAGTTTGCGCGCAAGTATCCCAAGGTTGCGGGACGGCTTCTGCTCGATCCGGATCGTTGCGACGATCCGCATGTCAGCCGGTTGCTTGAGGGATTCGCGTTTCTTGCCGCGCGCGTTCATCGCCGCATCGACGACGATTTTCCGGAGATCAGCGAAGCGCTGACAAAAATCATTCATCCGGGCTATCTGCGTCCCATTCCTTCGATGACGATCGTGGAGTGCCAGCCCGATCCGGCGCAGGGAAAGAAGGCAGCGGGGATGCGCGTTCCGCGCGGAACGCAACTTGTGACCAAGGCAACCGTCGAGGGCCTGCCTTGCCGTTTTCAAACGGCCTACGATGTGGACCTATGGCCGTTCTCAGTTGCGGGAGCGGAGTGGCGTCAGCCGGAGCGCATGCAACGGCCGCCGCGTTCCTCCACGGGGGCGCAGGTTGCGGCGGCGGCGCGGTTGCGTTTGCGCTGTCAGAAGGATGTGGTTTTCAACGGGCTTCCGCTTGAGCGTCTGCGCTTTCACCTGGCGGGAGATGCGAGCGTAGTTTTTTCTCTGTACGAGTTCTTCTCTGAAAAATGCATCGAGATCCAGCTCCGCGATCCCAGGGACGAGAAGAAACTGATCAGCCTGGAACCAGGGCGGCTGCGCATGGTGGGGTTCGATGCCGAAGAGAGCCTGCTGCCCTTTGTGCGCCGCTCGATGGACGGACACAGGCTGTTGCAGGAATATTTCGCGCTGCCGGAAAAGTACCTATTCTTCGATGTCGATGGACTTGAGCCGCTGGCGCAAACAGGTTTCGGCGAAGAGGCGGAGATTGTTTTTCTGTTCTCCAGCTTCGAACGTCCGGAGCGCCAGCAGGTGCTTGAGCTCGGCGTGAATGAGCGGACATTCCGTCTTGGATGCACGCCGGCGATCAATCTCTTTCAGCAGTCTTCAGAACCCATCCTTCTGAATCAAACTCGCCACGAGTACACCATCGTGCCGGATGGCCGGCACACAAGAGAGATGGAGATATTCAGCATTGAAGAGGTGATTGCCACCAACCCGCGGCTGCGGCAATCTGTGGTGTTGGAACCGATGCACGCCTATCGGCATCAGACACGCAATCGCGAGGATCTGGCATTCTGGGTGGCAACGCGCAACCTGAATCAGTTTGGCGAACGGGAGCCGTCGGTGATGACCATCTCGGTGGTCGATTTGACGGGCAGTTTTACAGATCCCGAAGCAGATGTCCTGATGGTGCGGGCGCTGTGTACAAATTTCGATCTGCCTTCGCGGTTCCACTTCGGCTCCGAAACCGGCGACTTCGATGCAGTCGGTTTCCCTGCGGCGAAGACGGTGATTGGATTGCGGCGTCCGACGGCCAGCGTCAGCACCGGCGGCGGCCCCGGGCATCTATGGCGGCTGATCTCGCTGCTCTCCTTGAATTACCTGTCGCTCAACGAAGAAGGCCGGACGGCGATGCAGGAGATCCTTCGCCTGCACAATGTAACCGATGCGGCGTCGAGCGAAAACCAGGTGGGATCGATTTTGCAGATGAAATCGTCGCCGGGATTCGCGCTGGTTGACTCAGCCTACGGACTGATTCCGGCGCGGGGAACCAAAGTCGAAATGGAGTTCGACGAGCAGCAGTTTGCGGGCAGCGGTTTGTATCTGTTTACCGCCGTGCTCGATCGGTTCCTTGCCGGTTATGCTTCGATGAACAGCTTTTCGCAACTGACCGCGCGAAGCACTCTGAGAAAGGAGGCGCTGGGGAAATGGCCACCGAGAGCTGGAACGCAAGCCCTGTTGTAACCGGACAGGAAAGCGAGACCGAAGAACTGCCTGCGTATCGCGATCTTCGCCGGATGATGGACGAAGAGCCGTTTCGCGTCCACTTTTTTCAGGCTGTGCGCATGCTGCAGAAGATGGAACGCGGCCTGAAGCCGGTTGGCTATTTCATCACGCCGCAGGGTGAGACGCTGCGCTTCTCCGCGCGTACTTCGCTGGCGTTTCCGCCCAGCGAGGTTTATGCCTTGGAACGAACGGAGAATGGCCAGGCGCATATGACGGTGGAGTTCATGGGCCTGTGCGCGGCAATCTCCGTCATGCCGGCGTCGTATACCGAGTTCCTGATTGCGCGTGCTCGCGAGAAGGACTATGTGATGGAAGATTTTCTTAATATCTTTAACCATCGCATGATTTCTTTCTTTTATAGAGGCTGGGAAAAGTATCGCTTTTTCATCGAATACGAAAGGTCGAGAGAGGATCGTCTTTCAGACCGGCTGATGGATCTGCTCGGCCTTGGCACGGAAGGCTTGCGCGGGCGTGGCGGAATTCCCGATGAGGCGTATCTGAATTACGTGAGCCTGCTGTCGCGCCATGTGCGCTCGTCTGCTTCATTACAGCAGATTCTGGAAGACTACTTTGGCGTGACTGTGCAGATCCACCAGTTTGCGGGTGCGTGGCGGAAGCTGAAGCCCGAGAATCAGACTTGCTTTTCCGGACTGGGCGGAGACAACGAACGCCTCGGCGTCGGCGTGGTGGCGGGGGACGAAGTGTGGGATCATCATGGGCGAATTCGTATTTCGCTTGGTCCGATGCGCTTCGATCGGTATCTGAAGTTCTTGCCCGGGCAGGAAGCTTATCGCGAACTGGTTGCGTGGTTGCGCTTTTATTCCAATGGGAGTTATGAAACGGAAGTACAACTGGTCCTGGCGCGGGAAGATGCTCCGCCATGCGAGTTAGGTTTACGCGGAGAGACTCGCCCGCAGCTGGGATTGGTGAGCTGGTTGAAAACCAAGCCGCTCGAGCGGGATCCCGCCGACGCGACGTACCTGGTGCAGTGAACGACTTTTGAGATAGAGGACGGGAAAGATCATGAGCACAAACCTGAAGGCACTTATCGACAAGCTGAACGACACGACGCGGAAGGCGCTGGAGTCCGCGGCCGGCCTGTGTGTGGCGCGCACACACTACGACATCGAGATTGAGCACTATCTGCTAAAGACTCTGGACGGCAGCGACAACGACATTGCCGCGATCCTCAAGCACTTTGGCGTCGATCGCTCGCGATTGACGAAGGAGCTTGAGCGCAGCCTGGACTCGTTGAAGAGCGGCAATGCGCGCTCACCTGCTTTCAGCCCCGCAGTCGTGAAGATGCTCTCGGAAGCGTGGACGGTCGCGAGCATCGACTTCAACGCGGGGAGCATTCGCACAGGCTTTACGCTGCTTGCGCTTCTGGGTGACGAAGAGCTTGTCCGGATGGTGAAGGACATCAGCAAGGAGTTGCAGCTCGTCAATGCGGACGGCCTGCGTGCCAACTTCTACGACATCGTGGCAAAGTCGAATGAAGCGCAAACCAGCCTCGGCGCCGGAGGCACTGCCGAACCGGAACGCGGCGGAGGCGATGGCGCTCCAAGCCCGTCCAAGGGAAAGACGCCGCATCTGGATCAATACACTGTGAACCTGACCGCGAATGCCAAGGCGGGAAAGATCGACCCGGTGCTGGGGCGCGATATTGAAGTGCGCCAGATGATCGACATTCTGATGCGTCGTCGCCAGAACAATCCGATCCTGACCGGCGAGGCAGGTGTCGGCAAGACCGCCGTCGTCGAGGGATTTGCGAATCGCGTGGTCAGCGACGATGTGCCGCCGGCTTTGCAGGGAGTCCATATTCACAGCCTCGACTTGGCGTTATTGCAGGCGGGCGCAGGCGTGAAGGGCGAGTTTGAAAACCGGTTGAAGGGACTGATCAACGAGGTGAAATCGTCGACCGAAAAGATCATTCTGTTCATCGATGAAGCGCACACCATGATCGGCGCGGGCGGACAAGCCGGTCAGAATGATGCAGCGAATCTGCTGAAGCCTGCGCTTGCGCGCGGAGAACTGCGCACCATCGCCGCAACGACCTGGTCGGAGTACAAGAAGTACTTTGAAAAAGACCCGGCGCTGGCGCGGCGGTTCCAGGTGGTAAAGGTTGAAGAGCCTACCGAAGAGGTTGCATGCACCATGCTGCGCGGCATCAAGGCGTCGCTCGAGAAACACCACAACCTGCGCATCCTCGACGAGGCGGTAACAGCAACCGTCCGCTTGTCGCACCGGTACATTGCCGGACGGCAACTGCCGGACAAGGCAGTTAGTGTGCTGGATACAGCATGCGCGCGGCTCTCCCTGGGGCAAAACTCGACGCCTCCCCGGTTGGAAGATATTCTACGCCGGATCGACGCGCTCGAAGTGCGCAAGCGCGTGCTGGAACGCGAGACGAAGATAGGCGCCGATCATACGGAGAGCCTGGCCGAGATAGAGACGCAGATAGGCGCCGCGATCGAAGAGCGGGATATTCTGACGGAGCAATGGGAAAAAGAGAAGACTCTGACGGAGAAGATTCGCGGTTTGCAGAAAGGCCTGGAGTCGCCGGAGAAGAAGGGAAGCGAGACAGCAGAGAAAGAAAGCGAGGTGCGGGCCGAGCTTGCCAAGTTTGAAGCCGAGCTTGCTGCGCTGCAAGGCGAGAAGGGCATGATGCGCGTCTCCGTGGATGCGCAGATCGTCGGGGAAGTTATCTCGGCATGGACGGGAATTCCTCTCGGCAAGATGGTGCGCAACGAGATCGAGACGGTGCTCACGCTCGACCAACATTTGAAGAAGCGCGTGATCGGACAAGATCATGCGCTCGCAGCCATTGCGCAGAGAATACTTACCTCGCGAGCCAACCTGGACGATCCCGTCAAGCCGGTCGGCGTCTTTCTATTGGTTGGACCTAGCGGAGTTGGTAAGACCGAGACGGCCATTGCGCTGGCCGACGTTCTCTACGGCGGCGAACGCAATATGATCACCATCAACATGTCGGAGTTTCAGGAAGCCCATACGGTTTCGACGTTGAAGGGATCGCCTCCGGGCTATGTCGGCTACGGCGAGGGCGGCGTCCTGACGGAAGCAGTAAGGCGCAGGCCCTATTCGGTGGTGCTGCTGGACGAAGTGGAGAAGGCGCATCCCGATGTGCTGGAGCTATTCTTCCAGGTCTTCGATAAAGGCAGGATGGAAGACGGCGAGGGCCGCGAGATCGACTTTCGCAACACCATTATTCTGCTGACCAGCAATGCGGCGACGGACACGCTGATGAAGCTTACCGCCGATCCGGAGACAATGCCCGACAATGAAGGCATGGTCAAGGCGATGAAGCCGGAATTGAATAAGATATTCAAGCCGGCGTTCCTGGGCAGGCTGATGATCGTGCCTTACTTCCCAATCCGGGACGAGGCGATGAAGCTGATTATCAGGCTGAAGCTGGGCAAGATTCAGCGGCGCCTGATGGAGACGCACAAGATCGCACTCGTCTATGACGACGTTCTTTTGAACGAGGTGGCTTCCCGCTGCACGGAAGTGGAGAGCGGCGCCAGGAACGTGGATAACATCCTGTCGAATACTATGCTGCCCGATCTTTCGCGCCAGATTCTGTCGCGGATTGCCGAAGGGGTTGCGGCAAGCAAGGTGAGCATTTCAGTCAAGGACGGTGCGCTGACTTACGCATGGGATGTTGCAGCCTAGCGCAGTCAGCGTCCCGTCCGGGACGGTATCTAATCATCGATAGGTAAATCTCGGCAAGGAACAGGCAGGATTGCCATGGCAAGTGTGAAGCAGGCAGGCCGGTTGATGCAGTTTGCAAGTCCGCTAGGCAAGGACGTGCTGCTGATCGAGTCGCTGGAGGGCGCTGAAGGAATTTCGCGCCTCTTTGAGTATCGTGTCGAATTGCTTGCGGCCGTGGATACCACGGTCGACCCCAAGTCGATGATCGGCGCAAAAGTATCGGTTGCAATCAACCTGAACGACGCGCAGGGATCGAGATGGGTCAACGGCATTGTCGCCGCGTTTGAGCAGGGTCCCGGGGACAAGGAATTTAACACGTACAAGGCGCGGATTGTGCCGGCTATGTGGCAGCTCACGCTGAGTTCGAACTGCCGAATCTTCCAGAACAAAACAGTTTTGGAGATCGCGAAGTCGGTTCTTGGCGAGTACGGGTTGTCTTTGTCCGATCAGACCAATGCAAGCTACCAGAAGCCTGAATATTGCACGCAGTACTCGGAATCCGACTTTCACTTTGTCTCGCGCATTCTGGAGGAGAGCGGGATTTTCTACTGGTTTGAGCACACCGACCAGGACAACAAGATCATGCTGGGCGACGGACGTAATGCCTATCGGGACTGCCCTTTGTCGGCATCGATTCCTTACTCGAAGGCAGTGAGTGGGGAAGAAGGGGCCTATGGCGCGTGGATCGGAGAATTCAACGCGACGGCGACCATGGTTTCAGGCAAGCATGCGACCGCCGAATACAACTACAAGGACTATGCGCGAGAGGATGTGCCGGACAAGGCGAGCGCGAGTCCTTACGGCAACAACGCCTTCGACGAATATCTTTATCCCGCGGGAGGGGAAGGCTATGCGGGTGGCTCCCCAAGCGTCAGCAAGAATCTTGAGACTTTGTTTCTGGGTACACGGTCGCTTGCTTCCGACGCCGTCGCCGAAGTCTTTCGCGGCGCCGGAAATGCGCGTTCCTTGTGTGCCGGTTATACGTTCAGGATGACCGATAACCCGCGCGATGAGTGGAACAAAAAATATCTCCTGACCGCGGTAACTCACATGGTCGACCAGGTTCCATCGTATCGCGCGGTGGATGCGGAACAAAAGGACGGATACAGCAACCAGTTCACGGCGGTCTCTTCGGATATTGTTTTCAAGCCTGCGCAAACAATGGATAAACCCCGAATCTACGGCCCGCAGACAGCGGTGGTTGTTGGGTCGGCCGGCGAGGAGATTCACATTGATTCGCAAGGCCGCGTGCAAGTGCGCTTCTTCTGGGACAAGAAGAATGACGACAGCTCCATCGTCGATTGCACCTGGGTGCGCGTGGCGCAGAGCTGGGCCGGAAACGGGTGGGGGGCATATTTTTGGCCGCGGGTCAAAGACGAAGTTGTGATTCAGTTCCTGAACGGCGATCCGGATAATCCGATAATCACCGGCTCGGTTTATAACGGTGTGAACACGCCCAAGTACGCGCTTCCAGACAACAAGACCCGTTCCGGCCTGTTGACGCGGAGCAGTACCGGCGGGTCGGGCGCGAATGCGAATGAGTTGCGGTTTGAAGACAAGATGGGGAGTGAACAGGTCTATCTTCATGCTGAGAAGGACATGGATGTTTCGATCGAGCATGACCGCCGCATCTCAGTCGGGAACAATGACTCGCTGATTGTAACGGCTAATCAAACTGAGCAGGTCGGCTCGAATTTTAACCGCCAGATCAAGGCGAATGCGGTGGAGAAGGTCGGCGGGAATTCGGATCTCGGCATCAGCGGCAATCAGACCGAACAAGTGGGAGGCAATCATTCCCTGAATGTCGGCTCCAACCAAAGCATTCAAGTGGGCACGGCTTATTCCATGAGTGCAGGCCAAACCGTTTATATCAACGGCGGGATGAATGTGGTGATCCAAGCCGGGCTGGAACTGAGCCTGGTGGGGCCCGGCGGCTTTATTACCATCGGACCAGCCGGCGTGGCGATCTCAGGGACGATGGTGCTGATCAATAGCGGCGGTGCGGCCGGTTCGGGCAGTGCAGGGGACACACCCAGCCCGGCAACCCCTGCCGATCCCGACGTGGCGGACGACGGGACCAAGGGCGGGAAGTTGAACGGCTAGCGTTTTCCTCCCGGCAGTCAATCGATTTGCAGAGACCTCGAAGGCCGATACCGAACTTGGAGAGCGTTTCATGCCACCAGCGGCAAGACTAACCGACATGCACGTATGCCCCATGGTTACGGGGCTTGTACCTCATGTGGGTGGGCCTATCGTCGCTCCGGGCGAGCCCACTGTCCTGATCGAGTTTCTACCTGCCGCGCGCGCAACGGACATGGCGGTCTGCGTCGGTCCTCCGGACATGATCGCCATGGGCTCTCCGACCGTGTTTATCGGCAGTCTGATGGCCGCGCGCATGGGCGATCCAACCGTGCATGGCGGCGTTATCGTGATTGGCGCTCCTACCGTCATCATCGGCGAGGCGGGCATGGGCGGCGCCGCACCCGCAATGGGAATGAGCGCGGCACTTGCCGAAGTTGCAGCTACCAGCAGTGCGGCGGACAATCCCTCAATGTATTCTGTTCCCGGCGCGCCCGTTGCGAATACTGTGATTCCTCCACCTTCTTATAAGGCGCAGGAGGCTGCGCTCATCTCTGCGGCCGACAGAGGCAATGTGTTCTGCGCTGAATGCGAGAAGGCCCGCCAGGCAATGAACCAGTCCTAGTCTCGAACTTTCTAGAGGATGGCATGGTCGCAACTCTGTGCAGGATTTCGGATATTGGAGTCTCAATCATATCGAGCATTCATCCGGGCGCTTCTGTCACGGTCGGCAGGAGCGAACGAGCCAATCTCGCCATCCCCGAGGCTACTTATCTTTCCAGCCTGCACTTCAGCATCACGCACCTTGATCATGGCCTGATCCTTCGTGATCTGGGCAGCCGGAATGGCACCTTCGTCAACGCAGTCCAGGTGACCGAGCAGAAGCTCGTGGATGGCGACACCATCTCCGCCGGCGGCTGCACTTTCCGGATCGATATCTCCGGCGGTACGAAACCATTGCAAGACCCGGTTTCCGTTCTTTTCGCTCAACATGACCCTCTTCCGATC
>Ga0224555_1004637_pt1 | contig 12368 bp, 12 predicted proteins | sample 714S23034metaG_FD_180687 | JGI IMG/M metagenome (GOLD analysis project Ga0224555, IMG submission 180687) | Peat soil microbial communities from Stordalen Mire, Sweden - 717 S2 30-34 | ecosystem: Environmental > Terrestrial > Soil > Wetlands > Peat | place: Sweden: Norrbotten County, Stordalen...
ATATCCGCGACACCATCAAATACTCCGACTACAAGCGCTTCGGCTCAACCTCCAAGGTGTTTTACGGCGATCAGGAGGTCACGAACCCCGGCCAGCCGCAGAATCAGCAACCGGAAACGCCGCCAAAGAAATAATAAGAGCAGGGACCACGGGAGCGATGTGTAGCGCCGGTCTCCAGACCGGCTGTAGTGCGGGTCTCCAGACCCGCACCCATCAGAGCGCAATTACGAAATCGCCTTGTCAGGGCAACAAGAACTCAAGGAGCAAATCAGCGCGGAAACGAGTTTTCCGATTCGGGCTTCGGTCTGCCCGCGCCCATCAGGACCAGCGAGCGCTGCGCGAAGGGCGAGTAGACGAGGAGCGTGGTGCAGGCCAGCGCCAGCCCGAAGTTGATGTGGTGCAGAAGCAGGAAGGGCGAGAGCGACCAGAGCACATCGAAGAGCAGCAGAAACGGCCAGATCTTCAGAAATTTCTCGCGGAATCCCGGCGCGTGGAAGAGCGCGGCCGAGAGCACGAAAGCGCGCACGGGGATAAGGATGGCGGCCGTGACGATGAGAACGCGGTACACCACAGCCGCATTCGGCAGCGGCGAAAAAAGGTCCTCAATCTCAGCCAGATTGGCCAGCGCCCCCACATAAAATCCCAGATACATCAGTTGAAAAAGAATGAAGAGGGTTTGCGCCACCCGATAGGAGACTTTGGGAAGCTCCTCCGGTGTAGCGAGAATCTGCAAGCGCGGCCGGGACGAAGGCGATTCGGTAGATAGATGCTCATTTGCCGACGGGGACGCCGGAGATTCGGAAACCGGGGGCGATTGACTTTTGCCGGACGCGAAGCCCTTTCCTGAATCGACTTGTTCGACCGGCGCGATGAATCGATAGCCGCGGCGCGCTAGGGTTTCAAGGAAGCGAGGACTGGCTGCCGTGTCCCCGAGGGCTTCGCGGATGCGATTGATGGCCGAGTTCACACCGTGCTCATAATCGACAAAAGTACCGTCGGGCCAGAGCTCGCGCGAAATCTCCTCACGCGTGAGCAGCTGGCCGGGCCGGTTGAGCAACATAAGAAGCACCTGGAAGGGCTGGGTGTTCAACTTGACGCGCAGGCCCTGACGGCGAAGCTCTCCCGTGGCGGCGTCCACCTCAAAGACTCCGAAGCGATAGCGCGGGGCCGGCTGCGGGCCGGTGCTGTCATCCGTCATGGCTTTCAAACCAGTGTAGCCGATGGAGATTTGCAGGGATTCTCCATGGGTGTCCGACGCGGTGCTGCCGCAGATCGCGAGTAAAGCTCTAATGAATTTCATGGACGAGAACCTGAATTTCACGAATGAGAACAGCGACGAACATGATCGCGGCGCTGACGAGCACGGCGATTCGAATGAATCGACGCTCCAGCTTCTCCAGAAAGCGGTCGACGTCAAACCGCTTCTGTTTTTCTTGTCTCTGATTTCGGCACCTCAACAACGGAACAGACATGGGAATCTCCTCTTTCAAAGGATTGAGTCTCTTTGGTGCAAGGTTCGGGAGAAATTCCGGTGTTTTGCTTGCTGTTGGCCAAGCGGCACCCCGGGAAATGCCCCAAAACTGTTGCCCAAAATAATTAAGGAAGAGCCGGAGCTCTTCCTTAAGGTCCTTTCTTTAACTTCCATCTCTAGCTTAGCCAAATTGGTATTATTGATCTGCAAATGATTTTCTCTTTGTATTCCCATTTAAAAACATAGACTTACGCCGTATCTGCCCCTCGCCAAATCTGAAACGGCAAAATAATCTGCAATTTCCTTGCAGATTTTATCGAGTACACTGCTACATCGGATGCATGTATGTTTCGACTTAACCCATTTCAAGACAGTAATTTTCCAAGTGAGAAATCTTCGACTCACAAATGAGATGTCAAGCATTGCGCGGCCACTTCTGACCGGTTAAGGTCCGATGCATGAACGAACGCAAGCAAAACGGATGCGGAAGTTGGGCAGCTGGACTCTTGCTCCTCCTGACCGCGCCTGCATGGGTTACGGCGCAGCCCACGCCAGCGGCGACAACCGCTTTCAACTCCTATGTGGAGCGGGTGGAGATCCGACTCGCCGCACAGCATCGCTCAGCCGGCAGCTTTCTCTCTCCCGTGGACTTTACACGGCTGCGCCAGGGCGAGTTGATCATCGACCAATTGACGACAGGCGTAGGCACGGAGTTGCCCGGCGCGCTACTGCACGATTGGTGCGGCACGGCGTTTATTGCCGGCGGCAAAGCGGCGGACTTCGAGCGGCTGATGAAGAACTTTAACGCCTACCCCAAGGTATATACGCCGCAGGTACTCACGGCGCGCATTCTATTGCACGATGGGGATCACTTTCAGACCACGATGCGGGTGCGGCAGAAGCACGTGCTGACCGTGGTGATGGATACGACGTACGACATCGGGTTTGGGAGACTGGATGCCCAGCGCGGATCGAGCATTACCCGCAGCACGAAGATAACGGAGATTGACGCGCCGGGAACGGCCCGGGAGCGCGCGTTGGGGCCGGGCGAGGAGCACGGTTTCTTGTGGCGAATGAATACCTACTGGAGCTACGAAGAGCGGGACGGTGGACTGTACATCCAGATTGAGTCGGTTTCGCTGTCGCGTTCCATTCCGATCGGGCTGGGATGGGCGATCGGGCCGTTCATTGAAAGCGTGCCGCGGGAATCGCTGGAGTTTACGCTGCGCGCGACGAGCGACGCGTTGCGAAAACAGCGTTGAAAATGTGGCCCGAAATCGGCGCGACGGGAAAGGAGACTACGATGAGCACGCAGGCAGTTGCAAACGGAAATCAAACGGCGTTCCGAAACTCGCGGCGGGTGAACCAGGCGTTGACGGCGCGCATGGAGAAGCGGGCTCTCACATGGATGGCTGAGCGAGCTCCGAAGTGGGTGAGCTCGGACCAACTGACGCTGCTGGGACTGGGTGCGCAAATCGGAGCGGGCATTAGCTATGCGCTGACGCGCTGGGATCGTCGGGCTTTGTTGCTCGCGATCGTGTGCCTGGCGCTGAACTGGCTGGGCGACAGCCTGGACGGAACGCTGGCGCGCGTGCGCCGCCAGGAGCGGCCGCGTTACGGGTTCTACGTGGATCATATCGTCGACATTCTAGGCTCCGTGGCCCTGATGTGCGGCTTGGGCGCGTCGGGGTTGCTGCATTGGGCGACGGCGATGGCGATGCTGATCGCGTTTCTCGTGCTTTCGAGCGAAAGCTATCTCGCCACGTACACCCTATCGTGCTTCCAGCTTTCGCAGGGGATCTTCGGGCCCACAGAGATTCGCATTCTGCTCGCGCTCGGTAACCTGGCGGCGTTCCATAGCCCGTACTCGACAGTGTTCGGGCACAGACTTCTCCTATTTGACCTGGGAGGAACGATTGCGGCCGCTGCCATGGCGGCGATGGCGATCGGCGTCGCGGTGCGGCACACCGCACAACTCTACCGGCAAGAACCCATGAAATCGGAGCCGCGGCAATGAATGTGCCAATGGATACGATTGCCCGCTGGGGCAAATTCAATCTGGTCGGCGTGGTGGGCATGGCCGTGCAGCTTGGCGCGCTGGCGCTCATCAACCGCCTTGCGCCGGGACATTACATGCTGGCGACGACCGCAGCGCTCGAGATCACACTGCTGCACAATTTCGTGTGGCACCTGCATTACACGTGGCGCGATCGCCGCTGCCGCAGTGCGCTCAGAAGCCAATTGATCCGGTTCCATCTGTCGAATGGGCTGGTTTCCATGGTGGGAAACCTGGCGCTGATGCCGGTGCTTGTGGAGGGTATGCGGATTCCCGTAGTGGCGGCGAATGCAGTCGCGATTCTATGCTGCTCGATCGTGAACTTCTGCCTGGGACACAACTGGGCGTTCGCGCCCAACCTCAGTGCGGCCGGTTCTCCGACGCAACGCGAATGACCGCGTCGAAGGCGGGCTTGGGCTGGCCCGTGCGATCGAAGAGCAGCGGGTAGTTGGTCCGGCCCTGCATCGGCCAGTTGTTGAGCCAGGAATCGCCGTCGGTCACATTCCAGAAGGTCACGCGCGTGATTGTGCCGCGGTGCTTGAGAAAGACGCGAAAGAGATCGGCGTAGCGCGCGGCGAGTTGCTGCTGGACGGAATCGGGCAGGCCGTCGGCGTAAGGATTCATCGCCTTGTTCTGCTCGATGCTGAGCGTGACATCGGCGGTGGGCTGATGGCCGGCGCTGGGCAGCACATTGATGTCGAACTCGGAGATTGCGACCTTGAGGCCCAGCGCCGCGAATGCTGAAATCGTGGCGTCTTCCTCTTCCGCCGTGGGCCAGGTGAGATTGTCATGATTCTGCAAACCGATGATCGCGATCGGGATTCCCTTCGCCTGCAGCTTTTTCACGAGCGCGATGGCTCCGTTGCGCTTCGCCTCATTTTCAAGGTTGTAGTCGTTGTAAGTGAGCTGCGCCTGTGGATCGGCCTCGTGCGCGTAGGTGAAGGCCTTTTCGATGTAGTCCTCGCCAATGATCTTCAACCAAAGTGATTCGCGCATCGTCCCGTCCTCGTTGAGCGCTTCGTTGACCACGTCCCAGCTTTGAATTTTGCCTTTGTAGCGGCCAACGACCGTATGAATGTGGTCGCTCATGCGCGCGAGAAGAGCGTCACGGGTGAGGAGATTGCCATGGTCGTCGTGAAACACCCACGCGGGAACCTGATTATGCCAGACCAGGTTGTGCCCCACGATGAACATGTGATGTTTTTTGCCGAAGGCAACGTACTGATCGGCGAGCGTGAAATCGTACTTGTCCGGCTGGGGATGAACGATCACCCACTTCAACACGTTTTCGGGCGAGATGGAATTGAACTGCGACACAACGATCGCGTCGCCGCGTGCGTCCTGACCGGTGATTTGCGCCGCGTTGATGGCCGCGCCGATGACGAAGTCACCTTTGTACGCGGCCTTGAGCGAAGTGGGCGCGTGGGCAGCGACTGCCGCGCTGGCAAGGAAAAGACCGAGGAAGAGCGCCGGTCGAGCATTTGTCCACTTTGAGCTGCGTGGGAATCTGTCTAACATGACTTCTCCTTGCCGGAAGCGGCGCTGTACCGCCGGCCTCCAGACCGGCTGTCGTGTGGGCGTCCACGCCCACACCCTTCGACAATGGAACACCAAATTACCAAGCCTGAGCACTATGATTTGGCCTGCGGCGCGAAGCCTTTGCGCCGCTCGGTCAGCTCGTCGGCGATCTTCTGACTGAATTCGCGCGTGATCGGATAGAAATAGAGACAAACAGCCGTGGCGAAGAAAGCCAGTCCGGCGTAAACGCTCGCCGTCAAAAGAATGCCGCTCTGCGCGTGCGCGGTCTGCACCGCGGCCTTTGACGCGTAGCCGTAGAAGGAGAAGAGCCATCCGGCGATGGCGCCGCCGAGTGCGATTCCTGCCCAGAGAGCAAACACCACGGCGGCTGTGACCGTGCCGCTGGCGCGACGGCCGGTCCTCCATTCGCCGTAGTCGGCCACGTCGCCCATCATCGCCCATAGAATGGGCCCGGACAATCCGTAGAAGAATTGACGCAGCACCTCCGTGCCAATGATAACCACCGTGGCATGGGGAGAAATGAACACCAGCGCCGTGTTGAAGGTGCCCGACAGGATCATGCTGGCAATGAAGAGCTGGCGCTTGCCCACGCGAACGGAGACGGCCGTGGAGCAGGCCACGCCCACCAGCAGCGCGGCGAGGCCGAATCCGTTGAACCATGCGTAGAGATTGACGTTGCCGGCAACGTAGCGAAAATAAGGCAACATGGCGTTGCCCCGCACCAGGATGGCCGTGAAATAAAACAAGGTAGCAAAAAACAACGCAACCCACGGACGGTTCTTGAAGAGGTCGGCGAGGTCCTGGCCGAGAGAGGTCTCCTGTTGCGGATCGGGCTGGATACGTTCTTTGGTGGAGAAGAATGCCACGATGAAGAAGATGACGCTGAGAGCCGACAGAAGGCCCATCGTGTACTGGTATCCGCGCGCGTCATCGCCATGGCCGAAAAACCTGACCATGGGGATGGCGAGACTGGCAACAATGAAGCCGGCGGAGTTGGCCGCGAACTGCCGGTACGACGCGATGCTGGTCCGCTCGTCGGGATCCGAAGTCATGACCGCCGTGAGCGAAGCATACGGCACGTTGTTGACGGTGTAGACGAGCCGGAGCAGGATGTAGGTGGTCCACGCATAGATGATTTTGCCCGCGGGACTGAGATTGGGCGTGGTAAATGTCAGCACGCCGATCACGCCAAAGGGAACGGCGGTCCAAAGCAGCCAGGGCCGGAATTTTCCCCACTTCGTCTGGGTGCGATCGGCAATCATGCCCATGACCGGATTGAGGCAGGCAACGCCGAGACCCACGACGAGGAACAGCGTTCCCGCCTGCGCCGCGGTGAGGCCGAAGGTGTGGGTGTAGAAATCCAGTTGCAAGGCCAGCAACGCCTGAAAAACGAAGTTGGCTGCCAGATCGCCCAGGCTGTAGCCAAACTTCTCTCGGAAGGAAAGTTTCTCGGTCATCGCCGCCTCGTCGTTCACCAGCCTAGTCGGCCGCGTCTACGGTGTCACGTGCAGAATGATTTTCTTGAGGTCTGCGTCGCGGGAAGAGTTGCCGACCATCAATTCAAAGTCGCCGGGCTCGACAACATAATTCATGTCGATGTCGTAGAAGGAGAGCAACGCCGACGTGATGTCGAAGGCGACGGTTGTGGTCTCGCCCGGCTGCAGCCGCACCTTGCGGAAACCCTTCAGCTCTTTGACGGGACGGGTGACTGAGCTGACCAGGTCGCGGATGTAGAGCTGGACCACTTCTGTGCCTGCGCGCTTCCCGGTGTTGGTGACGTCGACCAGAAGGCGCGCGGAGCCGTCGCGGCGAATCTTTTTCCTAGTTAGCTGCGGGTTGCCGATGGAAAAGCTCGTGTAACTGAGGCCGTAGCCAAAGGCGTAGAGCGGCGACACATCGTCCCAGAGGTAACCGCGCCGCGCGGATGGCTTGTAGTTGTAGAACGCAGGCAAGTGGCCTGCGGAGCGCGGAATGGTGATAGGCAGCTTGCCGCCAGGGTTGTAGTCGCCAAAGAGCACATCAGCAACGGCGCGGCCGGTTTCCTGGCCGAGATACCAGCACTCGTAGATGACCGGCACGTTTTGACTCAAATAATTGATCGAGAGCGGGCGGCCGTTGAAGAGAAATGCGATCACCGGCTTGCCCAGCGCGACCATGGCCTTGACGAGTTCTTCCTGGCGGCCGATGAGATCGAGGCTGGTGCGGTCGCCCATGTGCTTGTGCGACCAGGCTTCGCGCGAGGTTTGCTCGTTGCAGCCGATGGCCAGCACGATCACGTCGGCCTGCTTCGCGACTGCAACCGCCTCGGCAATCTGCTTGCGGTCTTCTTCAGGATCGCTGGGGATCACTTCATCCTGATTCCAGTTGCCGCCGACCGTGATTTTGCAACCTTCGCTATAAAGAACTTTGACCTTCTTGCCGGCCTTCTCGCGTATGCCGTCGAGAACCGCGACATTGTGCCGGGGCACGCCGCTGTAGCCGCCGAGAAGACCGCGATGCGCGTTGGGACCAATGACGGCAATGGATTTGATCTTCCCCAAATCGATGGGAGCGATGTGGTCGTCGTTCTTGAGCAGCGTGATGGCTTGGTGCGCGGCGGTAAGAGCCAATTCACGATGGGCGTCGCAGCCGGCTACGCGCTCGGCCTCATCGGGATCGACATAGGGATCGTCGAACAAGCCCATTTCGAACTTCCAGAAAAGCATGGGCGCAACCAGCGCGTCGAGATCGGACTCTTTGAGCACGCCTTTGCGGACAAGCTCGACAAGATGCAGGAAGCAATCGGGATCGGGCAGCTCGATATTCACGCCGGCTTTGACCGCTAGGGCGCAGGATTCCTTTTTGTCCGCGGCGACCGAGTGGCCGTGTGTGTCGGGGCGGTCGCCGAGCTCCCAGATGGCGTAGTAGTCGGAAACGACGAAACCTTTGAAGCCCCATTCCTTGCGCAGAACATCGCGGAGCAGCCAGCGGTTGGCGTGCGATGGGACGCCGTCGATCTCGTTGTAGGAGGCCATGATGCTGATGGCGCCCGCCTCGCGCAACGTCTCGCGAAATGTGTAGAGGAAGGTCTCGCGCAGAACGCGGAGAGAGAGATTAGCCGGTGCGCAATTCATACCGGACTCGGGCTGGCCGTGGCCGACGAAGTGTTTGAGGGTGGCGATGACATGGCGCTTGTCGCGAAAGGTGCGATCCCCCTGGAACCCGCGCACCGCGGCAATGCCAAGGCGCGAAACCAGAAACGGATCTTCGCCGAATGTCTCTTCCACGCGGCCCCAACGTGGCTCGCGCGCCACGTCGACCACAGGGGTGAGCGCTTGATGCGCTCCACGAAGGCGGGCCTCGGCGGCCGTCATGGTGAAAAGCTGTTCGACCAGTTCGGGATTGAAAGTGGCGCCTAGAGCGATGGGCTGCGGAAAGCTGGTTCCGTCCACCGCGGCATGGCCGTGCAGACATTCCTCGTGGAAGATGACCGGAATTCCCAGGCGGCTGTTCTCTACGAAAAACTTCTGAACGGCATTGGTCAGGGTCGCCATCCGTCGGGCATTCAGACCCTTGCCTGCATCGCTGGGGCGGCCCACCTGGCCGAGGCCGTGACGGTCGCGGAACGCAGCTTTAGCCTTTTTTTCGTCGAAATTCCCGTCGGCGTCTACGAGCGTTTGCGCCTTTTGCTGCCAGATGCAAAGCATCTGCGCGGCCCTCTCCTTGAGGGTCATTCGCGAGAGCAGGTCTTTGACCCGCCGCACCGAAGGAAGGCTTGAGTTCTTGTACGCGGGGACCTTGGCGTGCCCTTGCTTTGGAGTTGTTGCTTGCCTCTTCATCGCACCGTTCCTGTGAACCCCCTTGCGGATGACCGTAAACGCGATCCCGGAATCATTTCTTGCTGTCTCGAACAAAATAAACAAGAAGACGCGAGGTGGCTGAGAAATAGAGTCCGGTCAAAATGCCCGCGCTTGGCCGCTGACCAGTGTAGACGCAGAATCCCGCGAAATGCAATAAGAAAAGCGATTTTCTTAAGGAGGAATGCACGCGATGGAGGCACGCGTTCGCAAGCCGGAATGCGAACCAACGAGCGGCTCCGCTTGAGGAAGTACGCGAATGCACCGAACTGCGCCTATGCGGCATTCACCGGTTCATTAAAGGCTGGGCGGCGGGAAACTGCCCAGGGCGGGGACATCGTTCGGCCCCCGCCCTAACGCAAAGACCACGGGGCGCTGCCCGACCCCGGGCCTGAGGGTGTCCCGGTACCTGGGCCGGGCGGCTGACGACTTATCCGTGGCGGATGAAGGTGCCGTCCTGAAGCTCGGCCATGGCCTGGCGCAACTCGGCCTGAGAGTTCATCACGATCGGGCCGTACCACGCCACCGGCTCCTCGAGCGGTTTGCCCGAGACGAGCAGGAAACGAATGCCTTCAGGGCCGGCCTGGACCACGATTTCGTCGCCGCGGTCAAAGAGCACGAGCGAATGGTTTTTCGCGTCGTACACCGGCGCCGCGTTGGGGTCGATGGCCGACTCTGTCAGCACGGCCTGCGGCTCGGAGGCGTCGCGGAAGGTTCCCGATCCGGCAAAGACGTAAGCGAAGGCGTTGCGCGTGGTCTCCACCTTAATGCGCTTGCGCGTGAACGGCGGCACAGAAATGTCGACGTAGCGCGCGTCGACCGAGGATTGTCCAGCGGCCACGCCCTCGACCGGCCCGGTCTTGCCCCAGAATTCGCCGCAGATGATGCGCGCCTTCGTCCCGTCATCCTCAGTGACTTCGGGGATGGCGCTGGCAGGAATGTCCTGGTAGCGCGGATCGGTCATCTTGAGTTGCGAGGGCAGGTTGGCCCACAGCTGGAAGCCGTGCATGCGGCCGTGCTCGTCGCCCTTGGGCATCTCCTGGTGGAGGATGCCGCTGCCGGCGGTCATCCACTGCACATCGCCCGCGGTCATGCGGCCCTTATTGCCCAGCGAATCGCCGTGAGCGACCTCACCAGCCAGGACGTAGGTGATGGTTTCGATGCCGCGATGCGGGTGCCAGGGGAATCCGGCCAAATAGTCAGCGGGATTCTCGTTGCGAAAGTCGTCGAGGAGCAGGAACGGGTCGAATTCGCCGGTCTTGCCGAACCCAAAGGCGCGCTGCAGCTTGACGCCGGCTCCTTCGATGGTGGGTTTGGTCTGGTAAATCTCTTTCACGGCTCTGAGTGACATGGTGGACCTCCTGGGCGTACAAGTATTCGATGCGCGAGGAAGATATTCGTTGCAACAGGCATTTTAGCGCTGAGTCCGACTGACTTAGACCGCGATCATGGAATCCGGCCCCGAAATCTCCGGTTTTGCCGGGCCGACGGGGTTCGTCGAAGGAGGCTGTGGATTGCCGCACCATGCGCAGAATCGCTGTGTGTCCGAATTCTTCCCTCCACAACCGGAGCAAGTCGTCGTAATCGGTTGACGTAAAACAAAGTAGAGCAAGAAACCCAGCAAATGGGGACAGAGAATTACGATCAAGATCCAAAGGACGGGCCGCATGCTGCGCCGCTTTGCGTCTCCGTAGACATAGCCAAGACTGAGAAGCCAGGTGGCGAGAAGGCCGGCCAAAAACAGGCCAAGGCCGAGACCGATACCCATTCCGCGCACGGTGGCCAACGGATTATAAGGAAGATGGTCGATGGTCCGCTCAAAGAAACCCAAGACCAGCCCGCTAAGAGCCGCAATACAAACGAGAGCATACGCGAAGGTCCGAAGAGCCTTTGGCACAACGGCTGAAAACAACCAGATTCTCATAAAGCATTTCCTTTCCGGTTTTTGCTGGGCGTCAACAACGCCGGCAGCATTGGGAACAGAAGCAAAAGCCAAAACGACGGCCCGATCCAGTAGCTGATCAACTCCTGCCGCAGATGAGTGGGCTGAACGCCGAGGAACGCTGCGGCCACCCTGCCAAACTGCAAATCGATGAAGGAGCCCACAACTGTGAGTACAAGGGCGATGATGCAAATCCACACAAGTCGCTTCCGGCTGAGCCGCCTAGACTCGAGTTGCTGTGCGCGCACCAGCAGGGCCGTCGAAACTCTTGCCTGCAGACCTGGATCCACAGCGAATGAAAAACCGCCTAGGCCAGAGATGACACGGGTACCAGCGCTGAAATATTCATGGCATCGAGGGCAAGCCTCAAGGTGCAAGCGAAGCGACCGCTCCTCATCCGGCGACACGTCGCCTGCCAGAGTCTTATCGATGACCTGCTCAAACATTTCGTGACGGTCAGGCTTCATGATCCCCCCCATCCAGTTGCAACCGCAGAGTTGCCAATGCCCGATGAATCCTTGAAGAGACTGTGGGCACCGGCGCTCCCAGCACCGCGGCGATCTCTTGTAGCGATAAATCTTCCTGAAAGCGAAGGACTAGCGCTTCGCGATAAATGGGTTCCAGTTTTTGCAGCGACAGTGCCAGCCGCTCGGCATCTTCCGTTCGTGCCGCAAGGGTAAAAGGCGAAGGTGCGCTGGAAACAGGTGGGTCTGCTTGAGCTCCCTGATTGGTGCAGTCGATTGTGTCCAGGCTTAGGGCTTGCCTCTTGCGCAATTGATCGAAGGCAAGGTTGCGGGCAATGGTAAAGAGCCATGGCTCAAAACGAGATTGCCCGTCGTAGGACGAGCCACGCTCGAGAACCCGCAACCAGGTTTCTTGCACAAGATCGTCGACCCCATCGCGCCTGCCCAGTAAGTAAATGAGATAGCGCACCAGGCGGTATTGGTATTCCTCGACCAATGCCTGGAGGAGAGCGACATCGCCTTGGCGAAGGCCACGTTCGATCTGCCTTGCATCAGTGCCCATCTCTCTCGCCATTGCCATCTCGTATTCGAACATACGTGGTGTATACGGATGGGGGCATTGAAATTACGCAAGGATCTACAAAATGGGGCTCGGATATGTTCGTTGGCCGGGATGCCGCACCGATATCCACTTCGCGCTCAGTATCTTCTTCCCCGTGCGCTTATCCTCAATACAGACCCGCCTTATGGCCGATTTCGCCCAAACCGTGAAGCAGCAGGCCGACATCGTCAAGGTGATCGAGGGCTACATCCGGCTGCGCAGCGCAGGGGCGCAGAGATTCAAGGGGCTGTGCCCGTTTCACAAGGAGAAGACGCCGTCGTTCAATGTGAACGGAGGGTCGCAGCAGTTCTTTTACTGCTTCGGTTGCCAGGCGTCGGGCGACGTGTTTTCGTTCGTGGGCAAGATCGAGAACGTCACGTTCCCCGAGGCGGTTCGCATCGTCGCGCAAAAGTGCGGCATCCCGCTGCCGAAACGCGAGTTCTCTTCGCCTGAGGAGGC
>Ga0224555_1004638_pt1 | contig 12368 bp, 9 predicted proteins | sample 714S23034metaG_FD_180687 | JGI IMG/M metagenome (GOLD analysis project Ga0224555, IMG submission 180687) | Peat soil microbial communities from Stordalen Mire, Sweden - 717 S2 30-34 | ecosystem: Environmental > Terrestrial > Soil > Wetlands > Peat | place: Sweden: Norrbotten County, Stordalen...
CGGTGGCCGTTCGTCCTCGGGCACACGTGGCCTCTCGGATCAAGCGGATACCCGCAGAGCGGGCAAGGAGGCCGGCCCGCCTCGACAAGCTCTGTTCCGCGTATGGCAAGCGCAGCGGCCTGTTCCCGGGTCATCGCCAACCGCACGCTCTCCCCCGTCTCGGCGTCGGGCTCCAGGTCCTCGGCGAGACCGAACAGGGTTTCGACGTCGGTCTCGGCTTCGGTCGTGTCGATCTCGTCCGCGACAAGGATGATCCGGTCGAGGTCGTCGTCATAACTGACCCCGAGCGAGCGGACCACGAAATCGGGTTCGCCGAACGGCTCGAGAGCAAGTTCGTCACCTGAGGGCAGCTCACCGGGGCGGGCAAGCTCAACGAGCATGCGGCCCAGGAAACGCGCCAGAGCTGACACCTGAGCCTTCTCGACCTTGAGCGTCTTCAAGATCAGCCCCTCACGCACTTGCAGCAGGAACACTCGCTCACCCACCGGGCCGACAGCCCCGACAGTCACGCGGTCGGGGTTCGACAGCTCGTAGTCGTCAGTCACCTGGACCTCTTTCGGGTCGAGGCCTGGTGCGGTGCCGGCGCGCCCAGCGCGCCCATGGCCAGCACGGTTGGCCCGTCTGAGCCGTACACGACGGTGCTGATCGAGCAGGGGGCGACCACGATCCGCTGGAAGAGGTCGAGCGGCACGCCGAGCGCGCTCGCCAGCGCAACCTTTATGCAGTCCGCGTGCGACACGGCGACGACGACTTCGCCGGGATGTGCTCTGCGCAGCCGTGCCACTGTGTCGGCGACGCGAGCCTGGAGCTCTGGGAACGACTCTCCTTCGGGGAAGCGAAAGCTCGATGGCGTGTGCCTTACGGCCTGCCACTCTGGAAGTTTGCGCAACTGCGAGAGCGACTCACCAGTCCAGGTTCCGAAGTCGCACTCGATGAGGCCCCGTTCGATCACTACAGGCTTGCCGACACTAAGGGATATGGCGGAGGCCGTCTCTCGCGCGCGCTCGAGCGGCGAGGCATAGACGGCCGACACGGACATGCCGGAAAGGGCCTCACCCGCCCTTTCCGCCTCGCCGCGTCCCTGGTCAGACAGATGCAGGCCTCGCGCCCGACCGGGAAGCACCTTGCCCGTCGTCGCCGTCGTCCCGTGTCGAACGAAACAGACCACCGTGGGGCGAGGTGGTCTCAAGCGAGTTGTCGGCACGACCGACACCGTAGCCTTTGGCTCGTGGGATCGACCGCCGCGCGCTTGGAGCAGATCGGCCGGGACGTGGCGAACTGCTCCCTCTGTCCGAGGCTCACGGCTTGGCGCCATGACGCGGCGTCCAACCCCCCGGTCTCCCATTTCACAGAACGGTACTGGGCGCGTCCTCTGCCCGGCTTCGGCGATCCGAACGCGCGGCTCGTGGTTGTCGGGCTTGCCCCGGCAGCCCACGGAGGCAACCGGACGGGGCGGATGTTCACGGGAGACCGCTCCGGTGACTTCCTCTTCGCGGCCCTGCACCGTGCGGGCTACGCCAACCAGGCGCTCAGCAGGTCGCTCGACGACGGTCTCACCTTGTCCGGGGCATGGGTGACCGCAGCAGTGCGCTGCGCGCCGCCAGCCAACAAGCCGACTCCACAAGAGCGGGACACCTGTGCGTGCTACCTGTCCTTCGAACTGCGAGCGCTTACCGGCGCTCGAGTACTGCTGGCCCTGGGCGCCTTCGCATACGAGGCGCTGTGGCGCCTGCCGGAGGGCGGAGGCCGACCGAAGGGAAAGCGGGAACGCTTCTCTCATGGTCTGGAGCTGCCTCTGCCCGCCGCCCGGTGGCTAGCCGACGACGGACAAGTCCTCCTCCAGACCGGAGGATCCCGCACGCTACTGTGCTCGTACCACCCGAGCCAGCGCAACGTCTTCACCGGGCTGCTCACAGCGGAGATGTTCGACAAACTGCTCGCGCGCGCCCGCGAGCTCGGGGCGTGAACTGCCTCAGGCGCTGACGACCGGGATCCTTCTCGGAGACTGCTCCGCGTTCTCGGGCCACCGGCGGCGGCTCACTCGGGAAAGCTTGCGAAGCAGCGCTATCGCGTCGGGGTCGTCGTCGAAGGCCGAACGCACTTCGATAGCTCCCGCGGCGAGCATCGCCGAGATCAGCTCCCGACCCTTGTCGGTGCGGATAATTGTGAACGTCCAGTCGGAGAAGGACCCGATCCCGCCCGTCGAGAGATCGGCGTGCTCGGCCGCGAAGTCGGGGCAGTGGTTACAGCCCTCTCGTGTCCACTGAAACGCCTCTTTGAGCGGGATCTCGTGCAGCACACCATCGCGGGTCCAGACCTGGAAGATGCCCTTGATGTTCATCTTGACGATGTCCTCACGGGCCAGGCCGTAGCGAGCTTCGAAAAGCTCGGGGAAGATCGCGTCGTCGAAGAGTTTCGAGCACAACAGGCCTATCGTCAGCACAAAGCGCCTCGCCACCTTGCCGGCCTTGCGCGCTGACATGATCGCAGGGACCGACGCCTGACAGCCCATGCCGACAAGAGCTATCCGCTCGGCTCCGCTTTCGATCGCCTGTGCGTAGGCGCTCGGGTTGGCGGAATAGGTGTAACGGGAACCGGCCGACGCGACCACCTCGGCCGTGTTCCGAGCGACGCCTGGCACAGCTTTCCAGGTCTTGCCGTCCCCCTCGAGGTTCGATACGAGCGCGGCGTCTATGAAGTCATGCTCCAGCGCCCAGATCAAAAGCACCGAGACGAGGCCACCGTCCTGGCCGGCCTTTATGAGCTCGGGATCGGCGGCCCGGGCGAGGATCACGTCCTGGGCGATGCCGTACACCTCGCTCTCCTCGCGTTCACGGCCGAAGAGGAACCTGTCGGCCTCAGGCTCCCACGAACCGAACCGCGGGCATGCCCTCGTACAAAGAGTGCAGCCCCTTTCGCCGTAGGTGCAGTTGTCCGTGCCGCCCATCTCCGGAACGTGGAAAGGTCTATAAGCGCTGCCTTCGTCGTCGTAGTCCAGCACGTCGTAGGGGCACACAACCACGCAGGCCGAACAGCCTGTGCACAACCCGGAGGTCACGACCTCCCGGTAGAGATCTGACCAGTGCAGCTTCTCAGGAGGCATGAAAGTGATCCTAACCCTGTGCAGTGAGTTTTCTTCTCGTCTTTGCCTGTTCAGCGGCCGACCCCTCTGAGTGACAATCCGAGAGACACCAAGTTCCCGTCTCCGAGACGCGGTCGGTTCGGAAGCTCCGGATCACCGTAGTAACCTTGGACGATGTCCTCTAGTTGGACCAGCGGCTTCTGATGGACATCGCGGTCGTCGGACTGGGCTCGTGGGGGCTGAGCTTCCTGGAGCGCATTGTCACGGGTTCGCGCTCACAGTGGGGGCCTGTGCGGGTACATGTCATCGAGCCCGGAACCCCGGGGTCAGGTGTCTACGCGACGGACCAGCCTGACTACCTAATCCTCAATACTCCGTGCGGGCAGGTGTCGCTCTATCCCTGGCAGGACGAAGGCCCGTCGCCCAAGTACGCAGTCGGCCTTCACGAGTGGGTCACCGCCGTCGGCTATCGCTGGGTGGGTGACACGTGCCGAATCGACCCCTCCGGTCGCGAGATAAGCCGCGACGACTACATACCGCGCAGGCTCATGGGTGAATACCTGCAGTGGTTCTACGCGACGCTCGTGGCGGCGGCACCCGAGAAGGTGACGATCCTCCACCACCACATCGAGGCGACGAACATCGTGAGCCTGCGGGACGGGCGCGAGCGCGTCGAGCTGGCGAACGGGGAATACCTCGACGTCGATCACGTCATCGTGACTTCAGGTCACACCGGCAATGTCGAACCAGACGCCAACGCGGCGCTGATACCGAGGCCATACCCGGTCGATCGCTATACCGAGACCATCCCGCGCGGCGCCACGGTCGGTGTCGAGGGTATGGGACTGGTCGCGACCGACGTCGTAATAGCCCTCACGGTCGGAAGAGGCGGCTCTTTCACCGAGAGCGGTGACCGGCTGCGCTATCTGAGCTCTGGCGATGAGCCAAGACTCAGGCTGTTCTCCCGCAGCGGATTTCCGTACTGTTCGAAGGCCGTCGCAACCGTGGACGAGAGCGACGAATTCGAGGCCGTCGTCTGCACCAAGGAAGCGATCGGGGCGGTCCAGGGCGGTCAAGCAACGGGGCAGGCTCGACGCCAGATCAACTTTCGCTCCCAGGTCCTGCCCCTGATCCTCGCAGAGATGCAGATCCGCTACTACGCCCAGTCGGCCCTTCTTGCAAGCGGTCGCGCGACCTCTGACGAGGTCACGAGGCTTCTCGGCACCGCTTGGCACGACGGGACATATGAAAGTGTCGTGACTGGCCTTGCCGGCCGCTACGGCGAGTTCGACCCCTGGGTGCATTTCTTCGGTCCCCGTCGCGAGTACGTCTCCTCCAAGGACTACGAGTCGCAGATCTACTCGCTCGTCGAGGACGACCTCTCCGAGTCGCTCCGCGGCGGCTCGGCACCTGTGAAGTCCGCCTACGAGGTGTTCCGCCACCTGAGGGACCTCATGCGGACCGTGATCGAGTTCCGCGGCCTCACGCTCGAGTCCTACCTCGACTTCCGCGACAACATAAAGACGAGGGTCAACCGCATTGTGGCAGGCCCGCCGGCGGTGCGTTCCAAACAACTTCTCGCGCTCATCGACGCGGACGTTGTCACCGTGCCCCTCGGACCGTCGCCGTTCGTCGAGTCAACTGCCTCCGCTGGATACGTGCTGAGCTCGAGGCACTTCGAGCATCCGCACTCCGAGCAGGTGAACTGGCTCATCCATGGCCACCTTGAGAACCCGACCGTCGTGCGTTCGGCGTCGTCCCTGCTGACGAACCTATGGCGCGACGGAAGGCTTCAGCCGCTCTGCTACGGCGACACGGAGGTCGGCAGCGTTTCCTTGAGCGAGGAGTTCCACCCGATCGACGCGTGGGGACGTGTCGAACCGAGGATCTGGCTGTTCGGCTCACTCACCGAGGGTGTGCGGTACTTCACCCATTACGTGCCGTCCCCGAAGAGCCGCCTTCGGGCATTCCTCGACGCTCAGCGCTGCATCGAGGCGATCCTGGGCTGAACGGGCGCCCGGCCACAGGCCGACCCGACCGGGGAGCGGGCGGTCGCCCCGGCTTCACTCGTAGACGATCGACACTTCCTCGTGGATGAAGCGGTCGATCTCGAGCAGTTCGTCGTAGTCCGTGGACACCCCGTAGACCGAGTAGATGTAGTGGCGGGTTCCCTCATGCCAGTCGACCGGGTCGCCGGGCGACCGATTCACGAAGACCTCATTGACCCCAGGCTGCTCGGCCAACCGGTCGAGGCCCTCGATGCTGACGATGCGGTGGGCAGACCGAGGCGGCTGGAACATGAAGCGCCAGCCAACGCTGGCACATGGGATCGGGCCATCCACCACCACCGTCTCACCTAGGGCGACGCGCATCGAGAGCTCGAAGATCGACACGCCACACGCCTGGAAAAGCATCTCAGGCACTCCCCCGCCGATCCGGCCGTTCACCTCGATCACTCGCGGGCCGTCCGGGGTCAGCTTGATTTCGGTATGAGAGTCGCCTGTGCTCAGCCCGAGCGCGCGCAGGGCGGCCGTGGCGACCTCCAGCACACCTGTCAGCTGGGCTTGTGACAGAGCAGCTGGGATGAAGAACCCGGTCTCGCGGAAAGGCTCGGCCGGTGGGAACCGCCCCGTCACGGCCAAGTGGCTTATCTCACCGTCGGAGATCAGGCTCTCCACGGACACGTAGCTGCCGAAGCGCTCACTCGGCCCTGCAACGAGGCTCGGCAGATACTGCTCGACGAACATCCCCTCCTCCCCGCCGGCCCGCGGTGGGAGCAGGACAACCGAGCGGACGAGATCATCGGCGTTCGCGACGGGCATCGTGAACTGCCCGCCGCTGCCGACGCGCGGCTTGAGGACGGCCGGGAAATGCACCTCCGCCGCGAAGGCCGCAATGGCTGCAGGATCACGGTCGGCCGGGACCTCCCAACACGCCGGCGTTGGCAGACCGCCAACGCGAAACGCGTCGCGTTGAACGAGCTTGTCGACGAGACTCCGGGCCACCCCAGGCGTGCGATAGTCGAGTCCCAACTCCTCTGCTATCAGCGACAGCAAGACGATGTCCTCGTCGCGGTAAGCCACGATCCCGTCAGGAGCATGCGCTCTCAACTGCGCCGTGGTCTCGTCCAGGGACAATCCGGCGATGTTCACCACGGTTCCGACCTTCTTCAAGAGCCGAGTCGTGAAAGTGCTGTCGGGTCCGCTCTCGTCTATGAGCCATAGGATCCCGCACAGGTCTCGCGCGGCCTCCACGATCTGCATTGCAGGCGCGGAACGCTGGCCGTAGCCGATCACGAGCAGAGGTTGCCCGCGATCAGCGGAGGCCGGCGTCACGGCAAGGCTCTAGAAAAAGGGGGCCCGGGACGCAGGATCGCTGGAGTCCGAGGTGGGCGACACGGGGACCACGGCAGGTCCGCGTCCGCCCGGGCGACCACAGCTCGGTCAGGGTGGGTGGACTCGGGGATCATCGGACGATTCTAAGTACCTTGGCCGCATCCCGACAGCCCGCCGTAACCCTCCCCAGGCGGTTCCGGCCACGAAACCCACGGACGACCGTGGATTCAAGTCGATCAGCTCACCTTTCGGTGACGCAGCCGTGGGCCAGCAGCCGAACCGAGTTGCTCGTTCGACGAGGTCGACGCGGTTGACACAGGGATCGTCAAACGCGCTCAAGATGAGGTCCGCCGTGGGCAGACTCCCAGGGCTCAGAATATTGGAACCCCGGAGTCGTATGTACTCTCATCGACGAACGACCCAAATCCGCACGGGCCGCAAGCCGCCTTGGTGCCCCGCGCAGAGGCCCCAGGCTCTCTGGGGAAAAGGGCGGCATGGAAAAGCGCCACTAGACCGTCCCCGGAACCCAAGGCTCCGGGCCGCCCGACTGGCGCCCTAAAGTAACTTGCAAGCCGCCACACGGAATGACAGTTGGAGAAGATCAGATCTCACTTGTTATCGCCTCACCCGGCAGCGGTACTCGCGTGCCGGACCCTCGCGGGCCGGCCCATGGACGCGGGAGCGGCGAGGACAGTCCGACGCTAGAGATCGCTTTCGTCAACAACATGCCGGACTCGGCTTTCGAAGAGACCGAACGCCAGTTCACCGGACTGCTGGAAGGTGCGGCGCGGGAGATCGGTGACATCACGGTGCGCCTCAGCCGGTACTGGCTTCCAGGTCTCGCCCGTAGCGCAGCGATCGACGAGCGGCTCGCCCGGGATTACAGTCCGGCAGACCACATATTCGCAGGCCGGCCGGACGGCCTCATTGTCACAGGAACCGAGCCGCTCACCGATGATCTCAGGACGGAACCGTACTGGGACTCTTTGACCGAGCTCATCGTCTGGGCCGAGACCGTCACAGCGTCCGCCATGTTGTCCTGCCTTGCCGCGCACGTGGCGGCGCTGCTCTTCGACGGCATCAAGAGGCACACGCTCTCTGTCAAGTGCTCGGGCGTGTTCATCCAGACCATCAGTACCGACCATCCGCTCACTGATGGGCTCGGCGAACTGGTGCACATGCCCCACTCACGACTCAACGATCTGCCGTCGGCACTCCTTCAGGCCGACGGATACACGAATCTCATCGAGTCGCCGGAGATGACATGGACTGTCGCCGTGAAGGACCGGGGTTCGTGCACGTTCGTCCTCGTCCAAGGCCATCCGGAGTACTCGACCACCAGTCTCCTGCGCGAGTACCGAAGGGACCTGCAGCGTTTCCTCCGAGGCGAGCGCAGCACGGTCCCCGCGATTCCCGTTGGCTACCTCGATGACGAGAGCCACCAGCTCCTCGAGGGCTTCCAGGCTCGCGTGCTCGCGGAACCCTTGGATCCCGAGCTGATGAAGGACTTTCCGTTCGAGCCTGTGGAGCGGCGTCTCGTCAACACCTGGCAGCAGTCAGGAACGAGGCTTTACGCCAACTGGCTGAAGCTCATACAACGCAGGAGGCGGTTCGGTGCATGACGAGACAGTGGCGATCCACGGCGGCTATACGCCCGATATGACCCGAGCGGTCGCCGTACCGATCTATCAGACGATCGCACATCAATTCGACGACGCGGCGCACGCTGGAGCCGTCTTCGATCTCGACATTCCGGGCTTCCACTACAACCGGCTCAACAACCCGACAAACGACGTGCTGGAACGTCGCCTCGCGACCTTGGAAGGCGGAACCGGAGCAGTGGTCGTGGCCTCGGGAGCCGCAGCGGTCAACTATTCGATCTTGAACCTGGCCGCGATGAACGACAATATCGTGACCGCGCCACAGCTCTACGGATCCACCTACACCCTCTTCGCCCACGTGCTGGCGAGCCAGGGCATCGAAGTACGCTTCGCGACCGACGATCGACCCGAATGCATCGAGCCGCTCATCGACGACGCCACCAAGGCGATCTTCTGCGAGTCCGTGGGCAATCCGGCGCTCAATGTCGTCGATCTCGAGGCAGTGAGCGAGCTCGCTCATCGTCACGGCGTGCCTCTCATCGTCGACAACACGATCGCGACGCCCATGTACCTGAAGCCAATCGAACACGGCGCTGATGTGGTCGTGCACTCCTTGACCAAGTTCATCGGCGGGCATGGCACGACCCTTGGGGGCGCGATCATCGATGCCGGTCGCTTCCCGTGGGCCGATCATCCCGACAAGTTCCCGTCGTTCAACAGGCCCGAACCCGCGTTCCATGGAGTTGTCTATGCCGAGCAATTCGCCGAGGCTCCTTATGCCGTGAGATGTCGCACCGTAAGCCTCCGCAACAGTGGGTCGACACTTTCTCCCCTCGGGGCCTTCCTGCTCCTGCAGGGCCTCGAGACTCTGGCCGTCCGCCTCGAACGCCACGAGTCGAACACGCGGGCGATAGCGCAGTATCTGGCCGACGACCCACGTGTCGAGTGGCTGAGCTATCTAGGAGACCCGAGCTTCGCTTACTACGACCTTGCCCAGCGTTATCTCAAAGGTCACTGTCCGTCCATCATCACCTTCGGAGTCGCAGGCGGGTACGACGCGGGGATCCGGTTCTTCGACTCGGTCAAGCTCTTCAAACGGCTTGTGAACATGGGCGACGCCAAGTCGCTGGTCGCTCACCCGGCATCGACCACTCACCGCCAACTGTCCCCCGAAGCGCTCGCCATGGTGGGTGTCGCACCGGAGACGATAAGGCTTTCAATCGGCATCGAGCACGTCGATGATCTCATCGATGACATCGATCAGGCACTGAGCGCAGCCCTGTGAGCAACGCGAATGAGGGACAGGAGCTCACTAATGCAACCGGCGCCCCACCGAGGCTGTCCGTGGGCGTCGATCTCGTCGCTGTCGACGAAGTCCAAATGGCTCTTGCCAATTTCGGCGACCGTTACCTCTATCGTGTCTTCACCGACCACGAGGTCGCCTGTTGCCTGGGTGAGGGCGTCGTGCGCGCCCGTCACCTCGCTGCTCGTTTCGCCGCAAAGGAGGCGACGATGAAGGCTCTCGGGCCGAGCGACCGGCTACCGGACTGGCGATCGATCGAGGTCCGCCAGGACGAGAGCGGCCGGTGCACGCTGCGGCTCAGCGGACATGCAGCCGAACTCGCGAGGAGCGCTCAGTTGAACGACTTTGCCGTAAGCCTCACCCACGAGGGGAACCTCGCCGCGGCCGTCGTCCTCGCCCTCGGCCGGAGCGAACCGTGACAACAGACTTCCGATCGGAGCTGCTCGCCAGCGGCCTGCTCATCGAGACCGGCGTCGACGGCCTGTACGGCCGCTCGGGCACGTTCGAGAAAGTGGTTCGGGGAATCGACGATCTCATCACGGCGGCCGGAGCAGACCAGCATGCGTCGGTGCTCCACTTCCCTGCGATCGTCCCGCGAGTGGTGCTTGAGCGGAGCGGCTACCTGCGCTCGTTTCCCGACCTGTTGGGCTCGATCAGCGTCTTCGAGGGCGACGACGACTTGCATGAGCAACTTCTGGAACGAATCGTTCAGGGAAAGAACTGGGACGAGCTGCTTAGACCTTCAGACGTCGCCCTGTGCTCCGCTGCGTGTCATCCGCTCTATCCCCATTGCTCGGGACGCCTTCCTGCCGGCGGCCGCCGTTTCGAGATCTTCGGTCACTGCTTCCGCCACGAACCAAGCCTTGACCCGGCGAGGATGCAGGCATTCCGACAGCACGAATACGTGTACCTCGGCGACCCGGACGGTGCCGTTGCCCACCGCGACCAGTGGCTCCAACGGTCCACCGAGCTGCTCTCCGCGCTTGGTCTCGATGTGGACGCGGTCATCGCGAACGATCCCTTCTTCGGAAGAACCGGACGAATGCTCGCCTCCAACCAACGCGCCGACACACTCAAGTACGAGATCGTCTGCACAATTCGTCCGGGGGACAAGCCGACCGCCATCTCTTCTTCCAACTATCATCTCGATCACTTCGGCAGCGGATTCGCGATCGAGTCTGAGAGCGGCGATGTTGCGCACACGGCGTGCTCTGGCTTTGGCATAGAGCGAGTCACCCTTGCTTTGCTTGGAGTTCACGGGCTTGACCCCGACACCTGGCCTTGGAGGGTGCGGTCCCGCCTCTGGCCATGACACGGTGGCTGGCGGGCATCGGCACAGTCGCTCTCACTCGGAGCCATAATTGGGTGCACGTGAGAGCCTCGGAGCTTCCGTGGGACGATGCCAGATGCGCTAAGGGCTTCGCGCAGCGAGACGAAGGCAGGTGGCAGCCGCAGTGGAAGTCCGAGAGAGTGAAGTATCGAGTTCGAGGGCCGTCTGGTTCGGACCGACTGGCCGGCCGCTGTTCGGCTGGCTCCATCTCCCGGCGCAGGCGAGGGCCGGGGTCGTGCTTTGCCGACCCGTCGGGTTCGAAGCGCTTTCGTCACGTCGCGCCTATAGGTCCCTTGCCGAGCAGTTGGCTTGTGCGGGCCTGGTGACACTCCGATTCGACTACACGGGCACCGGTGACTCGGCCGGGGACACAGCTGAAGAGGTCAGCATCGCTACGTGGCTGTCGGACATCACAGCAGCGGTCGACTTCGTGAGGCAGACAGGCGTCTCCTGCGTAGGACTGATTGGTCTACGACTCGGAGCGATGCTCGCGGTCAAGGCTGCGACCGGCAGCGACATAGAAACGCTCGTACTTTGGGATCCTTGTGAAACCGGGCGTGGGTTCTTGCGAGAGCAGCACCTGCTCGCCGTCGCGGCGGGCATCGCTCCAGAAAGGGACCCGGCCGCGGTTGAAGGCGTTGAGGTCCCCGCTTTGCCGTTGTCCGAAGACCTCGCCGCGGCGATCCGTGCGCTTCGCCTCGACGACGATCTCGTCGGCGTATCGCCAAAGCGGCTCTTTGTGCTCACACGAGCCGACAAGGCTCTGAGCGCCAGCGTTCAAGAAGAGCTGGCGACAAAGAACGTCGAGTTCGGTAGGGCCACGGGTCAGGTTCGATTCATAGGGGTCGAGCCCGGGGCCGCTGTCCTACCGGAGCAAACGCTCGCCGACATTGTCTCCTGGCAGTCCAGAGCATTCGACGGCGCGACAGCCCCGATGGCCGGCCGCGCTCAACCCGAACGCTCGGCAAAAGCGATCGTCGCCAGGACCGCAGACGGCCGCACCATCATCGAGCGGACGGTGCGAATCGGCGCCGGGAACCTCTTCGGGATCGTCACTGAGCCGGAGGATTGTGAAACCACGCGTATGCCATCGGTCTTGTTCTCAAACGCTGGAGTACTCACACACTCAGGCCCGGCCCGTGTTTGGGTGGAGATGGCACGAGGCTGGGCCGCGCTGGGTGTGCGGGCGCTTCGCGTCGACCTCGGTGGTCTCGGCGACAGTCCCACGCGTCCGGGCAGGCAATCAGATCAGGTGTACCCCGTGGAAGCGATCGAAGACCTCATAGACGCGGCGCGATTCGTCGCTCCTCAGGATCCCGCGGGCGTGGCGCTGGTGGGACTGTGTTCGGGGGGCTACCACGCCATCGAGGGCGCGCTGGTTCTGGACTCCCGTCAGGCATGGGTCATCAACCCGGGATTGCCTCTGGTCCCGCCCGAGCTGAGCGAGAAGGGCTCCACCGACCCGCGTCGACAGACTGTACGACCGCTCAATTCGATCACCCGCCACCTGTACGCGGACAATCTGATTGTGAAACTGGCCTTGGCAACAACGCCGGTCGCGGTGTGGTGGGTGCTCGACAAGCTGCGCCTGTACCCCTCCTCCATAAAGGGCATCGAGGCGGTCGCGCAGAGAGGCACTGAGGTACTCGTGGCCTGTTCCGAGTTCGAGTTCTCCAAGTTCGCCAGGCGATCGGGGTGGACCGTGCGCAGCCTCGAA
>Ga0224555_1004641_pt1 | contig 12366 bp, 10 predicted proteins | sample 714S23034metaG_FD_180687 | JGI IMG/M metagenome (GOLD analysis project Ga0224555, IMG submission 180687) | Peat soil microbial communities from Stordalen Mire, Sweden - 717 S2 30-34 | ecosystem: Environmental > Terrestrial > Soil > Wetlands > Peat | place: Sweden: Norrbotten County, Stordalen...
GTTCCGCTTGCGCCCAGGACCGCACCGGAGAGACATTCCCTTAGGAAATCCCGTCGACTTGCGCTACGCATTGCGCTCATAGGGATTCTCCGCTGAGCGGCCACCGTTCCCGATTTCAGTCAGAGGCAGGATACGGCGTTCGCCGCTGAGGTAAACCTGTCCAACGTACGGCGGTAATCTTCCAGACGAATCTTCGCCCCACGGACGGACGCAGCAAATCATCGGAGGGTCTGCGCGGAGTTTCAGTGACGAGCGGCACATCTGTTCGGCATCGCCTGGTGCGCCGTGGCTCGACCACGCTGCCGCCCAAAAGCTGAGACGCCGAAGGAACCCGAAAAGGAGGTCAATTCGGGTTCTATCGTTACCACAGCGTCAGCAGAATTAGCTCTAAATATGGTGTGTCCGCTAATTTACTGAATTGATTGGTGTCCCCAACGGGACTCGAACCCGTGTTACCGCCGTGAAAGGGCGATGTCCTAACCGCTGAACGATGGGGACTGGAACCGCCGGAAACGCGCGTTCCGCGCGCTGGCTGTAGCCCAGCTTCAACGCTATCAATTCGAGCACGCGGTGTCAAAAATAGCCAACCTGCGTCTGCAGTTGCCAGGCTCGCAATGTGCTGACAAGGTACGCGAAATCCACGGCAGGGTTGCGCGTAGGATGTTTCGAGACGCAAGTCCGCATTTTTCAGCATCCCGCAAAGGCATCTGTTCCGATGAATTCTTCCAAAGCAAGTTCTCCCGCACCCGGCCACATGGAAGCCGGGCGAATCGAAGTGATTACCGGCCCCATGTTCTCCGGCAAGAGCGAGGAGCTGATACGCCGCCTGAAGCGCGCCCGCATCGCGCGCCAGCGCGTGGCCTGCTTCAAGCCCGACATCGATCTGCGCTACCACCGCACGGCGATTGCCTCGCACAGCGAGCAGACCCACGAGGCGGTGACGGTCGCCAACGTCGCGCGCCTGCGCGAGAAGCTCTATGGGCAGCTTCCCGAGGTCGAGGTGATCGGGATCGACGAAGGGCAGTTCTTCGACCAGTCGATTGTGCAGCTCACCGGGGAACTGGTGCACCTGGGCAAGCGCATCCTGATCGCCGGCCTGGACACCACCTTCACCGGCGACCCGTTCGGCCCGATACCGGCGCTGATGGCCATCGCCGATGAAGTGACCAAGCTGTCGGCGGTGTGCATCGTGTGCGGCGCGCCGGCCATCCATACCCAGCGGCTGGGCTCCAGCCGCGAGCTGGTGGTGGTGGGAGCAGCCGGGCTGTACGAAGCGCGCTGCCGCAACTGCTTCCGCCCCTACCTGGAAGCGCCGGAAGAGCAGCAACTCGAACTGCCGAACGCCGGTTGAGCGGCCGATGCGACGGAATTGCGCCCGATCGTTTTGCAGAACCTATGGGGCTTGACACGGAATTGCCGAATACATCGTGATACGATGTATCTATGACTAGCAAAGAACTGCAACCGGAGCGCCTGGACACCCTGCTCGAGGCGCTGGCTGAGTTTCGCTACCACCTGCGCAGCTTTCTCCAGTTCAGCGAGCAGGTGGCGCAGGACCATCATCTGCGCCCGCGCCAGCATCAGCTTCTGCTGCAGATTGCGGGCGCGCCCGAGGGCAGCGTGACCACCATCAACTTCCTGGCCGATCGGCTGGGTCTGCGGCAAAACAGCCTGGTGGAGCTGGCGGACCGCTCGGAGGCTGAGGGCCTGGTGCGCCGGGTGGAGGACTCCGCCGACCGGCGGCGCACGGTGCTGTCGGTTACCGAGAAAGGGATGCAGGTGCTGGACGCGCTGGCGGCCAGCCACGCACGCGAGCTGGACGAGTTCGGGCCGCAACTGATTCGGGCGCTGGAACGCATAAAGAAAGTACGGGCGGAGCGGCGCGCCCTGCTGCCCGGCGAGCATATTTCGGCGGTCTGGGGAGCGGCGGCAGCGGCTGCGGAAAAAGGCGGGTCGAACGCGGAAAGTGGCGAGAAGCATGTCTCAGGGGCTAAAGCCCGCTTTGGTTCTGCGCCCGTTATGCCGGGACTAAAGTCCCGGCCTATCTCAGAAGCGACTTTTTCAGCATCCTCAGGAGGCGCACCGGCAATGGCCGGAAACAAGACGCGGAGGCCGAGTTGAATTCGCACTCTTCGCTGCTGCGGGACTTTACGGTAGACCGCGGCGTCTTGCTGCTCTCCGCGGTTGCTGTCGTTATTGGCGCATGCGGCGCGGTGCTCGCGGTGGTCCTGCTGAAGGCGATTGCGCTCTGCACCAACATCTTCTACTACCATCGCTTGAGCCTCGCGTCCGTGCGGCCCGCAGGCAGCCCGCTGGGCATCTGGATGGTTCTGGTGCCCATCGTTGGCGGCGTGATCGTCGGCCTGATGGCGCGCTTCGGTTCCGACAAGATCCGCGGCCACGGCATCCCCGAGGCGATCGAGGCCATCCTGCTGAATGGCGCCAAGGTCGAACCCAGCATTGCCGTGCTCAAGCCGATCTCGGCGGCCATCTCCATCGGCTCGGGCGGCCCGTTCGGCGCGGAAGGCCCGATCATCATGACCGGCGGAGCGTTCGGTTCGCTGGTTGCGCAATGGATGCACCTGACCGATGCCGAGCGCACGACGCTGCTGGTGGCGGGCGCGGCGGCCGGCATGTCGGCGACCTTTGCCGCGCCGCTGGCGGCGATTCTGCTGGCGGTGGAACTGCTGCTCTTCGAGTGGCGGCCGCGCAGCTTGATCCCAGTGGCCTTTGCCAGCGTTACGGCAGAGATTGTGCGTATTCTGCTGCTCGGCTCCGGCCCGCTCTTCGCGATGCCCGCCATGCCCTTTCAGCAGAGCGCGCCGGTCGCAGTTGGGGCGCTTGTGCTCGGACTTGTGGTCGGCGTCGCCGCGGCCGGGCTCAGCAAAATGATGTACGGCTTCGAAGATATGTTTGAGCGGCTGCCGGTGCATTGGATGTGGTGGCCAGCCATCGGCGGAATTGGCATCGGCATTGGCGGACTGTTCTTTCCGCGCGGCCTCGGCGTGGGCTATGACAACATCGCGGAACTGCTGCGCGGCAACGCGCCGCTGGGCCTGCTGGTTGGCCTGGTGGTGGCGAAGTCGCTGATGTGGGCGTCCTCGCTGGGTTCGGGGACCTCTGGCGGCGTGCTGGCCCCGCTGATGATGATCGGCGGAGCGATAGGCGAGCTGGCCGCGCACTGCTGTCACGCAACCGCAATGCAACAGTCGCTATGGGCCGCGGTCGGCATGGGCGCGATGCTCTCGGGATCGCTGGGCGTGCCGCTGACGGCAATCGTCTTCTGCCTGGAGATCACGCACAGTCTGCCTGCGATGCTGCCCGTGACCGTGGGCGCGGTGGCCGCGTACGCGGTGACGTCGCTGATCATGCCGCGCTCGATCCTGACCGAAAAGCTCAGCCGTCGCGGGACCCACCTGACCCGGGAATACGGCACCGATCCGCTGGAAACCGTGAGCCTGATGGAGGTGATGGCGGAGCTTGGCCCGCACGACTGCACCGATGCGGCACCCGCGGCGGGACTGGCCGAGGTCTTTGCCTACTCGGACGAGACCTCCCGCTCCGCCGTGGAGAAGATGGCGACCTCCGGCCTGACCACGCTGCTGGTGGTCGATCGCGCCACGCAGGGCGTGTGCGGCACGGTGAGCCTGAAGGACCTGCTGCTGGGCCGGCGCAGACGGATGAAACGCGAACAGCAGCGGGCGCGGGTGTTTTCGCCGGGGCGTTAGCCAGCCTTGCAGCTCCTGCGCTATGCTTCCTAGACGCAGCTCCCAGGAGGAATCGCCATGCGCCTCATGCACTCAGGCTTCAGGATCAGAACGGGAATCGCACTCGCCGCGCTGTCGGCCGCAGTCTTCACGCTCTCAGCCGGCCCAGCCCACGCTCAGGAAGGCATGTCGAAGAACGGCACGCTGGTGGTGCCGATCCATACCTCCGCCGGCGAAGACGCCGGCACTGCGTCCTTCAAGGAGGCGCAGGACGGCAAGCAGTTGACCATCACGGTCAAGCTGAAGAACATTCCCTTCGGCGAGCACGCCGTGCACATCCACCAGAACCCGGTGTGCGACGCGCCCGACTTCAAGGGCGCCGGCGGCCACTTCAACCCCGACGGCAAGCAGCATGGCATGGGCAACCCGATGGGCCACCACAACGGAGACATGCCGAAGAACATCTCCATCGGCGAAAACCACACGGGCGAGATCACCTTCAAGGTGGACTATCTCTCGCTGACGCCCGGCGCGGCGAACTCCGTGTTCGGCCACTCGATTATGGTGCACGAGAAGGCCGACGACATGAAGACCGACCCGACCGGCAACGCAGGCAACCGGATTGCGTGCGGGGTGATTCCGGCGGCGCAGTAAATCTCGCGGGCGGTCAAGCTTCTCCGCAGCGGATTGCCTGGGACCAGACGGGGAGAACCCGGCTGCTGCTGCGGAGCACCCGCCCTACCCCCTCCCCCCGGTTTTTGGTCTAAGCTATTGCATACGCACGGCTTAGATTCAAATCAAGATACGCTTCGGATTCTGCGGCCATATATGGTCTCGGCTGACGGCACTCCGAGGCGATCCATTCCAAGTCCAAAGGGCCCACCCCAAGGCGTAGCTCTCCCACGCTCTTTTCATTCAATTCCCCCCACTCTTTAAGTATACGCTTCTGCGCCCATTCGACTGCACGGATAAGCCGTTGGTTTTGTTGTGGATGCAGATATTTTGCTTGACACGCTGCGTCGAGACGGTTCGCGCTGGGCCGCCGGCACATTCCGCGCCAGGAGAAACATCTTGACTGTTGAAAGTGTATGATGTATACATACAGCAGACAGAGGAAGTGGCGATGTTTCTTACGCTGCATGAGGACGACAAGCGGCCGATTTACCAGCAGATCACGGACGGGATCAAGGATTTGATCGCGCGCGGCGAGTTGCGGGAGGGGATGACGCTGCCTTCGGTGCGGCAGGTGGCGGGCGACCTGGGCGTGAACCTGAATACGGTTGCGGTCGCGTACCGGCAGTTGCAGGACGAGGGGTTTGTGACGGTGCGGCACGGGGCGGGAGCGGTGATCTCGTCGCGCAACGCGCGGCCGGTGGAGCAGGCCGAACTCTACAAACCACTACAAACGGCGCTGACCCAGTTGGTGCTGAGTGGACTGACAGGCCACGAGATTGTAGAGACCGTCCGGGAGCAGCTTGCGCAGTTACAACAGAAAGGGGGCACTCGATGAGTGCACCAAGTGTAGTTGGAGTCAATGTCTTCACCATTTGCGTGATCGTGCCGGTGCTGGTGTACGCACTGGTAAAGCATCTGTGGAACCAGCCGCTGCAAAACGGGCCGGGCTACTTCTATGGGATCGAGGTTCCGGCTGGATTCTATGAGGGGCCGGGAAGACGTTGGATGACCGGCTACCATGCGATGGTGGCGGCGCTCTACGGTGTGTGCGCGGTGGGGCTGGGGACGATCGTCGCGACGCGGCGTTGGGATATGACGCCATGGTGGGGTGGGGGCTTTGCGCTGCTGTTCGTGCCGACCATGTTTTCCTTCCAGGCGTGGACGCGGCACAAGCTGGGGGTGAATCCGCCGGTGCGTCCGGTGGCATTGGCGCTGGAATCGCGCCGTTTCGGCGACTATATCTCGTGGCCGGCGGAGACGCTGGCGGTGGCGCTGGTCGCGCTGAGCTGGTGGCTACTGCTGCGTCACGCTGGACGGCACTTCGATTGGCTGACGCCGCTGCAGCTTACGTGGGTGGCGCTGGGAATGATTCCCGGCAAGATGGCGATGGTCCGGCTCAGCTTTCCGCTTCCCGCCGAGCGGACCGAAGAGCACTTCCACCTTCAGGACTTTGCGAGGCGTTTCTGGATCCGTCTGTCCGGGATTATTTTCGAGTGGTTCATGGTGATCGTTCTGCTGGGCGTAGCGCTGCTGCATGCAGCAGCGTCCCCGGTTCACCATCCGCCGCAGGCGTGGCGCTGGCTGGTGCTGGCTTCCATGTTCGCGGTGTGGGGATACGGGATGATCGTGATGTTCCGGGGGATGCAGCGACTGAAAGCGATGGGCAGCGAACTGCGGCCGGCGGGAAGCTGGAAGACGCCGTTCGGCCGCGCGTCGTGTTTCGGCGTGGGCCCGGCGTTTCAGATCTGGTTTGCGATTTGGTTTGGCGGCATTCTGACTTTCATCGTGTATTCGTTGTGCAAGCACGGTTTTAGATGAGGAACTTATGTAATTGCGAGGCGTATTGCAAGCATAGGATGGGAGTGTCATGGAAAAACCTTTAGGACGCAAACTGAGTCTTTGCGTATTGCTGAGCGCAACGGCATGGATGGTTCTGACCGCGCCGGTTGCGCTGGGACAGGCGAGCGCTCCACAACCTTCGGCAACGGCGTCTCCAGCCGCGACGGTGTCATCAGAACCCGCGCCCGCGGCGAAGCTGGAGTTCGATGTGGCGTCGGTGCGGCCGTCGGCTCCGCTGGACATGCAGAAGCTGGCGGCGGACATGCAGGCGGGCAAGATGCCCAACTTCGGCATGCACCTGGATGGTCTTCGCGCCGAGTACAACTACATGTCTTTGAAGGAATTGATCACCGCGGCCTACAAGGTGAAGCCGTACGAGATCACCGGTCCGGACTGGATGGCGACGGAGCACTACGACATTGTGGCGCGCATGCCCGAAGGATCGACAAAGGAAGAGGCGGCGGCCATGCTGAAAGCCCTGCTCGAGGAGCGGTTCAAGCTACAGGCACACATTGAATCGAAAGAGCGGCCAGTGCTGGCGCTGGTTGCGGCCAAGGGAGGCCCGAAGTTGAAGGACTCGCCGGCGCCGGAACCGATCGATGAAAGCGCTCCGCTGAAGCCCGGTGAAAGGAAGATCGACCTGCCCGATGGTCCCGCGCGCTATACGCAAGACATAGACCCCAAGAAAGGGATGACTGCCGTGGTGAACATGGGTACCCGCGGCACCTACACGCAGAAGATCGATATCGCTACCCAGGTGATTCAGATCGATGGAACCGGCATCTCCATGGCGGGGTTTGTGGATATGCTTTCGCAGATCATGCAGATTGGAGGACCGGGTTCGAAGCCAGTGGTCGATGAGTCGGGGCTGACCGGCCACTACGAAGTGTCGCTCACCCTGTCGCTTGCCGACCTGATGGCGGCCCGGTCGCAAGGCGCGAATATGGGTGGCGGCGCCCCTGGCAGTCCCGGCGGCGGGATGGCAGAAGCTTCCGATCCCGGTGGCGCGGGCTCGACCGTCTACGCCTCGGTCGAGAAGCTGGGCCTCAAGCTGGAGCCGAGAAAGGCCGTGGTGCAGCAGCTTGTCGTGGACAGCGCGGAGAAGACGCCGACGGAGAACTGAGGAAGACGCCCGAGGCGCGGCTTTTGGGTGCCGAGGAGCGACTTTGGGTATAGTCACTGGATGGGTGCGAAGCCACACTCGAAGCCACGCTTGAGGGCGATACCGACGCCATGCGGCAGCAGCTTGGGCTGGAGCTGGATGGGGAAAAGACCTCGGTGGATGTGATCGCGGTCGACCACGCGGAAAGGCCTACGCGTTGAACTAATGTGCGCGCCCCTGCGTATAGCGGGCATGGGCGTTTTGCAAATGGCGATGCCGGCGAAGGGGATTTCCACCCCTGCGAGCAAAGACCGCTCGCTGGGGACCCCGGGATTTATGCCTCAACCTCCGCGCGGCCGGCAGCGCGCACCCGGTTCGCCAGGAGGTACACTTCTGCCAACGTCCGATCCGGCTTCCGCGACGGCGCATCAGACGGCGCATCAGACGGCGCATCAGACGGCGCATCAGACGGCAAGGCAAGAGGCGATATTGCAACGCACCCCCGATCAGCAGGCCGAGCAGGATGCACTGAACCGCATGGTCCGCCAGTGCATGGCCGGCGACCAGCACGCGTGGCAGCGGCTGGTGGCCACGCAGCACCGGCGCATCTACGGCATCTGCTACCGGTTTACCGGATCGGCGGCGGACGCCGAGGACCTGACCCAGGACGTTTTCCTGAAGCTTTACCGCAACCTGGCCAGCTTCGACACGCAAAAGGGCAACTTCCAGACCTGGCTGACGACGCTGGCGCGCAACCTGCTGGTGGACCACTTCCGGCGGACGCGCCTGGAGCGCGCGACCGACTCGCTGGACGCCAGCCTGTCCGCGGAGGACGGCGGCCTCAGCCTGGCTGGCCGCCTGGCCGACCCGCGCCCATCGCAGGAGGCGCACGCGGCCGGGCTGGAACTGAAGGTGCGCATCCAGCAGGCGCTGGCGCAACTCTCGCCGGAACTGCGCGAGGCGGTCGTCTTCCGCGACCTGGAGGATATGGACTATAAGGAGATCGCGCAGGTCCTGCGCATTCCTGAAGGCACGGTGAAGAGCCGCATCAGCAGGGGGCGAGGGGAACTTGCGAGGCTTCTGCAACGTATAGAAGGGCAGGTGGTTTGAGTGGCAGACAGCAAACAATTCGGCAACCCGAAGGTTTTGCAGTTCGGGGACAGGAGCGCGGGCAATCGGCCCGGCGACAGCGGGCACTGTGCGCAGTGCGAGGCCATGCTGGCCGACGCGCTGGACGGCACCCTCTCCGCGGCCGACCAGGAGATCTTCGACCTGCACATGGCCGGCTGCGATCCGTGCAGCCGGATGCTGGCGGACGCCCGCCGCGGCGCTGCTTTCCTGGAGATGCTGCGCACCCCCGCTCCCGAGCCGCCGGCCACGCTGCTGGATCGCATTCTGGCGCAAACCAGCGGGGCGCAGGCGGTTGCGGAAGGAATGCAACCTGCCGGAATGGCCGGAGCATACTCGGCACAGCCGATCGTTCCGGCGGCAGGCTACGGAAACGGCAACCTGGGCAACCTGGTTCCGTTCTCCACGCGGATGGCCGCCGTGCTGCGCCGCAACGTGTTCGGCCAGATCGCACTGCAGCCGCGCCTGGTGATGACCGCCGCGATGGCCTTCTTTTCCATCGCGCTCACCATGAACCTGACCGGCGTCCGCCTGCAGGACCTGCGGGCGAGCGACTTGCGTCCCTCCAGCCTGAAGCGCGACTTTACCGCGGTGAATACCCACGTGGTCCAGTACTACGAGGGGCTGCGCGTGGTCTATGAACTGGAGTCGCGCGTGCACGATCTGCAAAGTGCCACCGAGAACAACGACGCCGGCAGCCAGAGCACGCCGCAAAGCGCGTCGCCAAATCCGCAGGCCAGCCCGAACGGTGAGCGGCCGGCCGGAGAGCCCGATCGGCCCGGCCAACCCGGCCCGGCCAATCACGCCCCCGCCGCGCCGCCGGCGCAACGGCAGCGGCCGGCAGCCAATCCGGCGCCGGGCTCCGGCACCAGCCGCCGCGAGGGCCCCAGCAGCCGGCTATCGCTCGCCGCCCTGGCAAACCCCGGCGATCCGGCGGACAGCGAACCCGCCGGACCGCTGAACGCCGCTCGAATCCGGCGCACGATCCCGGTGCGCAGCGGTCGCACGGGAATGGAAGGGAGCCTGGTATGAACTGCGCAAACCATCCTGACCGCGAGCGCGCCGCCTTCTGCCAGCACTGTGGCAAGCCGCTTTGCGACGACTGCGTCCGCAAGGTCGGCACATCCGTGTACTGCGAGCCCTGCCTGGCTGCGCGCGTCCATGGGCCCGCGCAGCCTGCGGGTTTTCCCTACGCTGGCTATCCCGCGCCCGGACGCCCGGCTGGGCCACCGCCCGCGCCGGGCGAGCCCAGCCCCGGACTGGCCGCGCTGCTCGGCCTGATTCCTGGCGTTGGCGCGATGTACAACGAGCAGTACGGCAAAGGGATCGTCCATCTGATCGTGTTCGCCGTACTGGTGTCGCTGTCCCACGATGTCGGCATCTTCGGACTCTTCGTGGCCGGCTGGATGTGCTACATGGTGGTCGAGGCGTACCACACCGCGCGCGCCCGCCGCGACGGCACGCCGCTGCCCAATCCGTTCGGACTGAACGACATCTCGGAGCGGATGGGCTTTGGCAGGGCGTGGCCGGGAAACTCGCCTGGCGCGCCTCCGTACGCCGGCGCGCCCAGCCCCGATCCCGATTCCTCAGCCCAGCCCGCGGCCGGCGGCCGGGATCCCGGTGCTGCTGCTTCTCCGAATCCTCCGCCATACGGCTACGGGTATGTCCCGCCGGTCGCGCAGTGGGCCGCGCCGCAGGACTCGTATGCCATGCCCCCGACGCCGCCGGTTCCACCGGCCCCTCCCGTGCCGCCTTACCCCGATCCGAATCTGCCCTATTACCGGCGTCTTCCCAGCGGGGCCATCTGGCTGATCGCCCTCGGATTGCTGTTTCTGGTGGGCAACATAGGAGTCTTCCACGTTGTTCCCGGCCGCCTGTTTGGCCCGCTGGTGGTGATCGGGGTCGGCGTGTGGATGTTCGTCCACAGGATGACCTCGGACGGCGGGAGCCTGGAGAATGACGGCACTCCGCTGTATCGCTGGCGCCTGGGCCGCGCCATGAGTGGCGCAGCCTGGGTCGTCCTGGTCGGCGTGATCTGGCTGCTCGATGTGCTGCGCATCCTGCGCTGGTCCGTCAGTTGGCCGCTGTTCCTGATCGCCGGCGGAGTCCTGCTGATCCTGAGGCGCGCCATGGTTGACTACGGGCCGGGCTACCCGATCCATCCAACTCCGCCGGCGGCCACGACGGCTGCCGCTGAGACCGCGCCCGGCAAACCGCCGGGCGAACCGCCGTACGAGGACGGACCCGGCCACGGCCAGGAAGGAAGGTAAATCATGGCCAGCTATCCACCGGGAGTTCCGCCCATACCGCCCGTGCCTCCCCCACCGGGTTACGACCCCCGCGCCCAGCGCCGCTACCTGCACGACCAGGCCCGCGCCCAGCGCGCAGCATTCCGTGCCCAGCGCGACCAGATGCGCTACCAGATGCGCAGAATGCGTCGCGGCTCCGTGCTGGGACCCATCCTGCTGATCGCGGTTGGCATCGTTTTTCTGCTGATGGAGACCGGCCGGCTGGATCACCAGCGCTTCTGGGCCTGGTACGGACACTGGTGGCCGCTGCTGCTGGTTGCCGCGGGCGCGGTCGTGCTGATCGAGTGGGCGATCGACCAGTCCCTGCTGCGCGATCCGCAACGACCGGCATACCGGCGTTCCGTCGGCAGCGGCGTTATCTTTTTGCTGGTGCTGTTCGCGTTTATGGGGGCCATATCGAACCACGTCCTCGGGTTCCCTTCCGGCAGCAGCAGGATGTTTCCCGGCTTCCACTTTGACCAGGATTCGATGGACCGGCTGTTCGGCGACAAGCACGAGAGCGACGCGACGATAGACCTCTCGTTCGCGCCGGGCGATTCGCTCACCATCGCAAATCCTCACGGCAGCGTGACCGTCAGCGGCACCAGCGACGACAACGCCATGCACCTCGCCATCCACAAAGAGGTCTACGCCAGCTCGGACGCCGAGGCCGACGCGAAGGCGCAGCACTTCAACCCGGACAACAAATACCAGAACTCGGCGTGGACGGTTACCATGCCGTCGATCGATGGCGCCAGCGCCGAGTTGGTGCTCACGGTACCCGTGTCCACCCCGGTCAATGTCACCGCCGACCACGGCGACATCCATATTGCGTCGATCAAAGCCCCGGTGGTTGCCACCGCCAACCACGGCGACATTGAACTCTCCGCCATTACCGGCGCGGCCACCGCCCACATCAACAGCGGCAGCTCGTCCATCTCCGCGCACAGCATGGGCAGCGGCATCACCATCCAGGGCCATGCCCAGGATGTAACCCTCTCCGACATCACCGGACCGGTCACGCTGAATGGAGAATTCTTCGGCACGACCCACATGGAGCACATCAACGGCGCTGTCCGCTTCCACACCAGCCGCACCGATTTGCAGTTCGTACGCCTGGACGGCGAGACCGAGATCAGCAGCTCCGGCATCTCCGCCGATCAGGTGCTGGGGCCGGTGGTGCTGAACACCAGCAATCGCAACGTCAGCCTGGACCGCCTGGCCGGCGATATCGCGGTCACCAACAAGAACGGCAATATCGATCTGACCGCCGCTCCCACCCTGGGCACGATCACGCTGGAGGACCGCAACGGCAACATCGATGCCACGCTGCCGGAAAAGGCGGGCTTCTCCGTGCAGGCCTCCACCACCAACGGAGATACCAGCAACGACTTTTCCCTTTCCAGCAATGAAAGCGGAGACCGCGAGAGTATCAATGGCACGGTGGGCGGCGGAGGCCCGGTCGTCCGCATCACCACCGCCAACGGCGACATCTCGCTGCACAAGGGCGACATCGAGCCGCTGCCGGCAGTCTCGCCCGCAGCGCCGAAGATCACGCTCGCGCCGGCGACTCCGGCTACGTCGAAAGCGCCGAAGGCAGCGAAAGCAGCGAAGGCGCCGGAGGCGC
>Ga0224555_1004642_pt1 | contig 12361 bp, 10 predicted proteins | sample 714S23034metaG_FD_180687 | JGI IMG/M metagenome (GOLD analysis project Ga0224555, IMG submission 180687) | Peat soil microbial communities from Stordalen Mire, Sweden - 717 S2 30-34 | ecosystem: Environmental > Terrestrial > Soil > Wetlands > Peat | place: Sweden: Norrbotten County, Stordalen...
GGTACGCGGCGGCGGGCTCCATATCGTCGTCGGGCAGCCTCAACGCGGGCACAGGCACGGTGGACAGCCGCCCGGTGTAGGCGGGAGAGAGCGACGGCGACGGGCTGAGCTTGTGTGGCATGCAGAGATCCTAATCAGTTCGTAGGGATGGGTTGGCGGTCATAAGACCGGGATCTGTTCCTCGCGGGGTCTGTCGCCGGGTGATGCCTGGTTGCTCCCGTCGTTCGACGACTTGCGAAAGAGCGGCGTGCCTGGCGGCAGATCAGGTGGTGCGGTGATGAGATGCCGTTACCCGAGCACGGCGCAGGCTTGACTTCCCGATGGTTGTTCCCGAGCCTTGAGCTCTTCGACAGAACGAGGTCCTGCGGTGTGTTGGAGTCACGGACGGCTAGTGAGATGACGGACCGTCGAGTCCTGTGATTAGGGCGCCGCACGACTTCACCGGGAACAACAAAATCACCGACCGAAGGAGTGCGGATATCTTGGGCTTGTATTGCGGAATCGATTGGGCCAGCGACCATCACGACGTTGCCGTGGTCGATGGCGACGGGCGTGTGCTGGCACGTGGACGGGTCGGCAACGACGCGGCGGGCTTTGGGCAATTGTTGACGCTGTTGGCCGAGGTCGCCGACAGCGCCAGGGATCCGATCCCAGTCGGGATTGAAACCGATCACGGGCTGTGGGTGGCCGCGCTGCGCGAGACCGGCCGGGTGATCTATCCGATCAACCCGCTGGCGGCCTCGCGGTATCGGGCACGGTATGCGGTGTCGGGGGCCAAATCTGACGCCACCGACGCGGTGCTGTTGGCCAACATCATCCGCACTGACCCTGATGCGCACCGACCCCTGCCCGCTGATACCGAGCTGGCCCAAGCCATCCGGGTGCTCGCACGCGCCCAACAAGACGCGGTGTGGGCCCGCCAGCAGATCGACAATCAGATCCGTGACCTGCTCAAAGACTTCTACCCAGCGGCCCTGGCCGCGTTCGCCAAGCTGCCCAGCGGCGGCTTGGCCCGCGCCGACGCCCGCACCATCTTGGCCGCCGCGCCCACCCCCGCCCAAGCGGCGACGCTGACCCCGGCGCGGCTGCGCCGGCTGCTGGTCAAGGCCGGGCGTCGCCGTGACCTTGATCGCGACGTCTCCCGGCTGCGCGCGGTATTCACCGACACCTACCTGCACCAACCGCCAGTGGTGGAAAACGCCATGGGCATCCAGCTGACCGCGCTGCTGCGTCAGTTCGAAGCCGCCTGTGCGGCCGTCGACGACCTGGCCGAGGCGGCGACCGCCCATTTTGAGCAACACCCGGACGCCAAGATCATCACCAGCTTCCCCGGCCTGGGGAATCTGGCCGGCGCCCGGGTGCTGGCCGAGATCGGCGATGACCGCACTCGTTTCGCCGACGCGCGCGGGCTGAAAGCCTTCGCTGGCTCCGCGCCGATCACCCGCGCCAGCGGCAAGAAAACCGTTGTGACACAACGGCATATCAAAAACCGTCGCCTCGCCGCCGTGGGCTCCATCTGGGCGCTGACCGCCCTGCGCGCCTCGCCCGGCGCCCGACGACACTTCGATGCCCGCCGCGCCGCCGGAGACTGGAACCGCCAAGCTCAACGACACCTGTTCAACAAATTCCTCGGCCAACTTCACCACTGCCTGCAAACCGGCCAGCTCTACAACGAACACCGGGCGTTTCCACCTCCTCTCCCGCTCGCGGCTTGACTTTTAACTACGTGAGATGTCTTTCGGTGTTCAGTTGACCAAACACCACTCCACCATCACCAAGCGCGAGCCCCGCTTCCGGGTGCGACACCGCCGAGGATCACCTCGTGCCAGTTCAGCGGCCCAAGACCCTGTCGACCTGAACAACATCGACACCGAACTCTAGGCCGGAGCCCGCGAGACGATCCTTGGCCGGTCGCTAGGTGCGGCGATGTTCTGAGGTTGTCGTTGGGTGCGGGTCTATAGGTTGATTTGGCTGCTCACGGTGATGGTGCGTTCCTCGGGCAGGCAGAGGTATTCGGTCTGGCTGGTGGCGTTGTGAACAAGGGTGATGAACAGCCGCTTGCGCGCCCTATTCATGCCCCGTTTGCGGGTGCGACGCATCGATATTCGCGATAGGAAGTAGGACGCGCTGCCAAGGTCTGCATCACTGTCAAGGTCTTCGATGCCGGCGCGCCGGAGTGCTTCGGGGATGTCGGTGCGATCTTGGAAACCGAAGTCCACCGCAACGTGCACGATGCCGTCGCGCGGATCTCCGAGATGCTCGACAGTGATGCGCTCCGCCCAGGGAATGTGGGGAACGTCGGCGGTGCGGGCGGAGACGACGATGACGTGTTTGTGGAGCACATGGTTGTGTTCGACATTCAGACGCAGGGCGAGCGGCGCCGTGCTCTCGGCCAAGTGCGGATAGACAGCGGTGCCGGCTACCTGCTGGACGTGCTGCGCGGGCAGCGAGTCGACGAACTCACCCAGTGTGCCTTCCATCTCGGTGCGGCGCATCGTCATGATCTCGCGGCCACGCTGCCAGGTCATCATGATCATGAATACGGTCGCTGCGATGAGCAGTGGCAGCCAGCCACCGTGCACGATCTTGGTCAGGTTCGCGGCGAAGTAGGTGATCTCGGCGGTGCCGAATACCACCGCCGCGAGCAGAAGTTTCCAGGCCGCCCAGTTCCACAGGGTCCGCGCGAGCACGAGGAACAGCGTGGTGGTGATCAGGAACGTGCCGGTGACCGCGACGCCGTAGGCCGTGGCCAGCTTGGTGGAGGAACCGAACCCGAACATCAATGTCAGCACGGCGGCGAACAGTGCCCAGTTGAGGGCGGGCAGATACACCTGCCCAACAGTTTCAGGCGAGGTGTGTCGGATCTGAAGATGCGGTAGGACACCGAGCTGAATTGCCTGGCGGGAGACGGAGAACGCCCCGGTGATGACCGCCTGGGAGGCGATCACGGTGGCGAGGGTGGCGAGCACGACCATCGGGATCTGCGCCGCGCCCGGTACGAGCATGAAGAACGGGTTGGCGCGGCTGGCTGGATTGCGCACGATAAGCGCGCCTTGGGCAAGGTAGTTCAGGGTCAGGGCGGGAAAGACCACGGCGAACCAGGCCCGTCGGATCGGCCGGGGCCCGAACTGGCCCAGGTCGGCGTAGAGGGCCTCGGCGCCGGTGATCGCGAGCACGACGCCGCCCAGCCCGATGAACGCCGGGTAAGGACGGTCGGTGATGAACGCGAGCGCGTAGCTGGGCGACAGCCCGCGCAGGATGCCAGGATGGGGAACGACCTCCCGAAGCCCTACGACGGCCAGCGTGCTGAACCACAGCAGCATCACCGGGCCGAACAGACTGCCCACCCGGGCCGTGCCCCACCGCTGCCCGATGAACAGCACCACCAGAATCATTGCCGCGATCGGGATGACCAGATGCGACAACCCCGGCGCGGGAACCTTCAGCCCCTCGACCGCTGACAGCACCGAGATGGCCGGAGTGATCATGGCGTCGCCATAGAACAGCGAGGCACCGAAAATGCCGACAGCCATCACGACCGCCGCGCGGCGCGCCGAGGCGTTCCCCCACGTCCGCCGCAACAACGCGGCAAGCGCCATCACCCCGCCCTCGCGGTCATTGTCGGCGCGCAGAATGAATGTCACGTATTTCAGCGACACCACCACGGTGATCGACCAGAAGACCAGCGAGATGACGCCGTAGACATCCCCAGGTGTGGCCCGCACAGTGCCGTGGTCAATGGAGAACACCGTTTGCAGCGCATACAGCGGGCTGGTGCCGATGTCTCCGTACACGACACCGAGCGCAGCGGCCATCACGCCCGCGCCGGCGGCCTTACCGACGACGCGCCGCTGATGGCCGGGCTCATCATGGTGCGCGCTGTCGTCGTCGGCGATCGGCCCCTCGCCATCGGCTAACAGCTCAGTCACCTCTGATACATACCTCGTTGCCGCCTGCTAGGCGTTGACGGAAGGTGAACGGGATGCAAATCGGTGGTGATGATCGGGCCCGAGGACGATAAGGACGATTCCGAGGATGATCATGGCGTTTTACCTAGTTTCGATGTCGTTAGGGGGACGCAAAGAGCGGGTCAAACCCGGTCGTAGCGGAGTGTCACGTGCTCTCAATCGAGCAGGCCGTGTGAAGACTTATCGGCGTGGTCAGATCCGCAAAGGCGCAGATCGTGGTGGGAGACGGCTCCCCAACGACCAATCGTCTGCAGCCTGAGACCTTCCAGGCAGGCCGATCGGTGAGCGGGGGATGGAGGTGAAGCAGTCATGGTGATCCCGGACCAAACGATCACTGGAGTGTCGGGGCTCGGAGCCAATGCCCCTTGAGTTCTGCGGCGGACAGAGGGACGCATCCCGGATCAGCTGAAATTCTCAACCACCATTGACGCTACACCCGTTCGATGGCTCCCGCCTATTGTGTGGGTGGCCTATTTCCCACCGCCGATTCCGGCCTACCTTTCGACCAGCCGACACACGGTAATTGGCGGTAATTGGCGGTAATTGGCAAGAAAGCACGAAGGGAGTCGGCCGCGCGCCTGGCACCGGCGGATACCATCGAGGATGAGAATCATCTCGCGCCGCGGATGGCATCGCGCGGCCCTAGTGGATGCTGGGCTTCGACAGGATGTTGAGTACAGGTAGGCGTTGATGACGGAATTCACCGGGGACGTCGGCGGCGCAGGGCACCGGGCGTTGACCTCAGAACAGGTCATCGCCGACGACGCCGACTTGCGGGCCGGGCGCGCTGGCGGGCCTGGTCGCGGACAGTCTGGGATTGCCTGAGTTGCTGGCTGAGGTGGCGGCGTTTGCGGTGCAGGCGATACCGGGCGCCGACGGTGCCGGGGTGACCCTGCTGCGGGTCGACCGGGTGGACAACATGGTGGAGGCGTTGGCGGCCAGCACTGCGTTCGTCGCCGAGATCGACGAAATCCAGTACGTGATCGTCAAGGAGGGACCCTGTATCACCGCGGCACTGCAACGGCGCACGGTGCGGTCCGGGTCGTTGGGTGGGGAGAAGATGTGGCCGCGGTTCGGTCCGCGAGTGGGCCGCTTGGGCGTGCACAGTGCGCTGTCGCTGCCGCTGCTGCTGCCGCCGGATCAGGTGGTCGGGGCTATCAATGTTTACGCCCACGGCAAAGACGTCTTCGATGAGCACGCCGCCGAACTGGGGGAACTGTTCGCCAAACCCGCGGCGGTGGCGGTGCACAGCGCCCAGATCCTCGCGCAGGCGATGACCCTGACCGCCCAGCTGCAGAAGGCGCTGTCGACACGCCCGGTGATCGATCAGGCGATCGGCCTGATCCGGGGACGCAGCGGGCGCAGCGCCGAGGACGCGTTCACCCAGTTGCGGGCGATCAGCCAAAGCGAACACCGCAAGCTGGCCGATGTCGCCCAACACCTCGTCGACGAGGTGGTAAGCCGCGCCCGCGCCCGACACAACCCCACCTGAGCCCGAACCGGCGCAGCACGGTGAGACCCGCATACGTGGTGTGACGGTCGATGCGGCCGGCAACGTCTACGTCGCTGATAGCGGCAACAATCGGGTGGTCAAACTCCCACAACACTGACCCGCGCCTAGGCGGAGGCGCAGACCGCTCCGGACTCGATAACCACCAGCCTGGCTGAAACATAGACGGGGCCATCTCAAAAGCAGGGCGCCTGATACCGCCGAGGCCCACCGCCCGCACTACGGCCTGAAGGCGAGAACCTACAATCATTTTTTGCCACTTTTGTTGGTCGATTAGCGACTGTGACCCCCTCGCCAGGGACACACGCAGGTTATCGCGCAACAGATCAATCAAGCTCACAACCTTGTCTCCTCAAGGTCTATTTCGAGACAATCTGCGCGTGCGTTTAGTCAAGTCCTGGGTCCCGGCGATCGTCATGATCTTGGCTGCGGGCGGCAGGGTCGTGACGGTTCGATCTTCGGATTAGGTGATGGCGTTGACGGCGGTCGCTACTTTCGACTGGAACTGCTCGGGCAGGGGAATGTATCCGTTGTCGAACAGGCCAGTTTGACCCGGGCCGATGGTGGATTGCAGTAACGCCCGGACGGCCTTACCGACCTGGGGATCGGGGTATTTCGAGCAGACGATCTCGTAGGTGGCCAGCACGATCGGGTAGGCACCGGTTTGTGTGGGCTTATAGAACGATGAGGTGTCAAGCACCAGGTCGTTGCCTTGGCCGACGATCCTGGCACCGGCGATGGTTGTGCCGGCCGTGTCGTTGCCGATGCGGACCGGATCCTTGCCGGCTAGGGTGAGGATCTCGGCGGCGAAAAGCCTCTGCTGTTGGGCGAATGACCATTCGTTGTAGGTGATGGCGCCCTCGGTGTTCCTGACCGTCGCCGAGGTGCCCTCGTTGCCCGGCGCGCCTTGACCGACGCTGCCGTTGAAGGTCTTTCCCACGCTCTTGCCCCACGCACCGTTGGAGGCGGCGTCGAGGTATTCCTGGAAATTGTCGGTGGTTCCAGACGCATCGCTGCGGTACACGACGTGAATGGGCTCGGACGGCATATCCTCGTTGAGCGCGGTGATCGCAGGGTCGTCCCATCTGGTGATGGTGCCGTTGAAGATCTTGGCGGCGGTCGGTCCGTCGAGGACCAGGTTGTCGACGCTGCCGAGGTTGTAGGTGATCGCGATCGGGCCGAACACCACGGGCAGGTTCCAGGCGTCCGAGCCGCAGCGCTGCTTGGCCTGGGTGTATTGGTCCCCACTGAGCGGTGAGTCTGAGCCGGCGAAATCAGTGTGGCTGCTGAGGAATTCGCTGATCCCGGCGCCCGAACCGTTGGGGGTGTAGGTCAGCGTCTGCCCGGGGCAGGCCTTCTGGTAAGCGCTGATGAATCGTGTCATCGCGTTGGCCTGGGCAGTTGAGCCGCTGGCGTTTAACGACTGCTTGCCGCCGCAGTCCACCTTGGCGGAGCCGGCATACGGGGGCGGGGGGCTGCTGTTGTTGCTGCATGCCGAGACCAGCAGGGCGGCCGCAGCCAGCAGGCTTAGCGCGGCACCGGATCGGTTGAGCTTCACTTAACTCCCTTGAAGAGTCGGGGTGACGCGCACGCGGCCACCGCTTCAGACCGGGTCACGGAACGTGGTTCCGCCGAGCAGACGAACCGTTGCTCGGCACAAAACCTATGTACCCGCGATGAATGGGCACACTCAGACCAATGAACGCTGGGGGAACGACCGTGCGCCAAGGGGTCGCTGCCGACGGGATCACCAAGCACATGGTGGACTTGCCGGTGGGATCCGCCGCCAGCCGCGTGCCGCGTGGGCTTCTTGATTTCGTAGCGGGCCCGAAATCGCCCTCTCACCGTGATACCGGGCCCATGCGTGGCAAGGTACCGCAGATGGCAGGCAGGGGTGATAGACACGACGAGATGGAAATCCTTGCCAGACGGGTGCTGTTCCGGCCGGCGGACTACCAAGGCTCGTTGAGCTTCTACCGGGACGCCATCGGACTCGACCATCGCTCGTGAATACGGCTCCGGCACCGTGTTTTACGCGGGCCAGTCGTTGATCGAGCTGGCCAGTCACGGCGCACCAGCCGAATCGGGCGGCCCGTTTCCGGGCGCGCTGTGGCTGCAGGTGCGCGATGCCTACGGCACCCAGGCCGAACTCGAGGGCCGGGGGTGCCAATCGCGCGGGAGGTCCGCCGGGAGCCGAGGGGTTTGCACGAGCTGCACGTCACCGATCCCGATGGTGTCACCCTCATCTTTGTGCAGGTGCCCGACACCCATGCGCTGCGCCGCGACCCGCGATTAACGGCGGGTGAACACCTCCCCACGAGTTGACGCTGACCAGGGAATTCTTGCCGTTACGTTCGCGTCGGCCTGGCGGTGCCGCCACAATTCTTGCGTGGACCTTCAGCTGTTCCTGCTAATCATCGTCGTAGTCACCGCGCTTGCGTTTGACTTCACGAACGGGTTCCACGACACCGGTAACGCGATGGCCACCTCGATTGCCAGCGGCGCGTTGAAACCGAGAGTTGCGGTTGGGTTGTCGGCGGTGCTGAACGTGGTCGGTGCGTTTCTGTCGACGGCGGTGGCGGCGACGATCGCGAAGGGCATCATCGACTCGCATCTCGTATCGCTGGAACTGGTCTTCGCGGGCCTGGTCGGCGGCATCGTCTGGAACCTGATGACGTGGCTGCTCGGTATCCCGTCGAGCTCGGCGCACGCGCTGATCGGCGGCATCGTCGGTGCGATGATCGCCGCGGTCGGCGGCCACGGGGTGATCTGGCGCGGCCTGGTCTCCTCGGTGGTCGTCCCTGCGGTGCTGTCGCCGGTGATCGCCGGCCTCGTCGCCGCTATCTGTACGTGGCTGGTGTACCGGGTCACCCGCGGAGTGTCGAAAGAGCGCACCAACGCCGGTTTCCGCTACGGTCAGATCGGTTCGGCGTCGCTGGTTTCACTCGCGCACGGCACCAACGACGCCCAGAAGACGATGGGAGTCATTTTCCTCGCGCTGATCGCCTACGGCGCCGCCAGCAGCAGGGCCGGCGTGCCGCCGATATGGGTGATCTTCTCGTGTGCACTGGCCATCGCGCTGGGGACCTACCTCGGCGGCTGGCGGGTGATCCGGACGCTGGGCAAGGGTCTGGTGGAGATTGAGTCGCCGCAGGGTATGGCCGCGGAATCGGCGTCGGCCGTGATCATCTTGCTGTCCAGCCACTTCGGGTACGCGCTGTCCACCACCCACGTCGCCACCGGTTCCATCCTCGGCAGCGGGGTGGGCAGGCCCGGCGCCGAGGTTCGCTGGGGCGTGGCGGGGCGCATGGCCGCGGCGTGGCTGATCACCCTGCCGTCGGCGGGAATCGTCGGCGCGATCACCTACTTCATCGTGCACGGTATCGGCGGCTACGCCGGAATCTGCATCGGATTCGCGCTTCTGGTCGCGGTGGCGACGGCCGTCTACCTGCGCTCGCGCCGGGCACCGGTCAACCCCAACAACGTCAACGACGAGTGGGATGGCAGCCTGACCGGGGGCCTCAACGCGCCGGAGAAGGTAGCCGCGACCGTGCCAGCTGGGCCTGCAAGCCACGACGCCGTCCCCGAGGAAAGGCCGCAACCGTGATCCAATGGTTCAACTACATCGCCACCCTGAAGATCCTGATCTTCGGCCTGCTGCTGGGCGCCGTGCTGCCCACACTGTTCGGGGTCGGCGTGCGGCTCAACGCCGAAGGAGCAGGCGTAGCCGTGCACAGCGGCGCCGTCGCCCACCGCAACCCGATACTTCTCGCTCTCAGCTGGGTGATCTTCGCGTTGGTGCTGGCCGCGGTGATCGTCGGCGTGCTGTTCATAGCCCGGGACTTCATCGGCCATCACACCGGCTTGTACATCCTGGGCGCGAAGCACAAGTAGCATCACATGCAACGTCCAGCTGGGTCGTGCGGCCCGGAACCTTCGTGCGGGAGTTGAAGCTGTGAACGGATTTCTCGCCAAGATCGTGGCGTGGCTGACCGCCGGCTACCCCGAACGGGTTCCGGGGCCCGACCGGGTGCCGTTGTTTGCGCTGCTCAAACGGCGGCTCACTGACGACGAGGTCAAGGCGGTCGCGCAGGAGCTGATTGACCAAGGCAAAATCGACCCCGTCGATATGGGCGTGCTGATCACCCAGATCACCGATGCGGTGCCGGCGCCCGAGGACATCGAGCGCGTCCGGGCTAAGCTGGCCGCCAAGGGTTGGCCGCTTGACGATCCGCGGGATAGCGACGGGAGCCGATAGCCACGCTGCGCTCGCTCGACGTGTCGGGCGGCTTACCGATCCCAGGTGGCCCGACCACGCCAACCACACCGCCGTGGCCGTCGATGGCACGATCCAACAAACCCTCGACGGCGCCCATGCCCAACAGCCGACGGGCAAGTCGCGCTGTCGACGCGCTGAGCATCACCCCACTCGGCGGGGCCACCGATTCCATCCGCTGGGCCATACCGACTTGCTCACCGACGGCGGTGTAACCGAAGGGCCCCGAGCCGATTTCACCGGCGATCATGGCCCATCGGCTCCTATCCGACCTATGCCAAGGCTTAGCAGGCGGTCCAATATTTGTCTGCCGCAGAGTTCCCCGTTCAAGACGTGACGATAGTTCGGTGTCGATGTCGTTCAGGTCGACGGGGTCTTGGGCCGCTGAACTGGCACGAGGTGATGCTCGGCGGTGTCGCGCCCGGAAGCGGGGCTCGCGCTTGGTGGTGGTGGAGTGGGTGTGCAGTCAATTGAACACCGAAAGGACATCTGTCATGCCACACAAGCTGAGCCCGTCGCCATCGATCTCTCCCGCCTACACCGGGCGGCTGTCCGCCGCGCCTGTGCCCGCGTTGAGGCTGCCCGACGACGATATGGAGCCCGCCGCCGCGTACCGGTTCATCCACGACGAGTTGATGCTCGACGGCAGCTCACGGCTGAACCTGGCGACGTTCGTCACCACCTGGATGGATCCCGAGGCCGACAAGCTGATGGCCGAGACGTTCGACAAGAACATGATCGACAAGGACGAGTACCCGGCCACCGCGGCGATCGACTCGCGGTGCGTGTCGATGGTGGCCGACCTGTTCCATGCCGAGGGGCTGCGCGACGACGACCCGGCCACCGCCACCGGGGTGTCCACGATCGGGTCCAGCGAGGCGGTGATGCTGGGCGGGCTGGCGCTGAAGTGGCGGTGGCGCCAGCGCGTCGGTGACGACCCCAAGACCGGCTGGAGGACCCGCACCCCGAACCTGGTGATGGGCTCCAACGTGCAGGTGGTCTGGGAGAAGTTCTGCCGCTACTTCGACGTCGAGCCCAAATACCTGCCGATGGCCAAGGGGCGCTACGTGATCACCCCCGAACAGGTCCTGGCCGCTGTCGACGAGGACACCATCGGCGTGGTCGCGATCCTGGGCACCACCTTCACCGGCGAACTGGAACCCGTCGCGCAAATCTGCGCGGCGCTGGACAAGCTCGCTGCCGATGGCGGCGTGGATGTCCCGGTGCATGTCGATGCGGCCATCGGCGGATTCGTGGTGCCTTTTTTGCAGCCGGATCTGGTGTGGGATTTCCGGCTGCCGCGGGTGGTGTCGATCAACGTCAGCGGCCACAAGTACGGGTTGACCTATCCGGGCATCGGCTTTGTGGTGTGGCGCAGTCACGATCACCTGCCCGAGGACTTGGTGTTCCGGGTGAACTACCTCGGCGGGGACATGCCGACGTTCACCCTGAACTTCTCCCGGCCGGGCAACCAGGTCATCGGCCAGTACTACAACTTCCTGCGGCTGGGTCGCGCGGGCTACACCCAGGTGATGCACTGCCTGTCGTCGACGGCACGCTGGCTGGCCGACGAGTTGCGCAAGGGCAAGCACTTCGAGGTGATCTCCGACGGCTCGGCGATCCCGGTGGTCTGCTTACGGCTGGCCGGCGATTTCGGCTACACCGAGTTCGACGTCTCCCATGCGCTTCGGTCCTACGGCTGGCAGGTACCGGCCTACACCATGCCCGACGACGCGACCGACGTCTCGGTGCTGCGCGTCGTGGTGCGCGAAGGCTTCTCCGCCGACCTGGCCCGGTCACTGCGCGACGACATGGTGCCGGCGCTCGCCAGCCTGGACGACCTCAAGCCCGGCGGCCACTTCAACAACCAGCGGCCCTTCGCCTACTAAGCCGCAAGCACGCACATTCGCGAACGCAGAACTACTCAAGCCAGCCGGCCGAGCACACATAATGACCCTATGACCAGTACTGCACGATCATCCTTGGAGCCGCTCGCCACTGCCGATCGACCGCAGCAGAGCGGGCGGATCGTGGTCGGCGTCGACGGGTCGCAGGGATCGGTGAACGCCCTACTGTGACTTACTCGGTGGGGCGGGCGGGGCTCGAACCCGCGACCAACGGATTAGCAATCCTTCAATCCCGACAGTCCCTGTTATTGCCTGTTTCTCATTGTGCGACAACTGGATTGACTATCTCGATCCCCCGATAGGAACCGGGCAATTCCCGTCGGTTCCCGGTCATTGGCGGTGAATAAACGGTGACCGCCAGCCCGCCTGTAATCATTTGACCAAGACTCCGCCGCCGCCGCCATGGCGCGAACGCGACGGCTCCCCAGGAGTTCCGCCACCTGGTCCTGGGCACGCTCCCTCGTACAGGGCGATAGCGCACTCTGTCATGAACAGAGCGGCCGCCAAGCCGTCCGCGATGATGCCGAACAAATGCCCTTTACGCCCATGGTCCACTGGCCGAGTTATCCACAAGTGAATCGCCCCGGCGTGTCCGGTCACTTTGTTTCTGCGCTCCCGACCGGATGGCGGGGCTGGGTTTGACGGTAGTAGGCGTTCTCCAGTTCTGCTGGCGGAACGTCTCCGCAGTACTCGTAGAGCC
>Ga0224555_1004644_pt1 | contig 12357 bp, 15 predicted proteins | sample 714S23034metaG_FD_180687 | JGI IMG/M metagenome (GOLD analysis project Ga0224555, IMG submission 180687) | Peat soil microbial communities from Stordalen Mire, Sweden - 717 S2 30-34 | ecosystem: Environmental > Terrestrial > Soil > Wetlands > Peat | place: Sweden: Norrbotten County, Stordalen...
TAAAGCTGGCGTTTCGATGTGGCCGTGTGGCGTATCAAGCTTGCCAATGCGCCCGAATACGTCCTTGTGTGTGATTTCAAATCGATCAGGCATCGCCACCTCGCGGCATGACGATGATCTCTCTGATCCGGGCATCAAAAAAGTTATTCATGTGCGCGGGACGTATCACTACCGCTGTATCGGAACCGCTGCCTGTGCCGCCTACGGCGACAATGTCGGCGATAGGTATAGCCCCGGCATCGGCTGCCATAATAGCTATCTCCACGCACACTTTAAGCCCGTGTCCAAGTAGTGAACGAAGAGCCTCTGCGATAGTCTCGACGCGCGAAACCCCGCCGAACTTCCCAGAGATGCTCCTTTCGACTCCCGATAGCACGTGTGATTGGGTCAGCACCGTGATTCCCTGCAGCTCGAGCTTTTTCCTTTTTTCGGCGTCGAAACGCTGGGCGCCTTCTTGACTGAAACCTGTGTGGTGTGTTACGACGATGAGTTTTGCCTTGTTTTCAAGCGCTTTTGCAAATTTAGTCGCGGTGGAGCCCGTAGTACTAGCTACAACGACTCGCTCGAGACCGCTCCGGGCGACGTAGGCCGTGACGGCGTCGATGACATCTTCCGTGTTTTGAGGGCCGGCCCTCTCTAGATAAATGATTTGTTCTTTTCGCATGGCGCACCTCTCTCTTGAGCCCACAAAGAGAAGCTCAGCATTAGGACCCGCGGGTCTTCACCACGTCTTTAAGGATTCCAAGAGTCTCTCTCGAGAACATCTCGGCAATATCGCTTCCGATCGAAAGGCTTTCGTCTGGTTCAATGCCGAATGACGTTAGGCTTGTGATAGCGACACCTTTGGGCGTCCCACTCGTTGTTACGTTAATCCCAAGATGCATCTTTTCGCTGGTTATGCTTGCCGTCGCAATGCTCACTGTGAGCTTCTCGTCTGCAATGTAAAGATCATCACCAGATCTCGTAGTCTCAATACCGTACATGTTTAGCACGGCTTGCGCGGAAATAACGAGTAATCGCTGTAACAGGTAGGATATGAACATGTTTCCAGGACTGTCAAAGCGTTCAACGATAAGGTGGAGGACATCGTCTCCGGTTATTGTATTTTTTCCGCGAATATCTTCGCAGTCTTTCATGCGTTCTTCCGAGACGTCCATGCCACCCCGAAAAACGACAATGCAATCGCCGAGTGCACCATAGTTTTTGTAACCCCACAAGGGTTCTATTTGCGATCCATCGTAAAACACGGGTTCTTCTATGACCTCAACGAGCATACCTCATAGTCTTTTTCTGGACTTAAATAGTGATGGTTGCACGGTTAACACATATAAGACTTAGAAACAAACCTAGTTGCAGTGAAGATTATTGGCTTTTCGCCTCTAAACAAGACGCTGCTGGCATATCCTTCCATGGAGCTGCTGCCGCTCTCGGGCAGTCTTTCGCTTGGGATAGGCCGGCGAACATGCATCGGCACGTGGCAGGCCACTGTGTATCGTCCGTGCGATAGTGAAGGAGTCCCGGTGTGCGGCAGTTGCCAGCAGTTTAATGCCTGCGCAATCTGCACCGGGACGTGCCTGAAAGACGAAAAAACGTGTTTAGAAGAACACGCGGTATATGTCGCAATGTTCAGGCCCGACATTTTCAAGATCGGTGTTACGAAAGCTAGCCGACTTGATGACCGGCTGCGAGAGCAAGGTGCAGATGTGGCTGCCGTAGCGGACTACGTCGCAGATGGCGAACTGGCTAGAAGACGCGAGCGTGAGCTGCAGAAGCGTTACGGGATCAAAGGGACAGTACGGCATTCTCAAAAAATGCTCGTTGATACTGAACTCGACTGGGCAGCTTGGGACGCGATGAAAGCTAAGATGGACATTGATGATGAAACTAAGCTCCGCTATTTTGATTTGCCGCTTTGGATGCGGCCATTGCAGGTCAAGGATATGCTCCTGGGCCGCGTCATTGGTGTAAAGGGGCGGCTAGTCGTCTTAGAAAAAGACGTCACTCTTTACGGCTTTGACCTCAATGATATCTTAGGTGCAGAGGTGCTTCCGATTGGAAGCTCAAAGAGGCAGATATCGCTTCGCACATCCTGAGGATGTGGTCAATTCGGCCAAGCCACGCCACACGACGTTCAGGGCCGCTTGTTATGTCCTGCCTTAGCCGCTTTTGCTGTCACTCTGATGACCCAAACGGATTTGAGGTAGCAAGAACAGCATAAGCGTGATCCTATCTCATTCTGGCTGGAAATCATCGAGTGAATACTGGAGCAAAGAGGAGGGGTACGTTATGTGGGCGCCATCAACCTTCGCAAAGGGGGTGAGCTCGTGGGTCGTAGAGCGAGACGCGTCCACAATATGCACGACCTCCCACCCAAGCGTCAAAAGATAGTCAGCGATAATCCGACGATGGCAACGCGTCCAAAGGATTTCAGCACACATTACTGCGGCGGTTTTTTTTGTGGCAAGAGAAGTAAGTTCAGCCAAGGCGTCAGAAAAGGCGTCAGTTAGCGCGTAATCCGCGTAGTTCTTGAAACTTTTCACCCTCCACGCAGTGTTTGGCGAATCGTTCGACATCTGAGGTCTGAACCCCCCAAGTCTTTCTCCCATCCAGCAATATTGGATACTTGATCGCGGCAGCTCATATTCAAGCACTTCCTTGTTAAAGTGAGGATTAGCGAGTGAGTGCGGATGGCTGCGCACGTCGATCACCGTTAAAACGGCATAATGCGACAAAATTGAAATGAATTCCTGCAGTGATCGATTCGAATGCCCCACGGAGTAGATCACGATCATCGAGCTTCGCCTGTACTGCTAGTGCGATAAAGACTCTTTATATTTGCTCTTAAGGAGCCAGCATTCATTGACAAGACGAACGGCAGGTCACGCACAAATCGGGCGCACAAGCAGCCTGGGGGAGCGAGCAAATCTTATATCAGTGGCGTGCTCATCACTTCTTTGGAACATAAACGGCTTCTAAACGCACGGAATAGTAGTGAAATTTTTTGTGCGTTGGCCTCGCTTATCCGCGAAGTCAGCAGATTGTAAAACGGGAGAAGTGTATGAAGGTACCAGACACCGAAGGCAACAGGAAGAGCTGCATTTGTGATAAAGGGGATTGTCCGACGTACAACCAGAACGCGCTAACTGATACGCTTTTTTGCGCTATCGGCGCAAGTCCGAAGAATCCACGACGCGTTACGTGTCCGTGTGATGTATGTCCCGTCTGGGCAATGTTTGACCTCGGCGATGCCTACTACTGTATAGAAGGGGCACCTAAAAAGTAACGAAGCTTTTTTTAACGTCGAATGTCGCCGGATATTGCGCAGAGAGATCAGCGTAAGGAGCGCCTCTGACACGACGTCTGCGAAGATAGAAATCGACCACTTTCGTAGTGTCACCGTTGCGTCTCTAAAAGGAGAGCCTCTTTCCGCAGTTCGGGCAGAAGTTGGCCACGTCGCAGTGAATTTTGTCGCGCGTGACAAAACGGTTTCTCCGTTTGTAAGAGGGATAGTAGCGTAGTATCCTAAAGCGCTAGGAATGTGCTCTTTTTGGTTGCACCAAAACCGCACCAAAATTACACCATTAAAACGTCCAATAAAATTATAGATTTATTTATATATTAATTAATAAATAATAATTAAATTCAGTGACATTAAAATAACTCTCTTCAGAAAGCAGCCAGATAAAGCTCCCAAAAACATAGTTGGCCTCAAACCTTGTCGCAATTTTTGACGAAGGACTGGTGAAGGTTCCCAAAAGTTCAAAAGAAATTGAAGCGATGGTCGAGGAACTGCTGAACTACTAGATTCACGTGAGCGAGGAAGGACACGATCAATACGGGGCCCTCAAGATCGGAAGCCACGACGATTTAGTATGCCCGCTGAACAAAAAAAAAGAAATGATGAACTAAGAGAAAAAAAATAGATTAAAGGAACACTCTTTGCTTTATGTCGCTGCCGCCGTTTTGAAGGCCGGTCTGTACACCCTCTATTTGCGTCTGTGATGTACTGCAACCGCCGCTCCCTTGTGTTCTATGACGTCATCATCCTTCTTGTCATCATCCTTCTTTTCTCTGTGATGATGAACGGCTGCGGCTTTTCCCACTGGTCCTACCAAGTTTTTCACCTCCCTTACGTCACTACGATGCGCGTTGATTTAACTATTCTTCTTTTTTATAGCGTAAAAATGAAAAAAAGATAGGATGAGTATGTCCTGTAAAGTACTTTTCATGCCATCACTCTATATGTTTTGCAGTACCCTGTAAATCAAGCCCTGGAATCAAAGGAAATCGAAAAAAGAAATGATAAGCTAGGAGATGAGGGGGGCTAAAAGGTTCGCGCTTAGCTGCTAGGTCAAGGTGTCACAAAATTACGACAGCCGCTCCAATAGCTGAAGTTCATGTTGAAGTGCAAATCAGAAAATGCCCTATACGTACCCCCCTTGTCGCTTGCAGATAACAAAGCCAGCTCAGGCCAGCAAAAGCAAAAAAGTCAAGTTGAGGCTTTTATCCATCTTTTCTTTCTTATTCCTCAAGAAACGCTTAAACCCAGTGTTTTCCACGCAATAAAGCTAAATAACTATAACGATTAAACGTATTCAATAGGAGGTGAAAAAAATGGCGAGAGATAGAGGACTATTCAGCGGTATTGGGATGGTACTGCTTGCTGTTATACTTGCAATCGTTTTACTGATTATTCCAGGTATAGTACTTTGGATAGCGTGGCTCGCAGTTATCATATTGTTCTTAGGTGGACTTGCTGCCGTATTCACCCGACGACAATAATTCAGTTATAACCTTGAATACACAAGATTTCTTTTTTTTTCTTTGGGCTTAGGTTTGAGTATCTTGCAGCGTTTTCTTAGTATCGTGGATTCCTTTCACTACGCTTCACCTTCGTGGCTTAGCGTTGCACTTGTTGTAGGTGTAGGCGGTGCTGCTTGTGCTGGACGGTCGACGTGATGATACGCTTATTTTTGAGCAACTGTCCTTTCAGCAGTGGCTTAAGCAAAACGAAGTTCGTCTGGTACACAGTAACGCTCGCATAGTCAACGGGGGTTTAAGGAAATTCTGTAAACAAATAGGCGACCTGTTGCAGTCGGATCAGTCAAACAAGAATTACACACTTACACACGGCGTTTCTGGAGTCGATTGGCGGTTTTACAAGCACCCTCTCCCCGATTACGTTTATGATGTCCACATGAAGTATTGAAAGGATGTGCGTTTTCAACTCCACTCGTAGAACAAGTTGGTTCCGACCTTAGCGTCGCCCACGCTTTCTATAACGCAGATAGTGCTGTTGAGCCACGCAAGCTTCTCAGACATTGTCATGAAGGTCACTGTGCCTGTGAGCCTCCCTCCTGTGCCAGAAGTTTTGCCCGCATAGCAGAGTTTCCAGACCACAGAATCCCCGTCAGTCGTGGTCATGATCCCTTGCGCGGTGCCCGTTGCTACGCCGGTGGGCCGCACGAGATTGCGCATAGTTGCCATATTCGTGGCCTTGACGCCTTCGGCCTTTCCAAAGCCGGTAATCTCGCCAGTTACGCTATACTCAGATTCAACGCCTTCTGATCCCACGGATTTTATGGCAAATCCCGCCGGAGTAATTTTTTCCTCAAATAACTTCTCTCCTATGGCCAAAATCTTCACCTGTTTCGCTGATTCTGCCTTCAGTATTTATTAGCTACCCTCGGCGCGAGCGAAAAGGCAGATTGACGCCGCGGAGGTGAGCATTCTCGACATCCGCTGCCTGAGCACGTTTATGACGTACATATATATAGTATTGGCAAATACTCAGATATGCAACCAAACTGTCGCTAACAGTTTTTGAATCAAATGAACACTGAAGCGTGAGGAGCAAACCATGGTCAACCTTTTTGGGAGAGCTCTTATCATCGCTACCATCATCGTCGCAGTGACCGATGCTATTGTTTTTTATAGGGTCCGGCGTGGAAAAGCAAAAATAACGCCATTGTTCGTGATCTTGGTTATCATAGTGACAATGGTACCTATGGCGATCAACCTCTGGGTTCACATTTTCAGGCAGCTGGGCAAGGCAAGTTTGTCTTAGCTCACATTGCGCAGGTTTTACAAGAGTCCAAGGCCTGAGCCGGTTTTTGATATTTATATGAAGTATTGGGGGGATGTCGAACTTGCGTGTTGATGCATTTTCAGTCAGCGGGCCAAGTTCGTGAGCCACGTGCAGAGGGTGCCGATCAAAGCCACAAGCTTCGAAGGCGGTGTTTGTCATCATCTAGGGGGTGATTGGCCTTCGTGAGTCACCAATATTGTTACTGTACTGTTATCTGAAACGTGGCCACAGAAGGCTCGTAGTTGCCGTAACCCGCAAAGCTAACCGTGAGTCTTTGTGTGCTGCCCGCAGTCAAACCGTTCGTTTGGGCGCTGGTAAAACTAACTGCTATGCTCGCAATGCCGCCGCTTATTGGTGTCACTTGTCCAGTTATGCTGCCTATCTTAGCGGTGACGGTGCCGGCCGGAACAGCAAGTACGCTGGTCGATCCCGTTGGGACTATCACGAACTGCCAGCTTATCGCCAAGCCCCGCGTAATAGTCGGGTTTGAATTAAAAGATGGAGTGGCGTAGATTGAGGTGACCCCTCCCGATACTGGAGGTGACGGAGTGGGCGTTGCGGTTGGCGTAGGTGTCGCGGTTGGCATAGGCGAACCGCACGCTGGCGTATTGAAGTTCTCAGACGGTCGATAGCCTGCTGCGCAGGCGTCCGCCAATGTGGGGAAGATGACGAGATTCTTCGGCAGAACACTCTTTGCATCCCAGCACCACGGATAGTGGTAGACGTTTGAATTAATACTCGCCACGAACGGGCCGGTGTAAGATTGAAGGTTCGCGAGCCTGTCGAAGCGGCATCGAGGTTCAATCACTCTTGACGGGCAGGGCTGTGCCCACGCAACTCAGCGAGTAGAGTGGCCACCTCTTCTGGATCATAGATCTCCTTAAACACCATAGTGTGACCACTAAAGGTCTCAATAATAACATCTCCTGTTCTCAACAGCCTTTCTAAGAGGCTCTGTTGCTTTGTGAGCATCGCGACTCGATTGAGCGGTATAATAACTTTCTTCTTCTGCAAAAAAAGGCCTTTTTCAATGGATATATCACGCGAAGTGATGCTGTATCTTTCCGAGTAGACGGTGAGGGCGATTCGAGCGGCGACAAAGAGAAGAAGCAGCACCGCGGCCCCCCTAAGCACGGTTGCGATTAAGCTTATGTCTATGAGCCTCTGGACAAAAAAAGACCCGAAAAGGAGGACCACTAATAGCAACACAAGTCCCTTTTGTTTTAACGTGCAACCCAAAATACTCGGACGGGCCAAATACAAGAGCTCTTTATCATCTATATCCACTCCGCCTTTGATGATCGGATAGGCGGGAGGGGGGGCGTTAATCCGCTCGGTGTCATAATGGGCGTTATAGGAGGAGCGGTCGCGAGTGGCTTGTGTGGAATATTCGCGAGTGGCTTGTGTGGAATATGATACATCCCCAGTGCGATCGTCGACGTAAGTCGCGACATAATCACGCATCTCCTCTGACACCGTCAACGCGATTCGTGCGATTTCGGGGCTAATCTTAATCTTATGAAAAGCGACGATGCCTGATTCCCACCAGTAATCTAGCGAGTCCGCGTTTTTCTCTATCTGAGCTCGCAACGCTGGGTTGAAAGCTAAACGTCCTCGACTCCTATATTCATCTTGAATGCAGATCTGATACAATTCGTTAATCCGGTGAGCGTTTAGAATGACCTCTTCATAATCGCCCGATTGATAGAAACGTCGCGCTTTTTCTATTAATCGATCTAGTGTTCGTGCGGCCGTGGCGAAATCGGTTGTTGAGGGGGAGCCGTAGCTGTCTCTGTTTTCTGCGCGCGGATGTTCCCAGTGGTCCGTACTGTACCCTACCATATACTTCACGCCAGCCCCAGTAGCTTGTGCACTTGCGGTATAGTCCTTACCTGACTTAAATGTCTAGCAGCGACATCCATTATCAAAAAGAGCTGATCGCTACCCGGGACGCTGGTTCGAAGTGAAGCTCCCGTTGTGGTATGTGCGACATCACCGACAGGAAGAAACGGGCATCACGTTTTGTGACGTTCCCTACGATACAAAGCTTGGAGCGCTATTGAGCGGTGAGCGCCCGGACACCTAAATTAAGACGAGATACGAGACGTGGTCGAGACTGTGCAGCCGAAAGTGCTGATTCCGGTACATACGCAGCACCCAGAAGTTTTCAAGAACCTCCACGATAATGTGATTCTTCCTGAAAAAGGACGAGAGATAGCGCTTTAGCGTTTATATTTTTTTGGTGAATAAAACGAATAGGAATTGTGAAGCCAATATTTATGGTCGATATGCGCCAAAGAACTAGAGTTATGACAAGTTGGATAGTCCACACGCGGTTTATACGGAGCTAAAATGTTAACATCCGAGCAAGCTCGAGAGTTGTTAGGAGACGGGGTCCCAAACGATCCGAAATGCTTTCGGAATTCCTAGAATTGCTAGATGGCGTTATAAAACAACACGGAGAGGGGTGGGTAAAAGCCCATAAGCTTTTGCTACTTGATGAATGGGGGTATGTCGAAACCTTGGTGGCGCAGGTAGCTAAGGACGTTTTATGGGAGGCTATCAAGGACGGCGCTAATAATTTGAATTGTCCCGATGGATTTTTGCCGGAATACTACAAAAAATTCGGATTCAAAGAAACCAAACGGGTTAAATGGGACGAACGGCGTGCGCCAAAGAATTGGAACTATGATAAGTTGGGCAGGCCAGACGTGGTCTATATGGAGTTAGTAGGCGTTGAAAAGAAAGAAGACATAGGTCGGGTAAAAAAAGCGCCAGAATCAAAATATGGCGAAGCATTGGTAGAACTCGGTTATAGACTTGAAAAGGGGCACGATTTTGACCAGGATTATGGTAAGGCTATGGAACTTTATAGATTAGCCAGCGCTGAGGGTAACAGTACGGCTATGAACAACATCGGCTGGCTTTATCAGAATGGTCTCGGAGTCAAGCGTAATCTAAAAGCAGCAGTCGAGTGGTTTGAAAAAGCAGCCCAATATGGTAACACGCTAGCCATGATCAACCTTGGCAACGTATGCGAGGAATATGGATTAGATGACGAAGGCAACCCGGACTATAAAGGCGCGATGAGATGGTACACAGAAGCCGCCAAATTGGGAGATCCCAAGGCCAAATTGAATCTTGGCAATCTGTATCACTACGGGCACGGGGTCGGGAAAGATTACAGAAAGGCTGCCGAGATCTATGAAGAGCTGGCTAGGTCAGGAAATACAGAAGGATACTTTTATATGGGACTGTACTTCCAGAATGGTTTTCATTTTAAGCAAAACTACGATGCAGCTAGATATTTCTACGAAATGGGAGCAGCCGCCAACGATTCTCTCAGTATGATGAACCTGGGTGTAATGTACAGCAAAGGACTAGGAGTAGAGGTTGATCAGGAAAAGGCTTTGTACTGGTACATACAGGCAGGCGTAAGAGGAGACACTCTGGCATATGTAAACATCGGTTGGTTCTTTGAAAAAGGACTTGGTGTCGAGCAGGATTATAGACAGGCTATTTATTGGTATAACAAGGGGGCTGTTGCTGGGGAACCTCATGCCTTGAACAATTTAGGGGCAATGTATGAGAGCGGACTGGGTGTCCAGAAAGACCAAAAGAAGGCGGAATATTGGTATGCCAAGGCTAGGGAAGCGTTGGCTAGGGGAGAGCTGGATTTTAAGCAGTTTTTAGAAAGCCCTGCGACTGAGATTAACTGATGGGGACTGTTGTGGCCGATACGAGTCATTTTCTAAGATTATAACAATTTTCGGAGAAGGACTTGCGGTGATTATCACTTTAAGTCCATAAAATCATTTAAGTCCAAAAGCATGGGGCGCTGCGAATAAGGAATAATATACGTTGAGGCTTGCCTTTCACTTAACTTCCCTCGTAGTTTTCCAGCACAGAAATCGCAAGCTTTTCTGCGTCATGTGAGCACATCACCTGCTGCAGCACGTCAATGATCTGGCGCAGAGGTGGCTCTGTAGCTTTTTCAGTGTCTGAGTATCTACGTGGCCCTACTAGAATCGATGTGACAAATGTAGTGAGAGTCTGGGCAAGCTGTTCTTTTAACTCAAGCGCAAATGTTCGTAAGTACGATCCATCAAGCTGTTCGGCTCTGCCGTGTAATACAATCGACTCAAGTGCTTACGCATTGACTCCAGTGGTGAAGTGAAGCCCTGTCATTTGCAATAATTGGGCCCTCGAAATACTGAAATCAACGGCTACTGGCTGTTGTCTAAAAGAACAAAAAAGTGACGATCAACACTGTTCGTTTAATGTCAGAACTCTACGATTTACGTGATTCCGCATGCTTTGCCGTCACTCAAGTTCAAGCTTAATGCCGCCAATTCTAGGCGCCAACGCGTTGTAAATCAGTGCTACAATCGCTATAATAATGTAGCCACTAATGAAGCCGCCGATAATGCCGATGATAATGACGCTAGCCTCAGCGGTTGCTCCTGTGCCGAGACTTGCCGTTATAGGAAAATCGCTGTGCAACGTCGAGACGGCAACGTCAATGCTAATAGCTGTAATGATTCCAGAAATGAGCCCTAAAACGGCTTCAATTATGGCACCCATCAAGGCGACTGCCCTAACAGGAACCCTCGTGATCGTTTTTACTTCGCCCATTACGTCACCTCCCTTTTGCTTAAATGGTTAAACATTGAGAAGCAACGCTATATCTTGATTTAGATTTGATCTGTGCGGCTGTCAGTACGCCGGAAGGTTGAGTGGAGCAACTATCGACATTCGCCGCAGCAGCACCTATATAATGTTTATATGAAGTATCGGAAAAAACGTGACTTTCAATATCTGTAATGTTTGACTTAACCTCAGCATTCCACCGCATCGTAATATGCCAAAAAAGCAAAACATAAAACTGATATAGCAGCGGAAGCGTAATCAGCAGCGTTTGGGTCTTGTGCGTAACCGATGAGTATTTCGTCATAATCCTGCGCAGACGTACGGCGTCGCGTCTTGTGAGTTTCCGATCACCCCCTCTATGGAAGAGAAGCCACAGTTCAAATGGGGAGTCGTCTTAGTTTCGTGCATAGCTATCTTCATCATCGTTCTCGATAGCTCCGCTATGAATGTGGCCATATCGGCTGTGGTCGTAGACTTACACACCGATTTGAGCACTATTCAGGCCTTGATCGCCATATATGCGCTCACAATGGCGTCGCTGATGCTTGCCGGAAGCAAGCTGCAGGACGTTTTGGGGAGGAAGAAGACCTTCCTTATCGGCGTTATCGTGTACGGCATCGGCACAGCCACAGCCACGTTGAGCGTGAACGTCTTTATGCTCTTCATCGGCTGGTCACTTCTCGAAGGCATAGGTGCGGCGCTGATGTTACCCGCGACGACCACCATGGTAAGTGCGGCGTATGAAGGCAAAGACCGACTGACGGCATTTGGCATCTGGGGGGGCATCGCCGCTCTGGGGGCTGCTATCGGCCCGCTCTATGGGGGAGCTCTCACGTCCTTTGCCACCTGGCGATTGATCTTTGCGTTCGAACTACTCGGTGTCCTCGCAGTACTCGTGATGAACTCGTACCTGCGCGAGTCAAAGCCACGTCTTACGTGGCGTGAGATAGATCTCGGAGGCGTCGTACTCTCAGTTACCGCGCTGTTCTGTCTCGTATTCGGCATTTTGCTCCTCGGGTCTCCGCAGTACTGGCAACTCGTGCCGTTGTTCATAGTGGTCGGCCTCATCGTTTTTGCCGGCTTCCTCCTTTGGCAGAGGCGACGCATAAGCCACCACGTGGAGCCCTTGCTCGACATCTCAGTGCTCAAAAATCGACTCTATATCTTGGGCAATGCGGCTAGTGTTATCCAACAAGCCGCTTTCGCCGGCGTGCTGTTTATCTTACCCGTATTTTTGCTGCAAGTCACTGGCGAGAGCGCCTTTATGACGGGTGTGGCATTGCTCCCCATGTCGATCACAATTTTCGTGTTCGCGCTTATAGGGGGCAGACTCTCATCCCTTATACGACCCAAGGTCGTAACCCTCCTCGGATTTCTGATTTCTGCTGCAGGCGCGTACCTTTTGAGTAACGTCTTTAGCCAGAGCACTCAGATTGTTGATATCATTCCTGGCACGGTGATATTCGGATTCGGAGTAGGGTTGTTGCTCTCTCAGTTGACCAATCTCACAATGTCCGCGGTGAGGAAAGACCAAGAGATCGATGCATCAGGATTTCTAAACACAGCGAAGAACTTGGGCTACGCCGTGGGCACGGCGCTCATTGGCGTTCTACTCCTCG
>Ga0224555_1004645_pt1 | contig 12357 bp, 10 predicted proteins | sample 714S23034metaG_FD_180687 | JGI IMG/M metagenome (GOLD analysis project Ga0224555, IMG submission 180687) | Peat soil microbial communities from Stordalen Mire, Sweden - 717 S2 30-34 | ecosystem: Environmental > Terrestrial > Soil > Wetlands > Peat | place: Sweden: Norrbotten County, Stordalen...
GACCACATCCGAAGAGTGGTGGCTGCCGAGACGGTCGCGCACTGTGGCCAGTGCCGGGCAGTCGCCCTGGTGGAGGCTGATGATGAGCTTCTCGGTGATGAAGCAGTGCACCTCGGCCATGTTCTTCCCGTCGGCAGCCATGCCGAATGTGACGATGTGGACGAAGTCGTCGTAGTCGTCGATGCGGGCCCGTTGGCCGAACTGGTCTGCTGTCTCCACGGCCACAGGGTGGAAGTGGAACGTGTTGATCAACAGCCCGGTGACGTCGTCGTCCGGCCCCGGGTCGTGGAGGTCGAGATCGAGCCAGAAGAACGCGCCTCCCGCCGCCGCCTGTTCAATCCCCTGCTGGGTGGCTTCGGTGGTCTTGCCGTCTTGAGTGAGAGTGCCCTTCATGGAGACGATGCTTTCACTCTCGGGAGGTGGATGCCCCCTCGTCTGGCTCGAACGGTCCGTCCGCCTCAGCCTCTGCGTCTGCCACTGCATCGATGGCAGCCACTTCGGTCGGGGTGGCACCGAGCCGCCGCTCGACGTCGGCGAGCCGATCGCTGATGACCGCCAGTTGCTGGCCCAGATCGGCGTGGCCCTTCTTGATCGTCTCCTTGTTAGCGTCGGTGTGCTCTTTGATGAAGACCGAAGCGATGGTGGCGGTAAGCACTCCGATCAAGCCGATGCCCACCAGCATGAGGACCGCGGCCACCACCCGGCCACCTACGGAGACCGGGTACCGGTCCCCGTAGCCGACGGTGGTCACCGTGACGATGGCCCACCAAAGAGCGTCTGGGTAGTTGTGGATGTTGCTTGCCTTGGCATTCTCTTCGAAGAGCAGCACCACCCAGGCCCCGGTGAACAGGGTGGCGCAGGCGGCGATGAGCACCCGGAAGAGGCTGTGGTGCTTGAGGATGGCCTCGACCCGCAGCTCGCCCTCGTGCAAGAGGAGGCTCAGCTTCTCGATCCCGATGAAGTGCCAGCCCTGGAAGACGGGCACCATTACTGTCACCGGCTCCGCCCACCGCCGCTTGAGATAGCCGCGGCTGTCGGGGGTGACCACGAGACGAACGAGGTACTCCACCAGCACGATGGCCCAGAGCGCGAAGAGAGTGCCGACGAGGGATATGGGGGCCGAGCCGTTGGCGTCGGTCGTGAGGATGACGATGGCGATGACCAGCCAGGCGATTCCCAGGAGGGCCATGGGGTACCTCGTGACCCGCTCGATCCGATCGACGAGCTCGTGGCGCCCGCCCGACGGCTTGACCCCGGCGATGGTCTGGCGTCGTTGTTCCTCCTTGCGAGCCTTCTCCTCCAGGCGCTCCTGCTCCAGCTTCTCCAGCCGCCGGATGCGCTCGATGGAGGACAGTTTCTTTTCTGGCGCGGCACTGCCCGGAGCAGTTCTCACGTCGGTGGAGTCCTGCATGCTGAGACGAAGATAGTGGGTGGGCGGCCCTCGTGAATGGCCGTTCAACCTGGTTTCTTAGGTGGTCTCGTCGGGCCGCTCCCTGGCCTAGGCCTGGGCGAGCACGGTGTCCATTGTCTCCATGATCGCGATGCTCTCGTCGAGCGGCATCAGTGGGCTCTCCAGCAGCCCGGCTCTGAGGCAGCGCGCGACCTCGTCGGCCTCATAGTGCAGACCCTTCCCCTTGTGCGGCGGCTCGAAGCGGGTGGCATCCCCGTCGCGACCGATGAGCGTGAAGGACGAAGGTGCGTAGAAGAGGCTGTCGATCTCTATGCGGGCCTCGGTACCGACGATCGCCGCTCGAACCGGAGTCCTGGCGGAAGACGTGCAGGTCAGGATCGCTTGAGCTCCGTTGGCGAACCCGAAGAGCATCGAGGTTTGCCCATCGACACCCGTGAACGCCGGGGTGACCAGCGCCACGATCTGGGCCGGCTTGCCGAGAATCATCGACGCGAACGACACCGGGTAGACACCGCAGTCGAGAAGCACGCCACCGCCGAGCTCGTGTGCGAAGAGACGGAACGCAGGATCTTTCGGGAACCATTGGCCGTGATCGGCCATGACTGTCACGATGTCACCAAGCGCGCCGGCGGCGACCAGACGATTGACTTCGGCTATGTGCGGCAGGAACCGTGTCCACATCGCCTCCATCGCGAACAGCTTCTTGGCGCGCGCGGTGGTGACCAGCTCGCGAGCCTCATCGGCGTTCATGGTGAACGCTTTCTCCACCAGCACCGGCTTGCCGGCGTCGAGCGCGAGCAGCGCGTTGGCGAGGTGCATCGGGTGTGGTGTCGCCACGTAGACAACATCCACGTCCGGGTCAGCCACCAGCGCCTCGTAGGAGGCGTGACGGTTGGGGATGCCGAACTTGTCGGCGAATCTGTCGGCCGACTCTTGGCTGCGTGAACCGATGGCGACGACCCGGCCGGAGTCAGTCACGCTCAGGTCGTCGGCGAAAGCGGTGGCGATCAGGCCCGAACCGATCAACCCCCAGCGCAACGGTTCTGTCGTCAACTCTCGCTCTCCTTGTCCTGTAGAAGCCACGTGACGTCCCTCCTTCTCGTTCCGACTGAGCGTGCTCACCCAATAGGCCCTTCAACAGGGCACTCGCAGCGGAGGAGGTGGGACAACGTTCGAACCAGGACCTCTGGGACCAGGTCAGGCAGCTGATCAAGAATCTTCTCTGATGAGCCTACCTGAGCGATACTTGGCGTGAGCTTGCACCCCAGAACGGGGTGGTGTGCCAAAAGGCATGTCCCATCTCATTCCTCTCGGAGAAGCAGCGCCGTGGGCATGCGGGCAGCGATGCGCCCAGGAATGGCGGCGGCGAGGTTGACCAGCACGAGCGCTCCGATGGCGAGAAGCACGAGCGCCAGCATGGGCACGGTGGGTGTGGGCACCGCATAGATCTCGCGGGCGAACAGAACCCAGAGCAACCGACCGAGGACGATCCCGAGAGGTAGGCCAACGAGTAGTCCGATGATCGCGACCACTGTCGAGTGCACGGCCACTGACGCCGACAGCTGCGCCTTGGTGAACCCGAGGGCCTTCAGCAGTGCAAGATCCCTCCTGCGGCGGCGCACCGATGCCGCAAGGGTGAGCCCAAGGGCGACGATCGCACCTGCGGCGAGACTCCCGGCGAGGAGGACCGGCGTTACGCCCATCGAGCGGTAGTCGACTATCTCTGCAGGCCGCAGGACGGACATTACGGTGATGGTGTCGCCAGCGCCGAGACCGTGCGGCACGGCGGTGAAGGCCTTGGCTGCGGCGGTGGCGATCCGGCTCATGTCGGCCAGCCCGGTGGCATCACTGACACCGTTGCGCATCCGGACAAAGACGAATTCTGGGCCGTTGAGAGTTGCATAGCGATTTGTCAACGCCCTCTGAAGCGCCGCCGGTTCGATACCTTCCGAGATCACCGCACCTGTTCCCATGGACGGATGGTCGCCCTCGGAGCTGGGGAACCCGATCGCGGGCATTGTCGCTGTGCCCACGATGTGAAGGACCGTCGGGGGAACATACAAAGGTCGGCTCTTCGGGCTCCCGAAGCTAGCGGTGACCGTGCCGCCGATGTGCTCGTGAAGCTGTTGCATGGTGGCAGCGCCTAGGACGATCTCAGCGTCGGAGTCGACGCCATGTCCCGACAGGATCGGCGGAGCGACCGCGGCATCTACCGGTTCCAGAATGACCGGGACGGTCTCTTCATCGATCTGCACCCCGATGATGGTCACTCCGGTCCATGCGGCGACCTTGGGGTCGTGGCTGAGCAACGCGGTTGCCTGTGGGGGGACGTCCGGGGCGTCTTCCGAGACGAGGCCATAGGTCCAGTTCCACCCGTAGAGACGCGGATGAGACACCAGGGTCTGCAGACTGCTGCCGAACGTGAGCGTGGCGGTGACCACGATGACGGCGAGGACGGTGCCGAACAGGGCTGAGCGCGCCGGCACGGGGGTCCGGCCAGCGTTCAATTCGAGAGCGAAGCGAACGCCGATGACTCCCGGCGCCGGCAGACCGGACGCCATTGCCGCTGCGGCAACCATCGAGTGCTGCGTGCGGGCCAGTTTGCGTCTAGCGCCGAGATGATGAGGCGCCCAACGATAAGCGAGCGAGATGGTGATCGCTCCGAGCCCGACGATCAAGACGGCGAGCCCCAAACCGAGCACGGTCCAGTCGGCGGCGAATCCTCGCGAGGGGTACACGGGCCGAACCGGGCCGATAGGGCCGATCGGCGAGAGTGCAATCGCGACCCCGTCGGCAAGCAGCGATCCAAGGACGACGCCGCCAAGAACGCCCAGGAGGCCGTCGCTCATCGTGATGCCAGGATCGGCACCGAGCGCACGGAGGACCTCTGTGTCGGAGCGGTTCGTCCACAGCTGACGGGCGATCGCCTGGCCGGCAACGGCGAACGCGGCAAGTGCCGCGATCAATCCGAACACACCGAGGGCGATCGACTCCGGCTTGATGGCTCGGTTCGCCTTGGCGGCCACGAACGATGTGACAGCGAACTGGGGGGTGACGAAGGGCGGGAGGGCTTTGCCGATCGCCACCTCGACGGCAGGGACGTCTCTGCTTCCTCTCACGAGTTGGAGGTTGTAGAACGTGGCGTTGATCGAGGTGGAGCTGCGTGCGAGCAACGTTCGCGTGAGCGCGGGAGTGAACAGTGCGAACGTCGGCAGGCGGTCGACTTCGTCCTGTACTACGCCATTGCTGAACACGACGAGGCCGACCATCCTGGCGTCGACGCGAACGACCGGCCTCACGCCTCCCGATGCAAAGTGTGGTGACGAGATCCCCGCGGACGTGTAGAAGCCGAACGGGATCCGTTCACCGACATGCCACCCGTACAGCTGAGCGCCCTCCGCGGTCGTCACGAACTCGTCGGTGCTGTTGGGATCGGCAATCCGGCCCTTGACGACGGCAACGCGGTCCTGATTGAAGTACTCGCCGTTGAGGCTGCTGATCACGGTCAGGTCCGAGAGCGAGCCGACCCGGGGGTCGCCGTCGGGTGCCAAGGGGACCCCGAGCGGCTCGACGGAGATCCCCAAGTGCTTGACGTCCGGCAGATGGTCAACGATCCGCGTCATGCTCGTCGAATAGTTAAGAGCCTGGGACTGCGAAGGAAACACCACCAGGGTCAGGTCGGAGGGGTTGGTGCTGGCAAGGAACGTCGTGAAGGATGACTGCGTGCGCCGGGCGGCGGCGATCGAGCCCATGGCGATGCCGCCGATCAGCCCGATGAGGAGCACGAGAACGAGGTAGCCGCCCCATCGGCGCCCGAAGGTGGCTCGGAAGCGATACCGGGCGACGCGGAAAGCTCGCCTGATCAAGGTACGCCTGGAAGCTTCGGTCGTCTCATGCCTTCTCCGGCATCCAATTACGGGCCGGGCCGGCCCGTTCTGTTGGGAGCATCACCTACCTGCTGGCCATGGCCAAGGTGGCTAACCGGTGCGCCTGCCTCGTGGCAGCACCACAATGCACCCCGGGCGCGGCCAGGCTCGTTCTACCCAGCCACTGCGTTGATCGAAAAGTAAGCGGTCAACCGCGAACCGTGCTGATCAGGGCAAGTGAGCTTCCCCCGGTTTGACGGTCACGTACCTTGATGTTTGGAGTCTCCAGGCATCTGAGGGAAGGCCTGCCGTAGTCGCACGGCGATCAGCTTCTCGACCAGCTCGGGCGGTAGAGGCTGATCGACGGGGAATTTCAAAGCTCCGGAGGACTTCCCGAATCCGGCAAGCTCCTCGGCTAGCTCGGGGAACACCGAGCCGCTGTGGGGCAGGTAGCTCAGGTGGTTCTTGAAGGCGGCAAAGCCGGCGATCGTCTTGCCGGCGACCTTGAAGCCGGGCACGGCGTAGGAGATGCACTGCTCGGCGTCGGGAACCACAGCGAGGATGTCGCGGCGCAATCGGCTGAGGGTCGAGCGCTTCGGTTCGTCCAGACGGTCCAGGTAATCGTCGATCTCGGCGGCCGACATCAGTCGCCTCCCCGCTCGAGCCGCTCCTCGAGCGCGACCGTTGCCGGGTTCCCGCGCTTCTTGGCGACAGGCAACACCACGTACGTCCAGCCTCCTTTCCTGGGGCTTTTCTGCAGGAAGGCCCTGAACCGCTTGTCGCGCGTACACCATGCCGCGTCGCAACGACCGCTAGAGACTTACCAGGCTATACCGAACTTACTTTCTGTGAAGCATGCTCTCGCCCACCTACCTGGGAGTTCACGCCGGCGGACCAGATAGTTCTGGCTACACCAGGTGCTTTGGGACCGGCACGCCGAGGAGCTCGAAGACACGTCGCTGAGTTGGCGTCGGCGTCGCGACGAGATCGAACTCGATCTCCGGTGAGGAGGCGACGCGCATGCGGTTGCGGGTGAGGGTCCCGAGGTGCTCGAGCAGTTCACGAAAGCCGCGCACCTCCTCGCCCGCAGCGTTCCTCTTCGTTGCGGCCTTCTTCTTTGCCGCCTTGGAGGCCGCAGCCGGCGCGACCGGGTCGTCTCGTGTCGGCGGCTCGGTGTCAGTGAAGGTCAAAGGCGCCAGGCGGCGGCGGAGGTGGAAGGCGAGATAGGTGGCGAGCATGCAGATGAAGGCATGAGAGCGCACCCGGTCCTCCAAGCGGTGGTGCACCGGGCGCAGATCGACGTCGACCACCTTCATCGAGCGGAAGTCACGCTCGACCCCGCCCAGGTCCTTGTAGGCCGTGATCACCCCGGCGGTATCGAGCTCGTCGGATCCAATCGTCGTTCTCAGCACGTAGATCCCGTCCAAGGCGGCCTCAGCTGTGATCGCGACCTCGTCGCGGACGACAACGAGGCGGTCGTCTGAGATCTCTGAGATGAAGTGCTTCTCCATCTTGAACTTGTTGAGAACCTTGCCGAGCCGCAAAGCGATCTCGTCTCTGCCCTTGAGCCGGCCCGCTTGCACCCGGGCGATGATCGGCGCCACCGCGGCCTCGCTCGAGGACAGGAGCGCCTCGCGCTTTCGGGCCCGCTCGATGGCGAGGAGCGGGTTGCGGCAGGCGACGAGACGCTCATTCGGGTAATCGGGATGGGTGAGCTCGCAGAAGTTCACCTCGTCGAACAGCGAGAGCTGGAGCGGACCTTCGGCCTCGGCGAGGGCTTTGATCTGCGGGGCCCGAAGCGCGGTCAGCCAGCCCAGCCCGCCCAGCTTCCTGAGCGCCTCGATGCGGGCCGAGGTGATCATCCCCCGGTCGCCGACCATGACGAGATGGGTGAGGCCGAAGTTCTCCCGCACGACGTCCACGATCTCGACGAAGGCGACGGGGTCGGCCGTGTTGCCGGGAAACACCCTGATCGCGACCGGACAGCCCTTTGGGTCTGTCAAGAGCCCGTACTCGATCTGGGGCTTTCCTCTCTTTTTGTCGCGTGAGTAGCCGAAGGAGGCGAGGGGACAGGTCCGCCCCTCCATCCACGACGAGGAGAGGTCGAAATACGCTCGACCCGACGGGTTGTTCGCCCCCGAGAGGTGCCGGCGGGCGAGTGCCCGCTCGATCGCGTCCTGGCGCTCATAAAGCCAGTCCATGGCCGCGTAGGCCTCGTCGGTCGAGACCTCCTCGAGGTGAAGGTCCTCGTAAAGGGTCGTGTCCTTCCACCACGACACCGTGCCGAGCTTGGGTTTCGGCCTGACCACCCGCGACAACACGAGCGCGTAGGCGATGTCGCGCTCTTTGCACGCAGGGCCCAACAGCTCGGGAAAGCCGAGCGCCTTGGCCTGAGCGGCGACTGCAGCCACATGCCCGTGGGGACGAGCCCGCAAGAGCTCGAAGCCTTCGTCCGCGACCACGAGCGTCTTTCCCGCCAGCACCTCACGCAGCGCCGCCACTGCCTGGGGCGGGAGAGCAGACAGGTTCGCGAGCGTCTCGTGGCACACCTTGCCGTGTTCGCGAAACGAGCGCCGCAAAAGGTAGCTCCTCGACTCCGCCGGACCAGCCTTCGTCTCGTACTTGCGCACGACTTCTGCGACATGCATCGAACCATAGCTACGTGTCACAAGGTAATAATAACACACCTGTCATTCACAGTCAATCATTATCTTGGCTACATTACAACCTCACAACGAACCCCTTCTTGCAGCTCAACGGGTCAAATCACCCCGGAATGCGGGGGTAAGTTCGGGCTAGTGGACATCCCTTCCTCCTGGCTCGGTGACTTCGTGAGGTATGAGGAGGCCGGAGGGCAGATCTCATCGCTTCCGAGCGGTGCGACCAATCCGACGCCAAACAGGACCCACGGATCCCGCCCGGTGTCCCCTGATCTGCGTCCCCGGCCAGTTCAGTGGTGAGACTGGCAAGGCCACCCCCATCGGATCTGGCGTCACGCGGCGCAAGCTTTGGCATCGAAGGCGGAATCGCCGAGTTGAGCGTCCGTACAGCTTTCGCTGATAGCACCGAATCGCTCCGTCGTCCGGGTTCGAACGTGGATCATTCGATGCTTGGACGAACGGACACGGAAACTGCCCGCTGAACCGGCATGACGTTGTAATTGTGACAACGAGCCGAGCGGAGAGGGTGGGACAACGTTTGGACCAGGACGCCTGGGATCAGGCAGCTGATCAAGAATCTCCTTTGATGAGGTAGCTGAGCGATTCCCGGAATTGTGAATTCGGGCACCTGGAGGTCGATGGCTTGCGGGGCTTTGCAAACCCGGTCCGGTTCAGGGGCCCTCCCTGGCTTGATTGACGTTCCCTTTCGCGACGCTGATCGGTCCTCGAGTCCGCACCTGCCGATTATCCAGACCGTCAAGACCAACGTCGCTGGTGTAGCCGACGAGCGCGCGATGGAGCGTTCTGGGTCAGGATGTTGACGTCTCGCTGAAGCAGGGTAGGTGGCCGAGCTTCGGTCCGTCACGAAACCCCTTTACTCTCGTGTCGGCTGTCAGCGCATGGTCGACACCAGGGCGACCCCCCATCGCCACGTTCCGACCCCCTGTCGACTCATCCCGGCCCTAGTGTGCTTCTGGCTTCCCACCGGGGAGTCGATGGGGGTACATGATGGACGCGGCCGAACGCGACACGCAGGTGCGGAATTTCGTCAAGGAAGTCTGGAATGGCCGAAACTACGAAGCGGCCGCCGACCTCTACGGCGAGAACTACGTCAGTCCCTTCGGGACAGGTCCTTCCGCACGAGTCGAGCCCATCCGCCGCTACCACGCCGCGTTCCCGGACTTGCACCTCGATGTCGAAGAGCTGATCGTGGCGGGCGACACGGTCGTGATCAGGCTCACATTTCGGGGGACGGACACTGGAGGGTACGTGGGACGACCTCCGACCGGGCGGGCGGTAGAGGAGTGGGTGGTTGACATCATGCACTTCGAGCGTGACCGGGTCGTCAGTGAATGGATTGGTGCCGACAAGCTCGGCCTGTTCATCCAGCTCGGAGTTCTCGACGACCCGTGGCCGAGCCAGGTCGAGGAGGCCGCCCCAACGTGATAAGTGCCCCCCATATCTGAGGAAGAAAGGGCCGCGCGGTGGCCAGCCGCCCTGCCGACTCGGGGCGAGTACGTGTCGGCCTGCGATGTCAATCGGCCGAACGTTCTGGCGCGTCTCGGTCCCGGCGGTCGGGGCACACGTCCATAGCATTGCGTTCATGAAGCATGTTGGGGCGGAAGCTCTGGACCGTCTTAAGCCGCTTCTCGTCCAGTTGCGAGAAGTCCCCGGGATCAAGGAGAAGAAACGAGGCACCTTCTATGGGAAGTCGAAGGCTTTGCTTCACTTCCACGAGGATGGTGAGGATCTCTTGGCCGATGTCCGCACCGCCGAGGAATGGGAACGGATTCGGGTAACGACGAAACGGGAGCAGACAGACCTGCTGAAGAGGATTCGCCAAAGCTGATCACCAATCCGGCGTTGTGGGACACCAGCCGAAGGTTCCGACGTGCCCGGCGGACCTCGGTCGCTGACTGCCGCAGGTCGGAGCCTGAGGCTCTGAGATCCCCTAGACGGTTCCGGGTGCGTCGATCGATCCGAACACGGTGATCTCAGGTGATCCCGTCATCCCGATAGAGGCCATGACCTCCGCGACCTTGGGGTTCCCATCGAAGAAGCTCCGGAACTGCTCTGCGGTCTTCCATTCGTCGATGACCATCAGTTCGCCCTCTCCGGAGACGAACCGATGATGGAGCATGCCAGCGCCCCTCGTGGATTCAGTGATCTCCTCTAGGAACTTGGCGTTGCTGTGAAGGCCCTCGATGGCTTTTGCGACATCCGACACCGGAAAATGAATGGTGACCGTAACGCTCATGGCTGGAACCCCCCGGTTCATGATCATTTGCCCCCCGTTTGAGAGGGCTACGTCAATCTACGACTAAACGTGGGCAATTGCCTAGGCCGCTGCAGTTATGAGATTCGAGCACCGTCGACTCCTCGGAGCAAACTCTCACTCTTGTGGGTTACTTCGGTGCCCCACCCAACCGGCAGCGATCCGGGACATGCGGACAGGTGGGCTACTCGTATATGCGCTGATGACGTTCTGGGACACCAGATCCGTGGTGGGAACGTGTCCTCACAAACATCGGCGCCGCATTGACCGATGCCTTCGGAAGGGCAGTCAGCCTCGGAGGACTGGGCAGAAGGCAGAAGGTCTCGAACAAGGGTCAGGCCTATCCGCCGGTGACGTAGGCAACGACGACGTAGGCGGCGTGTCGGTCGAAGTTTTGGCGGCGCCGGTCGTAGACGGTGGTGGTGCGGGGATCGGCGTGTCGTGCCGCAAGCTGGACGTCTCGTAGTGGGACGCCGGCATCGAGGGCGGTCATGATGAACGCCGCTCGGAGCATGTGAGGGTGGACCGGGCCGATCCCTGCTCGCTTCCCGATCGACCGGACCCAACGGTGCGCGGTCCGTCGGTCGAGGCGCTGCCCGTCGCAGCGGCGAAGGATCGGCCCGGAGCAGCGCTTCCCGACGGCCAGATCGACGGTGCGCGCCGTGCGCGGTACCAGCGGGATCGTGGCCGGCTTGTTGCCCTTGCCGACGATCCGCAATACCGATGCCCCCGCTCGATGCCGAGGTCTTCGATATTGGTGGCACACGCTTCGGAGACCCGCAGCCCGTTCAGGCCGAGCAGCACCGCCAGAGCCGCGTGGTCATGGTCGTAGCGCTCCGCGGTGAGCAGGAACGCTCCGAGTTCGCTGCGGTCCAGCCCCCGGCCCTCGGACGGGTGAACGTGGGGGCGGCGAACGTATTGGGCCGGGTTCGACGCGACCCGCCCGTCGATGTGGGCGAAACGGTAGAAGCCGCACACAGTGGACAGGCGCCGGTCAACCGTCGACGCCGCCAAACCCTGTTCTTCGAGCCAACAGCGATACAGCTCGATATGAGGCCTGGTCGCTTCGAGCACCGCCAAGCCCACCTGGGCGGCCCAGGCAAAGAACCCGCGCAGATCGGGGCAGTAGGCGTCAAGGGTCCGGCCACTGTAGCGGGCCAGGAACGCCGCCGCAGCAACCTCAGCTTCGCCGGGAGCCGATCCGGATCGAGAACCTCACCTTCAGCGGCGTGGAACCGATAGTGATCATGACTCGACATCCTCCTCATCTCTGGAGGAACGGGCTCATGTGGTGGTGGCGGGAGTCACGACCAGGTAAAGGACCCCGTTGTCGTAGGTCACGCTTCGAGCGAGCGACCATTTCGTCGGCGTGTCGTCGGGGAAGAGGTGAGGTCCAGCACCTCGGGTGAGGGGGTAGATGAACAGGTGTAGCTCGTCGATCAGACCGTCAGCGATTAGAGACCGCACAAGCGTGCCGCTGCCGCTCAGGTAGATGCCGCCATCAACTCCGCCTTTAAGTTGGCGGATCGTTTCGGGGTTGTAGGGGCCGAGGATCACGGAGTTGTTCCAGGTGGCTGCCCTTAGGGTGGAGGAGACGACATACTTGGTGGAATCGTTCAAGAACGGGGCACCGGGATCGTCATCAGCTGTCCGGGTCGACCAGGCCGGCTCGAACATCTCGTAGGTGTTGCGTCCCAGCAGGATGGCTTCGCAGCTGGACATGAGATTGCCGATGTCCTGGCCCATAGCAGGGTCGAAGCCATAGTCGAAGGTCCAGGTTGGAGCGTCGATGACGCCATCGAGGCTCATGAACTCGTGCGCTTTGATCGTGCCCATGGCTAGTGGTTCCTTTCGGTTCTCGGCGGCGACGTGCTCGCCGGTCACCTTTTCCACGAACTCGGAACGCCCATTCGACATCGAAGCGTCAGAAAGTTTGGGCGGCGGTCTGCTCACAGGGCGGCCCGTTGGCGGACCAGGAAGGCGCGTTCGACTGCGTTGGTGGTGAGTTCGATGGCTCGGTCGTAGGCGCCGAGTGCTTCGTGGCGGCGCCCCGCTCGTGCGAGAAGGTCGGCGCGCGCCGCGTGGTATGGCTGGTAGGTGTCAAGCGTGCCGGCGTCGATGGCGGTGAGCGCGGCGAGCCCCTGG
>Ga0224555_1004649_pt1 | contig 12346 bp, 13 predicted proteins | sample 714S23034metaG_FD_180687 | JGI IMG/M metagenome (GOLD analysis project Ga0224555, IMG submission 180687) | Peat soil microbial communities from Stordalen Mire, Sweden - 717 S2 30-34 | ecosystem: Environmental > Terrestrial > Soil > Wetlands > Peat | place: Sweden: Norrbotten County, Stordalen...
ACCGGTCTCGACGCCTTCTTCAGAGTATCCATGGTGACAAACGGATGGTTCCTGCAGAGTCCTAAAACCCTGGCCAAAATCGCCGAAGCGCTGCGGCCCCTCTGGAAGATCGACACGGACTGCCTGCGCGTCAGCATTTCCAATACGCCATGGCATGATAACTTCCGAACCGCGCGCCTGCAGGAAATGCTGAAAAATAAGCTCCCAGACGTGTTGGGAACCCCGGAAAAATGGTACCAGCCAGATGAAATGACCAGCCTGAGCGGCGGTCAGCGAGAAGCCATAGCCCTCATGGCGGAAGCCTCGGAAAAGGAAAAAATCTACGTACAGTGCCGGCACAGCAGCACCTTCAACCTGATTTACATGGGCCGCGCGGAGCAAAACGGGATGGGCCGGCGCTCCCACAGCTGCAGCGCGGACGAGCTTTCCCTGACTGTTTGGCCCGACGGCACCATCCGCCACATCTGCGACGGCGCCGGGAAGATAAACTTTGGCCATATCCGGCAAGGAATTGTGGAGGTCTGGGCGCTGCGCCAGGAGTTCCTGGCCCGGCTTCACCGGCGGTTCGCCGCGCCCAAAGACGCATTTTGGAGCTGCAGCAGCCCCAGATGCGAGAACTGCCGCGCCTATGCCGGGTACTGGCTTGATAAGGAGCGTCCCAAGTTCTCATCTACACCGCAGCCTACCATCAGATAGGAGGTTTAATAAACCCATCTAAAAACACAGAAAGAAAGCCGGTTGAACCTGGAGGGCTGCGTCATATAATAAAGGAGATCGCTGGCTTGTAGGGCTGGCAGGTCTGAACAAATATGAGAAAAATTATCTTTTTGGCAGCCTTGGCAGCGGCCGCGGTGGTGGGATGCGCCACCCATAAAACCAAGCCCGACCTTGCCAACCCTGTAGTGGTACCTGAGGGAGGGACCACGGGCAGCTTGAGCACGGACACGGACATCCAGATCCTGGCGGTCAATTCCAGGACCAATGCTCCGGGTTCCAAGACCAAGAAGACCAAGGGTTCCAAGAACAAAGATTTGGAACTGGCGGTCAATGCCAACGTTCCGGACCTCATTCCCGATCCGACCCTGACGGAGCCTCCTCTCCAAACCTCGGCCGTAAACCACCCGTTGAACGACATTCCCTCTCAAACCCCGAAGGTTGTCGGCCAAGCGGTCATCACAGCTTCCCTCAACCCGCCGGACATGATGGTGGCCACAGTGCCGGCGATCCAGGTGACGCCCAATGGCAGCTCAGCGAGCAAGGCCGTCAATCCGCGTGTCTGGAAGATCAACCCCCTTCACACCGAAAATTAACCCTTTTATGAAACGATCACTGACCCTTCTCAGCCTTTCCGCCTTGTCGGCCGCCCTTTTTGTCGGCTGCGCTTCCTCCAACCTCGAGAATGAGGACGAATTGGCCGTTTTCAAAAAGAATGAGGAGTACGGCAACAAGATGGCCCAAGCCTTGCAGGAAATCCATCCTTCCGGCAAAATCCTCCTGGCCAGCTTTGTCAACGCCAACGACCTGCAGCAGACCGACGGCTTTGGCCGCATCACTTCGGACCAGGTTGCCAGCTGCCTGGTGCAGCATGGTCTCACCGTTCTTGAAACCCGTCTTCGGCACGACGGCGCCAACCCCGAAATTGCAATCAGCGAAGACCCGACCGGCGAATTTGCGCTTACCCGCGATATCAAGAGGCTCGCGACCGAGCACGATGCGGAGCTGGTGGTCACCGGAGTTTACACCTATGGTAAGTACAACACGATAGTCGCCATGAAGGCGATCGACAGAGACGGATACGTGCGCAAGGCGTTCAATTATACCGTTCCTGCCACGGTCTCTTTCGACTGGGACCGCCATTCCCTCGGCAAGTTCCGCGAGAATAACGCGAACAACAAAGCCAACGCCTTCTGGGATCCCTACGACAATATGGATAACGGATCCGGCAAAACTGAACTGCATTAACCGGCGACGATAGGCCGGGCACATGCTCTACCCAATGTTATACCACCGTTTCCGCAGACAACGAGAAAACCCCAATCCTGCCATAGAGTTCGCTGCGGAACCAACGCCATTTCTCCGGTGGTGGGACAGTTTGTTGCCGATTGGATACGGCGCCCTCAAACTTGGAGAGAAAATGCGGTAGGGTAACTATCTCTACCATCGAATTATTTACCCAGGATGCATCCGCTTTTACCATTGGGTGGGCCTGTCTAAGGTTCTCGCGTGGAATCATCGTTAATCTTCCTCAAGAACGGTTGATTATCACCCTACTCTAGTAGCAGGACTCCGGTAGCACCACACCTAAGCCATTAACCTTTCGCAGCAAAACAGCGCCGTTTTGCCCACCAGCACCAGGATGAGATCGTGATCACAGTACAGGCACTTTGAGGCGCAGAAGAACTACAATAGAGAGATGACTACTTGCGTTGAGGCCCAGCCGTTGCCGAGCAAGGCCGCTTTCCGAAATGACGGAAACGACTTTGCCAAGCTGGCGGCATGCTTCTTCATGGCCATCAACCACCTGACCCTGCATCTGGGGAAGTTGCCTGCGCTGCAGGGTTTCCTTGTCAGCCGCATGGTGATGCCCATTTTTGCGTTTATCCTGGTTTCACGCCTCATGGAGGACTTTGATGGAAGGAACCTGCGGCTTCAGCGGAACCTCCTTTTCTGGGGCATCATCTCCCAGGTACCCTACACCTATTTCAACCGCGCCCACCACTTCACAACCAATATCCTGCTCGATTTCTGGGCGGGCGTGGTGCTTATCGCCCTGAGCCGCAAATTTGGCTTCCGAGCTCGAGCTCCCCTCATTGTTCCGGGCCTGCTGCTCACCGTGACCATGAACTCTTATTTTGGCTACTCCGCCGCGCTTTCCATCGGCATGCTGATTGCCTCCTGGTTCGTTCCGAAGAGCAAAGCCCTGGCTGCAGCAGTCATCCTGGCCGCCGCCGTAATGGGCAACAACCTCTTCCTGCTCAAGCCCGCCGTCGGAATTCCAGCGGCCCTGTGCCTCTTCCTGGCGATTCCCTTGCTGATTTTGAGCCAAGAAGTTAAGAATTACGTCCCGCGGCTCCCAAAGATGTTCTTCTATTTATTCTATCCCGCCACCTATGTTATTGCCAACCTCATAGACCTGGCCAGGATTACAATGAAATGAGGCTCCGCCAAACGCGAGCCCGCCAGAGCAATATGAAGAACCTCAACGCCATACTGCCCAAGCCGCAGGAGCTGAACGAGTCCATTCGCAAGACCGACCAGATTCGCGGCCTCCCTCAGGAGCGGCTGATGATCGAGCCCAAGTTTGACGGCTCTTTCGTCTACATCACCAGGGATAAAACAAACGGCAACACCATCATCTGCACCAAGGACGGCAACCAGCTCAACCTCGCGCCCAAGGTGCAGGAGGCCATCGTTGCCCACTTTTGCCGGCAAGGGGACAACCTGTTCGAAGCCGAACTGGAGCCCACACCCTGGTCGGAGACGAATAAAGTTACCCTCAATGGAAACCTCTACAACCGGAAGCAGATGACCTTCGGCATCCGGGTTGTGGTGCATGACATGCTCCCCTTTTCCGAAGTCAACGGCGGGCGCACAAGCGCTCTCCGCCGCTATGAAAAGCTTTGCGATTTAGCCGGGACGTCACCGGCCGACAACCAAGCAACGCCGCACGTCTGGGCAAAAACGCCTGACGTCACTGTTTGCCTTTCGCCATGCGTCATGGCCACTCCGGACCAGGCCGCCAGCTTGTTCGACGAGGGCTGGGCCCGCGGCAAAGCCGAGAAGCGGGTCTATTTCGCTGGCGAGCCCTATGAAGGGCTGGTTGCCATTATTCCTGACAGCGTCCACCGATCCGGCCGCGGAAACAAATACAAGTTCAAGCCGTTCCACAGCGTGGACGTGCGCGTCACGAGCTTCTCCTCGCGCGACACAGGGAAGGTCACCACATACACTATCGAGGGCGAGGACACCAAAACCGGCGAGAAGATTAATCTGTTCACCGGGATCAGCCCTGAGCTATACCAGGAAGTCGTGAATGCTCACGACAAATACAAGGAAGTCATCGTCGAGGTGGAGGCCCTGGCCATCAAAAGCCTGGCTCATGGAAATCCCACCTTGAAATGCGTCCGGTACGATAAAATGTCCCTGAAGGAGGACGCCCTCTCCATAGACTGACCCAAATTTCCGCGCCAAACGCAAAACGACATGAAAACGAAGCGCCAGCCGAAAATCAAGTTCGAAACGATCCGCTATGCGGACATCTCGACCAAATACATCACGAAAACCGACGGCGAACTGATCGGCATCAAGAAGGCGCCGGGCCACATTGGCTCGACTGATCCCGACGATCAATATGAAGACGGCGGATCCGAAGGCGAGTTCTTCGCAGTGCAGCTCGACAAAGAGTGTTTCCAACAACAGGTCGAGGAAATGCAGGCGTTTGGCTTCTCGGAGCACCTCATTCGCATCTTCGAGCTCCTGCACCAGCAGCGCATCCAATATGTCCGGATCGATGCCAACGGCGGGGAAGTGGACGGAGACCTGCCGACCTTCGAGTGGTAGCCGTGAGGTACTTCCGCTTCAGGCTGATCCATTTCATCGCGATGATCATCGCTTCGGTGATCATCTACTTCGTCCGTTTCGGAGCGGGAAGCGTTGTCTGATCCTGGCAATCCTGGCATCTTCCCTATTTTGCGACCAGTTCCAACGTCCGTTACGTCCCAAGCGCTTCGTCACAGGATGGCCTGCCGCCCATCGAGGTCTATTTTTCGCCCCAGGGTGGATGCACCGAGGCATGTGTTCGTGAACTGGACTATGCCACGAATTCAGTGCTGGTTCGAGCCTACAGCTTCACCAGCAAGCCCATCGCCGAGGCCCTGGTCCGCGCCCACCAGCGTGGGGTCAAAATCTCCGTCATCCTCGACAAAAGCCAGAGAACCGAGAAGTACACCGAAGCCGATTTCATTGCCAACTACGGCATCCCTACCTATATCGACGACAAGCACGCCATCGCGCACAGCAAGATCATGATCATTGACGCAAGCACCATTATCACAGGCAGCTTCAACTTTACGACCTCCGCCGAGCTGCATAATGCCGAGAACCTCTTGATCATCCGTGATTCGGACCTGGCTCTAACCTACATGCGCAACTGGGAGGTCCACTTCAAGCACAGCGATCCCTACGCCGGCAGGGGCACACGTTAACAGTACATGGAGGAAAGGTCCGCCCTTGGGCATACAATAGGATATGCAAAATAACATTCTCATTGGGTTGGCGGCGGAGAGCCGGGCCGTACGGGACATTTTGGCCGAGCAATACCAAGCAGCGCAAGAACACCAGGAAGCGAGCATCCAGTCTGTGGACGGCAGCGAACGCTCATTCGCCGTCGCGGCAGAAGACTGAGGCAAGAAAAGGGGGCAGAATGAATAAAACGCTGGTCATCATTCCCACGTACAACGAGCGGGAGAACCTTCCCGATATGGTTGCGCGCCTTTCCGAGTCGCCCGTGTTGGTCGATTTGCTGATCGTCGATGGAAATTCTTCCGACGGCACCGGCCAACTGGCCGATGAGCTGGCGGCAAAAAACAGCAATATTCACGTGTTGCACCAAACGGAGAAAAACGGCCTGGGCCGCGCGTATTGTGCCGGTTTCGCGTGGGCCTTGCAACGGCACTACGAACTCATCATGGAAATGGATGGCGATTTCTCGCATAACCCCGACGACATCCCGCAGTTTATCGAGGCGGCGCAAGAGGCCGATCTGGTGCTGGGGTCGAGGTACTGCAACGGCATCCGCGTTATGAACTGGCCGATGAAACGCCTGCTCTTGAGCACCAGCGCAGCCCGCTACGTGCGCTGGATCACTGGCATGCCCTTCGCCGACCCAACTGGCGGCTTCAAATGCTTCCGCCGCGGCGCTCTGGCGGCCATTGATCTGGAAGCCGTGCGTTCTAACGGATATAGCTTCCAGATTGAAATGACCCACAAGATTTGGCAGCGAGGGCTTAGAGTCGTTGAAATCCCCATCATTTTCACCGAGCGGCTTCACGGCCACTCCAAGATGTCGCGCAGGATCGTCTGGGAGGCGCTGTTCATGGTCTGGCGCCTGCTTTTCCAGAACGGCCTGCGAAGATCGCCGGAAGAAAGCGAATTGCAAGAGCACCTCTGAAAGGTCGCTCAGCGTTCACCAGATAAATTCCGCGAGTTCCGCATTGCGGATTTGTGCGCTAAATCGCTGTCTCGAGGAGGAGTGGGAGCCGGTCAGGGAAAGGTTGAGCAATCGCAACTGAGTTCACAGGGATGCAGGTGGTTGCGCCTTTGGTCGGAAGCTGTTCCACTGTTCTCGAAGGTGGCTCCCGCGAAGCTTCCAGACCCGGGTAGGCAGCAGCGGCGCCGAGTTGCGTGCGATCTGATAATCGTGCAACATTGAAAGCGCCTCGCGTTCCGATGGGGTAGCCAATTTCAGGAGTTCGCCGGATCGTCGTAGAATGTCCTCGGATCGGGACGCGAAGGTCCAGAATTCCGCGAGCAAACGGATCAGGTTAACAGAAAAAACGAAAACGAGAGTTGAGCAAATTATCCCACCGACATTCTGAACCAGGGCACCAGTCTGCCGCACGTTGGCCGCGTTCAGCGTGCCGATGCTGACGGCGAGCGAGATAAATGCAGCCACAAGCACCATAATCAGGATTCCACCCAAATAGACAGTCATGCTGCGGCTCTCGTGTTTGGACCACCATGCGGATTCCTGTGTATTCTCCAGGGTGCGACGCGGCCCCACTGGTTGCGTACTGTCGAACTCGGACCCCATGATCTCGTTCGTGGCGACATCGTCCAGAAAGCCCTTTGGCTTGGCGGCGAGCCAATCAGCAATGTCCCCGCCGTCCAGTGCGGTGCCGAGGCCGTCGGCCAGTTCCAAGCTGCGTTTTGCAGTCTCTCCTTCTGACTTCCAGTAATCAGATCTCCACCGCACGCACTCCGAAGCGAGGACGCCGAGGAATGCGATCCCTGCGGTCAGGTTCGGGCTGATCTCAAGAAAAATGGAAATTATGGCGAAGATCAGAATAACGAACTGGCACATGAGGTACGCAAAGTACAACCGCTTGGCCTTACGGAATGATTTTGCGAGGATCTTTTGAAGTTTTAGCAAGTTTTCGTTCATCGAGGAAAATTGCCGTTAAAAGCGGTGTTCCACCGTTGCCAAGCCTCTTTCCAATTGCCGCCGTAATCGGCAACGCAGGCGTCTTTTGCATGATCTCGGGCGTAACGAACCGAGGCCAAGGCGTCCTCCCTTTGGCCTTCGGTCTTCACGGCGGGGATTAGCCCTGAAATGCCCAGGGGATCTTGCAACGCTCGGCATTCCCGCTGCGCCAAGCCTTGGAGGGCCTCGGTCAGGCAAGCGGCGTAGCTCTTTACTCCTCGACAAATGTCGGAGGAAGCTAGGAGCAATTCGACGTGAAAAGACGACAGAGCAAATCGCGTTGAGGAGCATTGCCGCCAGAATTTCAATATCTGAGCCACGCGTTTCAGCTTGCCTCCACTCCGTTCGTTGGCCTGGTGGATAAAAAGATTGTGTTGCTCAGGACTGGTCACCATCCATTCACCCTCGCCATCAGGAATAAGGTATTGCGGCCGTCCATCGACCATCTTGTGGAAGACAGCAGGAACGACATCAACACTCGGGCCCTGAGCGAACCCAACCACTATGGCATGGACGTCTCGGCGAATGGGAACCGTGGGATATCGATAAGCCAGTTCCTCGCGGAACTGGTTGAGAACGGTTTCTGACCTCTTGTAACCCGCTCCCCAAGTTATGTCGCTTTGGGCGATCACGGCGAAGAGGTCAACGTCGCTCCCACCCCGAACGAAAGTTCCGCGGGAGTAGCTGCCGCCGGCCAGTGATCTCCGCACTTTGAACGTGACGATCAGGCGGGCCCTGATCGTTGAAACGTACTGCCGTGCGCGATCGAGTTCAGTCGGGGTCGGTTGAATTCTTGTGATCAATCTCGCGAAGCAGCCGGCGATTGGAGGGGTGGGCGGAGCCTGTCCTGAGGATCTGCCGAGAGCGGTTGGAAATTGGATTCCCATCGTGATCATTGCTTCCTGGGATCCCTGTCGGATGCGGGTTGCCTGGTTCCGCACATACCGAAACCTGCAAGGCGCAATAACCGCCGTTCGATCTCAAGCAGTATGGCGGCTGCGTCTGCCATGCCACCCCCAATTCCGAGTCGATGTGGCGGCAATATCATCCGGCCAACAGAAATTGATGATCCATCTTCCATGACGTATCGTGTCTCCAATGTTGCTGAAAAGGGCCTGCAATGTCAGTAAAAACAAGCAACAACAGGCATCGCCGCGGATCGTTGCACCGGTCACGATGGTTCGCGCAACCTGGGCTAACGCCAGTTCACCTAGTATCGAAACAATTTAATTACGTTACATAATCCCGCGCTAGTTTTCGGTCGGCGTCCTGGCGCGTGAACTTCCAGTCAATTCGACAACGCTCCCGATTGCGGCGTTGCTCCCAAGCCAGCACTTCGGAACGCAGGCGCGTCTCGTCGGCCACACGGACTCCGATGCATTGCAAAACCGGGCCAAAAGGTGTCTGCCACAATTGACTTGGACGCGGTCCTCACCCGACTTCCCGCGCGTCAGGAGCATGGCGGCGGCGGGGTGAACAGCACACGCGAGATTGCGCGCCTGCGCGATGATCTGGCCCTTGGGCTGAAGGTGCATTTGTTCGACAGCGGCAATTTCGATGGTCAACTGCATGGCGAGATGACCGCGTGCGGTGTGGACTATATCCCATTGGGCCTCGATCCGATGGGCAAGAACCTTGTTCTGACGTCTGGCGCAGATGTCTCCACGGTCCGAACAATCGTGCGCGGCAGGGTTCAGACTCCGGCAGCATTGAATGGACAGTGGAGTCGTATCGAAAAGTCGCTTGGCGGGGGCTGGGATACCGTCATTGTGAACTCCCTCAGGTCGGACAAGGTGGCTGAGGCCGCAGTTGAGGACGCGCTCGATTTTAATCGACGACCCCGAAGTCGAGCAAGTGCTTTACCCCAGCCCCGGTGATGGTTCCACTGTCTCTGGCACTCTTCGCGCTTGCCGAACACTCGTGGAAAACTTCACGCCCAAGGGCTACATGCGGATTGCCGCCCAACCAAAAAGGTGCGCATGAAAACATTGACGCTCGACCTTGGCACCCGCAACGGCTGGACCCTCCTGGAGGACGGGATCGTTTTGCAATCCAACACCCTTCTCCTGGCCACCCCGGAGGAACTGGAGGAACAACGGCGTACCGGCAAAGAGCGGACACTGGATGTGCGTTTCTCTCGGCTCCTTGATTTCATTCGAGGGAAAATTCGTGAAGGTGCAGCCAGGATTGTTTTCGAGGATGTCCTGTTCAACGGAGTCGGCAGCTTCCACACCAACCAGTTGTGGGCGGGGCTTCGGACCGCCATCTGGACCGTCACTCACGACACTCCGTCCCTACAGGTCTTTGGCGTCCCCGTCGGCACATTAAAGGCATTTGCCTTTGGCAAAGGGACAGCCAAGAAGGAGGAAATGGCCCAAGCGCTCGCCAAAGTCGAGCCGGCAAGGTATCAGCTTAATGGTCTGCAGGTTACCGACATCCAGACTGGGCGGACCATGGACGATAATGAAGTAGATGCCATTTGGCTGGCCAAGTACACCATTTCCGTTGACCGAGGCGAAAGGGACTTCATGGCAACGTATGAACGACGGCAGAAGGCCAAGGCGGAAAAGCGGGCACGCCGGGCGGAACGGCGTGCGGCTCAAAAGGTCAAGGCCAAGGAGGAGAAGCAAAAAGGCAAAATCCGCGGGCTTATCAAGATGGCCAAGGCCACCGGCAAGTGCTGCGGCGTTTTTCGCAAGCCCTCCAAGGGCTGGGCCATCTGTCCAAAATGCAAGAAGGCCGTGAGGATGAGCAAGGCTGAGGATCCTGCTCCACCGGTCGCCTTGCCTCCGACTGCTCCCGTAGTAGTTCCATCGCCAGTGGTGGAAGCGAAAGCTGCAGTTGCTGCCTGACCTCTGCTTCCGCAGAAAACAAGCTCAAAGCAAGGCGTGTGGCAGGCCTGTTCTAAGCTGCCCAAAAAGGAGGACAAGAGGTAGGTTTAAAACGGAAATAACCTTTCCCAAATCCTATAATCAGATGGAGCCGGCAAATACCGGAGCCAAAGACCATGAAAATCGGGCTGGATGCAGTACCAAAGCCGTTGATGGAGGTGCTTGCGCAGCTGCCAGACAGTTATCTGGTTGGTGGATGCGTCAGGGACCTCCTGCTTGGATTGAAGCCCAGCGATTACGACACCGAGGTCTTCGGCGTCACCTATGAGGGCCTGCAGCAAAAGCTTGAGAAATTTGGCAATGCCGAGCTGGTAGGAAGCTCCTTCGGCACTCTCAAACTTTGGCGCCCAGGAGAAAAGAAAGAGTACGACTTTGCCCTGCCTCGCCGGGAGATCAAACGGGACCGAGGCCACAAGGGATTTGAGGTGATCCACCACAGCGGCATCACCATGCGGGATGCAGCCATCCGCCGGGACTTCACCATGAACGCGCTCTACCTGGATCCTCGAACGGGGGAGGTCATTGACCATTTCAACGGCATCACCGACCTGCAGCAAGGGAAGCTCAGGCACGTCAGCGACGCCTTCAGAGAGGATCCGCTCCGAGTACTCCGCGGAATGCGCTTCATCAGCCGTTTCGACCTGACCGCCGGCCCTGAGACGGTTGAGCTTTGCCGCAGCATCAAGGACACCTTTAAGGAGCTTCCCAAGCCGCGCCTGTGGGGCGAATGGGTGCGTTGGGCTCTGCAATCGGTCCGCCCCTCCAGCGGCTTGAAGTTCCTGCAAGAGACGGAATGGCTAAAACATTTTCCTGAGATGGCGGGCTTAGTCGGAGTGCCTCAAGATCCAAGCCACCATCCTGAAGGGGACGCATTCACCCATACCTGCCACGTCTGTGATGCCCTGGCTGAGACCCCGGAGTGGCAGCAGGCGCCCGCAGAGAGAAAAGCGGCCCTCATGTTCGCGGCCGTATCGCACGATTTCGGCAAGGCTGTTTCAACTGTGATCGAGAACGGGCGCATCATCAGCCACGGCCACGAGGAAACGGGCCTGCCGCTGGCCGAGTCTTTTCTCAGCAGCATCGACGCGCCCAACGAAATTCGTGAAGTCGTGGAGCCGCTCGTACGCTACCACATGGTTCGAAACCCAAAACCTGATGACCGCTGGATTCGCCGCATGGCCATAAAGGTGGCCCCAGCCACTCTGCAGGAACTGGCCACGCTCATCACTGCCGACCACTTTGGCCGCCCGCCAAAGCCCCGAATCGTACCGGTCGAGGCTGCGAAGATGCGCGAACGCGCCCAGGAGCTCAAAGTCGACCAAGAGGCGCCCAAGCCCATGCTGCAGGGCCGCCATTTAATCGCGCGCGGCATGAAGCCCGGGCCCCGGATGGGGGAAGTGCTGAAAGCCGCCTTCGAGGCGCAGATCAACGGAGAATTTGCCGACGAGCAAGGAGTCGGAAAATGGCTCGACGCTCAACTTCAACCTCAACCCTCAACAAAACACCCCAATGAAATCAGTTAGAGTATCAGCAAATGACCTGAACAAAAAAGTAATGCGGACAATCCGAGTCGGATTATTTATCGGGCGGAAAATCCAGCGTCGCCGAGCCACAGCCCTCACCCAACTGCAGATGCGCAAGGTCGAGGGCATGCTGCGGGTGGCCCGCTCGCTGATCCTTCTGCAGCCCGGCACGCTTGTGAACTGCATTCCCCTGCTTCCCAAAATCAACGCCTTTCTGGGAACGGAAGAAACGCCGCTTAATGCCTTTTAGAAATCGTACTTTTGACACCACCTAAATCATGATCCAGATGTTCGTATCGATTCTGGTAGTTGCCCTCTCGCTCTACCTGACAGTCTTCATTCACGAGTGGACGCACTACTTGGCCGCCAAGAAGCTTGGGATTCCCACCGGCAGCCTGAACTTGGGCGTCGGCCCGGTGATCCTGTCGCACAAAGGAAAGCTGGAAATCAACATCCGGCTGATGCCCATAGGGGGATACCTCGATATTCCGGACATGACGTTTTTCAAGGAGACCAAGCTCAAGCGAAGCCACCGGTGCCTCATCGCGCTGGCCGGTCCCGCCGGAAACCTGGTGCTCTGCTTTTACCTCGCGGTCATCCTCGCCATCTTCGGCATTCCGGTGTACAGCAGCTCCCTGACGGTGGGCTACGTCTCCACCAACTACCCCAGCCTGAACATCAAGCCCGGCGACAAGGTGGTGCTGGTCAACGGCAAGAAGCCCAAAAACTGG
>Ga0224555_1004653_pt1 | contig 12340 bp, 11 predicted proteins | sample 714S23034metaG_FD_180687 | JGI IMG/M metagenome (GOLD analysis project Ga0224555, IMG submission 180687) | Peat soil microbial communities from Stordalen Mire, Sweden - 717 S2 30-34 | ecosystem: Environmental > Terrestrial > Soil > Wetlands > Peat | place: Sweden: Norrbotten County, Stordalen...
CGCGCGATCGCTATCTTACCGCCGAGCAACTGGCCTCGGACATTCGCGCCTGGCTGCAGGGGCTGCCGGTGGCCGCGCGCCATGGCACAGTTCGTTATCGCGCCTGCAAGTTCATCCGCCGCAACCGCATCTCTGTCGCAAGTACGGCGCTGCTGGCGGCTTCACTGATAGCCGGAGTGATCGGCGTGGCCTGGCAGGCCAGGGTAGCCAACCAGGAGCGCCGCAGAGCCCAGGAAAGCGCGGCCGACCTTCGTCAGTTGAGCAACAGCCTGCTCTCCGAATTGGACGAAGCCATCAAGGAACTGCCTGGTTCGACCGGGGCGCAAAAGCTCCTTGTCACGCGGGTTCTCGAACACTTGGACCGCACCGCCAGGAACGCCCATGGCGACCGCCAGACACAGCTCGATCTGATTAATGCCTATTCACAGTTGGGAGAGATCCAGGGCGATCCCTACGTTCAAAATCTGGGTGATCCCCATGCCGCACTGATCAGCATAGGAAAGGCTATTGACATGGCCACGCCGCTGGTGGCGTCCCGGCCCGGTGATCGCGATGCGCTCCGTCTGTTGGCGTTGGCTCAGCAATACAAGAGCGACGTCCTTTTCGGAATGGCTGAGACCGAGGAAGCCGTTCGATCCATGCGGGCTTCCAGCGATGTATGGGATAAGCTGACTGCAGCTGGCGATCTGACTCCAGGTTTGCTCTGCGATGCCGGATCTGCGTATGGAACACTTGGCGACGAGTTAGGTCAGAGCGGGGTGGCTAGTCTTGAGGATTCTGCCGGCGCAACCACTGCTTACCTTAAGGCGTTGGCAGCCGACAATCGTGCTCTCTCCATCGATCCTCATTCCCCACGAGCCAGGCGGGGAATCTCGATCTATGAAATGAAGATCGGCAGTGTAAAAATGGAAACCGATCCCGCCACCGCGGTCAAGGAGTTTGAAACCGCTCTGCAAAATTCCGATGAGCTTCCCGACTCCGAGAAGAGCCGCCTTTCCACCCAGCGTATGCGTGCTATGTTGATGCGTAAGCAGGCCATTGCGCTGGAGCAATTGGGAGAGTATGAACGGTCGGTTCCCCTCTTTCAACAGGCAATCGAAACCGAACGGCGCATTGCTGCGCTGGATTCCAAAGACTCCAGGGCGCAGTTCGATCTTGTGGTGGTGCTCGACGATACCGCGCAGGGATATGAAGATGCAGCCGATCCAGCATTGGCTGCGCAACCCGGCGAAGGAAGAAAAAACCTTATGCTGGCAAGGAACTATCTCGCGCAGGCACGGATGGACTTGAGCGTCTGCTGAAAATGGATCCAGACCATGACGGGTGGAGAACATTCCTTGATTGGATGCAGGTTCAATTAGGAGCAATCGATCTTGGTTTGCATACCCATGGATATTCTAACTTGAGAACAAAGATGGCTCTCGGGTCCATAAGAGACCTGTATGCGAAAGCGCATTTATCTCCACAGACTCTGGATCAAATGGCAGATGCATTTTTGCGTGCAGAGCCAGCCCAGCTTAAAGATTCGCAGTGGGCCCTGTTCTGTGCCCAGAGGGAAGTGGCCATGAGTCATACCAAAACGCCCACGATGTTGCTGACCCTCGCACAAGCCTATCGCGAAACCGGCCAAATCGAGAAGGGCCGCGCTACGGCCAGGGAAGGACTGGCGCTGCTACCAGGCCCGCAACCGGGGAGCGTCAAGCCCCGCATTCGCAAGCTGCTCGAAATTCAAGCGCAGACGGCCCGATGAACCATTGCTATCCGGGCAGGAACGGACCCATCATGCGCTGGGCTAATTTCCTCGCCATGCGCCGGACGCACGCAACACTCATGAACGAACTCGGGGTCAACGGCAAGCTGGTTGGCGATCAGCTCGGCCATAGACTCGACGTGAGCCAAAACGTGTACACGCAGTCGCTCGTCGAAAGTCGGCTGCCGGCTGTCAACCAGCTAGAGAAAAGCCTTTTGGTGATTTAATCGGAGGGCAAATGGAGCACAAATTGAAGCCGGTAGCTGTAAACTATTGATTCTTTTGGAGCGGGAGACCGGGATCGAACCGGCGACATTCAGCTTGGGAAGCTGACGTTCCCTTTTGCTGGTTTTACGATCTCGTATCGAATCAGGAACTTGTCATGTAATTTATTCATTTTCAATACGATGCGAGAGCGGAACAGCGTGCATACCTTGCACGGTTTGCATATACTGTCCTGCATTTCCGTCACTTTTGGACAGTATGGACAGTAAGACTATATGGAGAATGCTGTGGATTTTTCAGTGGGGGAAGGGGTGAAATCTTCTGCTGAATCTGGAGCGGGAGACGGGGATCGAACCCGCAACCAACGGCTTGGGAAGCCGCTACTCTACCATTGAGCTACTCCCGCTTCAGACAGAATTATACCTCGCAGAATCGATGCAATGAAATCTACGCTTACGCCAGACAGGTGATGGGCTGTGCTCTGCGCCGTGCCGAGCTGGCCGCGCTCAACATGGAGGATATTCAGCAGCGCGAAGGCCGCTGGGTGATCGCCGATCTCTGCGGCAAGGGCGGCCGCATTCGCACAGTGGCCATCCCCATGTGGGTCCAGTTCCTGATGGACACATGGACGAGTGCCGCTGGGCACACTGCCGGACGGCTGCTCCGTCCGGTCTCCAAAAAGGGGCGTCTCGTGGGAGAAGAACTGAGCGATTGGGCGGTCTGGAGCGTGGTTGAAATCTCCGCCAAAACCATCGGGATCGAGCGTTTCGGCGCTCACGATCTGCGCCGCACCTGCGCGAAACTCTGCCGCAAGAACGGCGGAGACCTCGAACAGATCAAGTTCTTGCTCGGCCACGCATCCATCCAAACTACCGAATACTACCTTGGCTCTGAGCAGGAGATTGCCGTCGCCGCCAACGACAACCTGGGGCTTTGACGCTGGCCAGAATTCACTATTCGCGGATTTAGTCAGAATTACCCTAATTGCGCTAAAATGAGACTGAACGCAGTTCAAGACAGCAGTGATCGTCTTGCCCGAGTGAGTGAAATGGGGCCAAGTTGATGGCATGTCGCTTCTTGCATCTTTCAGATATTCACTTTGGCCAAAAGTCCGGCACCGTGGCGAAGCACAACCACATCCGGAATGCCCTGCTCATGGACGCTAAGCACCTCGCCTCAACACGAGGGCCCGCAACGCGCGTCCTGATCACTGGGGACATCGCCTTCTCCGGAAATCCCGACGAATACAAGACGGCGGCCGACTGGCTAGAGAAACTTACCGGCGCTTGCGGCTGCAAGGACTATACGGAAGTCAGCACAATCCCAGGCAATCATGATTGTGACCGGGATGCCATTTCAAACCAAGCCCGAATGATCTATGCGACGCTGCGCGCTCACAACCCTCAAGCGGTACAAGCGGGTCTTGCTGAAATAAACCAAGATGGCGAGGCGGCAAATCCTTTTCTCCCGAAGCTGCAAGCGTATTCAAAGTTTGCCAGCTCTTATGGGTGCCCATTCGAGTCTCCTGCTCGTCCATTGTGGGTTCGGGATTTCAATATGCCGCACGGGATTAAGATTCGGCTCTATGGATTGACCAGCGTACAGGTCAGTAACGCCGAAGACGCGCTCGGCAACATGATTCTCGGCAACGAACAATACATGATTCCTGAAGTGGAGAATGTCGTCAACGTGGTGTTGGTCCATCACCCCCTTGCGTGGTTTAAGGACAAAACAGAGGCCTCTCAACACCTTCAAAACAACGCGCGCGTCATAATGGTCGGACATGAGCACACGCTTAATATCCAGAAAACCGAGGATGCGTTAGCAGGAAAAGAATGGCTGGTGATTTATGCAGGAGCGACGAATCCGCCAGAAGGTGAAGCCTGCGGTTTTACATACAATTGGATAGAGTTTTCGTTCGAAGAAAGAGCCGGGCACCACCACCTTATCGTCGAAATTTACCCGCGCGCGTGGAATCAGCACAATGTTCGTTTTGACGCGGATCACAGCCGCCTTGTCGCCCCGGCAGAATTCGCTAGAATTGAAATAGCCTGTCCAAATGTTCATCCAGAGCCCGAGCAGGCGCGCCCGAATGCAGCTGGCCCGGCAGAAATTCCAGTCGCCGCTAGAATGGCCGAAAGCGTGTCATTGTCTTCGACAGCGTTAACCGGGAAGCCTGTGTCCTTGGGAACGAGGGGAGCCATTATGAACACCGACACTGTTGGATTTGATCGGCTTCGATACCTCTTCTGGCGATATTTGGATTGGCAGCAGCGACTAAAAATTCTGGTTGATGTTGATGCACTCCCCAAGACTGCGGAACAACCGGTACCTCAGACCTTGGAACGTGTAGCGTTGGAAACAGCAGCAAGGAGCGAGGGAAAGCTCTATGCCCTATGGGAAGCCATGATGCCGCTGCTACCGCAAGAGAAACGTGCTACCAATCCGTTCAAATCTAACGACAGGTAGGCCATCATGCTGAATAAGACATTGGAATTCCTTCGAATTGCTGACACTCAACCGAGTGACGAAAAAGTTCAAAAGCGTACTGAATCTGCCCAGGACTTGGTGGCCCCTCTCAGAGACAATCGATCTTTGCTTCTAGGTTTCGTGCAGGGTATCGTTGCTGGGTTCACCACAACTCCGTTCACGCAGGAATCGCAAGCTGTCGTCCTCCTCATTAAGGCAATAAAAGATCACGGTACTTTACCCCACGACTTGAAAGAGAACGCCGTGGAGCTTAGAGCCGTTGCAGCAATAGCTGTAGGCGAATTACTGACGCAGCACCCTGAAGGCGTCCCCACTGATGAAGCGGTTTTGGCGGCGCTGGCCTTCAGGGCTGCGCTGTCGCTGAGACCCGCCGCCGCGGAAAAACATATAAAGTGGATGCTCGATACTCTCTTGGACGCGAGCGATGACATACTCCAGAAGGTTGCGCAATCTCGAAGGAAGCGTGGAACACCAGCATTGGAACAACTCGCCACGATAACGGAAGGCACGCCAAGCACAGACCTTTGGGAAGTAGTCGTACCCTCCGTTAACTCCGCATTGCGGGAGGCGACTGCCCAAGCTGCAATCGACCGCGAAGAGATAGAAACATTGTGGTGGATGTTTTCCGCTTATTCTGAAGTGGAAAGAAGGCCAATGGCGAACCTTGAGCCAGCCGCCGCCGCATTCTGTTCCGGCATCGAATTGGCTCAACGAGCCCTGTTGCCACCATCGCTCAGCGCTGTTGCCATGGTAAAACGTGCCGTTGAGTCAGGGCGCGACGCGGCCACACTGGCCCCACTTTCGTTGCAGGAGGCCGCCAAGCACTGGTCGGATAGAATGCTTAACACCCTCTCGCCGGTTACTGGGACGGTTGCTGATGCAGTTTCATCCTATCCTGGACTCCTCCCTATATCTTGGGCGTGTCGTCGTCTACGCGAATGCAAGACTGGCGCGCAAGGATTGGGTAAAGAACTAAAAGCTGCCACGGGTATTGCTTCGAGTCTCTTTTGCTCCTCGGCAGACTGGGGCACACAGGTGTTTCGAGAGAGAATTCTTCAACGGTTTTTGACCGAAAATGAGGAGAACTAGCCGTGGCTGGAGGCACCTGTGAAAGTGCGGATTGCACGGTAGCCACGACAGGAAAATGTCTACTGTCTCAACCCGTTCCCACCGAATGTCCGCACTTTCGTCCGCCTGCGGATGCAGAAGACGGCCTAGCATTGGGCAGTGGTTCTTTGACCGTCGAACCTGGAACTTTGAAGATGCCAACGCAGGCCGCTCGAAAGTTTGATTGGGGCAACGAACTCGGAACCCAGGACGCTATCGAGATTATGTCCGCAAGGTACGCACACCTGATAGGCATATTCGGTTCTACTGATGCGGGTAAGACGTGTTTTTTGTCCTCTCTTTATCTCATGGCTTCTGGCGGCAAGTTGCCTAGCCCGTACCAGTTTGCGGGCAGTTTAACATTGCAAGCCTTTGAAGATCGGGCCAGAGGACTGCGTCAGTGGCCAAACGGTGCTCTGCCAAAGCAGCTCGTGGATCACACAGTCTTGTTCGACAAAAGGCAGCCGAGCCTATTGCATTTAGCCATTCGTGAGTCAAGCATGGAACGGCGGCGGTTTGATCTATTGATGACCGACGTACCAGGCGAATGGACGAAGGATCTGGCGTTGCGCGTAAGCAACGCGGCATCGTTCCGATTCTTGCAGCGCGCGGACGGCATCATTCTGGTTGTGGATGGGAACGTACTCAATTCAGATCAGCGGCACGCAGAACTACAGCGGCTGCGTTACTTCAGTGAGCGCCTTGCAACCGACGTTCAAGTGAGCCGCGACACCCCTTTTGTCATTCTAGTCAGCAAGGCGGACGAAATCGGGATGCAAGTGCCCGTCTCTGCTGACGAACTGAGGGACTACATACGAAACCTGGGTTTTCCGGCAGAAACGATTCTGTCAGCTGCATTCTCTCGCAAGCCTGCGGAAATTGAAAACGGCATGGGCGTTTTCAACGCCATAGAGGCGATTCTCTCTCATACCGCGCCCAGAAACAATGAATCTCTTCTTGTTGATGAAGTGCAGCATAACCCGCGAACATTTCAACGGTTCAAAGGATGAACGTGAAAACTCCTGAACAGCCACGGTCCGTGCTTCTTATCGGTGTAAGAGACGCTGGCAAGACTAATTTCCTTTCGCGGCTCTGGCTTGCACTTGAAGCTGCTCGGGGTATTTTAGCTAAGGCCGGGCTTCCTTCCGATCTCGACTATCTAGCGACCGGCGCGGAACATTTGCTTAAGGGCGAATTCGCTGAGCGCACCCCGCCAGATGTCCGTGATGCAACTGAAATACCTGTTAAGAATACTTCCAATGGCCATGAGCTTCTCGGGACTCTGATTGTTCCTGACCTGCCCGGAGAGCAAGTCCTCTCTGTGTTTCGAACGAGGCAATGGTCAAACGAATGGGAGGACAGGATTGGTCCTGGCTGTGGGTGCCTCCTGTTTGTCAGGGTGGACTCGAATGAAATGATAGCGCCGCTTGACTGGTTAAACTGCCATCACATGTTTGGAGGTCCGCTGCCTGTCGTGCCACCCGAAAACGTCAGTATCGACAAAGCAACCGCCCCGACGCAGGTTGTCTTGGTTGACTGGCTTCAATTCTTAAGGAAGGCGTTCACCGAACGCGTAAGCGGCACCTACAAACCACGCATTGGCCTCGTTGTTGCTGCTTGGGATCTTGTTCCTCACGACCAGAAAGAGGAAGGGCCGGGTGCATGGGTCGCGTCTAACTTACCGTTGCTCGCTCAGTACGTCGAAGCTAACAACGACGATTTTGAATTCGAGTATTTCGGTGTGTCCGTCGCATCAGGTGATCTTAAAGCTGACGAAGAGTTCAGGAGGGCCTACCTAAATGGTGATCCGCGAACTGCGGGGGAAGTTGTCCACTCACTCTCAGGAGCGGTAAAAACGTCAGATGACATGACTCTGCCCGTAGCGTGGGCACTTGGGCTGGTGGGCGCAACGGGTTCTGGAGGCACACAAGAGCCGTGATTCAGGTCCAAGCACATCAACTTCTACATGGCTATCGTAGCGGCCATGGCCAAATCGCAGCAAGCACGCGCCTTGGAGAACGAGATTCCGAGCTAGTGACGCGGTTGAGTGACCTGTCAGGCAGTCTTTCTTCAGGCATAAAACTTGACCCCTACCTCACCGTCTACCGACTTCCAAGCCACAAGTATTTTGCGCTGGCTCGCACTTGGCCAGACCCGGAGGCTCCTCGCGCAGGGTGCGTCCTCACACATACAATCCTCATCCCAATCGATACATGGGCGTCGATTCCTAACGTCCGCTTCATAGATAGCCTCTTTAGGAATCCTCAGCTCGCTCCTGAGCACGATTTTAGTGCGCCACTCGATTTGTCATTTCGGTTTGCCACCAAACCTTCCACGAACACTAAGGTGGATTTCTCAACGGCAGAAATCTTCGTTTCACGCTATTTTGGGCAAGGTTTGCGACCTGTCGTCTGGTTCAATGTTGGTGACTCGGAAGACTATCTTTGGAGACTGCTCGAACATCTCTGGCCGAATCTCAGATCCGCATTTTCGTGTTGTACATTCAGTTTGCAGCAGAGAACGCTTGAGGATGGTCCTTTCGACCTTCTATTTGCACCAGCTCCAGTCTATTCGCGATTTACCAAGTTATCTGCGGAACATTTGATTGAGCCTGGAATGGATAGGGCCGCCCCGAAGGCAAATTCCGAGCCTTGGTGCCAGTATTGGGCGAAAGCTTTCTTTGCCTCCGAGCCGGGGCTGCCCTCAAAGGAAAGCGAACTGCCAATCTGGAGCGAACTTGGTGAAGATCCAACAGCAATACGAAAGCTCTCTTTGGTCCACGAGCTTCGTCTCCGTGCGAAGGAATCGCCGACCGCTGGCGTGGGGGCAATCGATGTTGTCGAATCCTTAGCACACGGTCCAGAGATTGCCGTGCTTCTGAAACGGCAAGTCCTTACAGATGCAATTGACGCCGCAGCATTCGCGCAGCCGGCCGAAGATGCGCTTACCAGCTTGCGGCTAATTGATGATCGCCTTGGCCGAGAATCATTTCGAAATGTGGTCGCAGAGTTTGAGGAACGCTTATCTTCAGCAGCCGCTCAGGTAACCACGAAAGAGCCGGAAGCGGCGCTACGAGTCAGTGGAACATGGCTTACAGATAGTGTTACTGGTGGCAAGGGCGCTTTTGTACAAGGCGTGATGACGGGCCTCCGCGGACTTGCTATTGACCACCCATCTCGGTTAACAATTCTCCGTTCTTATCCTGACGTTGCGGCGGAACTCTTCCGTCTTGTTCCAACGTTTGGAGGCACCTACCTCCAAGTAGGCGGAACCGAGGCTCGCCGCGTCCTCACTGAGTGGCTCTCCTCCACGCAAGACATGGAGACTCTGCGCCTCGTGCGCAAATCCGTCCTCTCATCTATACAGGAATTGGATGATGAAGCACTCTTGTCTCCGCTATTGCGCGACCTTCGAGAAGACGACGTGCAAGAGACACTCGACATGCTGTACAGACTGAGCAATAGCTTTTCCAATCAAGCTGTACGCTCAGTCATCGCCGACCGCATCTCTTCCGTCTATCCAGGAATTGTAAGGCGGTGGGCATTAGAAGCTCCTCATTGGTCAAATGGTGTTTCTGAAATCGTAGCTTCTACATATCCGCCAAGCCGACTCGGTTTCGAAGAGATATTGGAAGAGAAGCTATTCGGTACGGCACGGATCGCTCAGTTGCTTGCCGTGATGATACGCGATCAACTGTCGGTCCTTTGTCCCTATTGGTTTCGCGAACTCGCCTCGCAAGATGTCCGGCTTGTTAGAGCTTTGCTTCTTGCAGACTCCGAGGGGTTTGACAGCATCCAGGCTGCACTGTCCAGGGTTCTTACGGAAGTACCCGATCTTCCACTTGCGGAGTCTACAGACCTGCTCAGTAAGGTTTTAGGATTTGATAGCCATCCTGTGTTTCCTCAGCTCGTTGATTCGGCTATGCGAAGTGTCATCTCCCGCTGCGTAGTCGTTGGCTGTGTTGATGCACAGACATTTCTCAATCAGCCAGCCACACTTCGTTGGCTTCAGAACGTTTCTGGATCTCAACTTACTGCCTTATTAGTGCGCGGCAGTGCGTCGGGTCCAACTGCCGCCGCACGCGCGTGGAAATGGATAGCTGAAGCGCCCAACCCCTTGTACAGTAGACAGTCTCCGGTTCTCCCGGAGCTTTGTGATTCGCTCTTCGCCTGTGTACGTCAGTCGTTTCCTGCGGGGGTTCAGGATTCGTTCAATAAAGTGCTAAAGCGTTCGGGCCCCGAGGCGGGTGCTTATATGCGCCAGACGCTCTCCGCAAAAATGCTTCGCTTCGCGCTCGACAACACTCGCCTTCCTTTGGGGGCAGTTGTCGCCGAGGCTTTTGCGGATGTCTATGCAGTAGCAATTCAAAAGGACAGCCGCCCCCCATCATTTTTATCTGCCCTGTTCGGTACATATGACTGGGACAGGGGGAAAGACCTTAGGGTCTCTCTCATAGATGTCTTCCAGCGGTCGAACTGGGCTCCGGGTGATCTAGCAGTCGCCGCAAATAGTGCTGGAATTCTTCCGAAGATTTTCAAGCGACTGCACCGAACAACAAAGGGGGACGACTACATAAAGAGGATGTTGCAGGATTTGTCTCAACGGAATAATCCAGATTTGCTCAAGATGACTGACCATCTCAAATCGTTGGCGATGAATCCGGATTTCTATGAAGAGTGGGATTAGGTGATTGCCCAACCACCGAAAAGGTAAATGTGGCCGCTTCAACCGTGCTGGACCTGGCGGGACATTTGTCCGGGTGTGGTGTTCCAGCGCCACTAGGAAACGGGCGGGGTGCCGGGGGCGTAGCGGGCGGCGCCGGCAATGATGCATCTTGCGGCGTTGACGGAAACGGCGGAGCCGGATCGCTCCGGCCCGTCGGGTTCTATAAAAGGGGATGTCAAGTAAAAACACTCCTCCTCAGCCGCGAGGAGGGGATGTTTTTCGGACATCCAGCCCAGCTCTCAGCTCCACGAACTCTTTCCGGAGCGCGGCTCGCCTCACCGAATGCATCGGACATTTGCGGGATCATGTTTTTTGCGTTCTTTCGCGCGGCTCATTGCGCCATTAAGCAGCGTGATGGCAATTGCCAACCATGGTTCTATTTGAGACTCGTGGCCTATGGCTTTGTTGGGTTGTCCGAGGGGGCATAGGGTGGGCCTGAAACTTTGCCTTTTGATGGCGTGGCTTATCCCGACGGAAGATACTCACCCTCGAACCCGAGCGCTCAGTGCCGGCGAATCGCGCATTTGGTAATCTCGCATTCCGACGGGCGTTGTGCGCTCAAGCTGCTTGTGACTTCAGATGCTCGGCGTCGAACGGTTCTCCTTTCTTCCAAATCTTCAGAGCAATGGCAGCGATCTTGCGGGCCAAGGTCAACCGCGCCATCTCCGGCCGCATTCCCTTCTTGAGCAGTCGGAGGTAAAACTTGCGAAATTCTCCCTGGCCAACGCTGGCTGCATTGGCTGCGCCCTTGAACACATTCTTCAATTCGTGGTTGTAATTCCAGTTCAGCCCGCGAATCAGTGCCGGTCTTTTCTTGCGCTCCAATTGCCCGTCGATCACGCGGTACTCGGCGCTGTCGCGGGTCTCCAGCGCCAATCCGCAGTAGTTCCAGAACTGACGCTTGGTGCGGAATCGGTGCGGCGTCTGCACCCGCGCGATCAGCACCGCCGCACGTAGCGGGCCCAGAAACGGAACCGTCTGCAGCCACTTGGCCGCTGTGTGCTTCCGGCACTCGACGACCAGATCGTGTCGCGCCTGGCGACGCAGCAGTTGCAAAGCGTCTAATTGCAGGTAAAGGCGCTCGGCGCGGCGCCTCAAAGCGCAAACGCCGAGCGCTGCCAGATACTCGTTGCGGTGGCGTCCGTATAACTTCCTTCCCGTGCAAGCAATCGCCTGGCCGCGAAACACAGCCTTCAATCGCCCCATCACACGCGTCGTGTCCTCTGTGAGCATCGTGTAACTGCGCGCCAGTTGCTGCACCTCCAGCGCACTGGTTTCACCGTGATAGACCGCAGACAACAGACCCGCCCGCAAAAGCTCGGCCAGCTTGCGTGCGTCGATTGCGTCTCCCTTGTTGCCCGACTTAAGCAGCGCGTTTCTGCGCGGATTGCAAACCACCAACTTCTCTACTCGCCGCGACAGAAGGTCGTAGAGCCAAGCCGAATGTGTCCCTTCTTCGAAGGTCACATGCAGAGCACCCCGCACACCGCCGATGAAATCCAGAATCGCCGCTGCCCGCGTCATCAGCACCGACTGTTGGATCAGCCGACCGCTCCCATTAAGCACCGCCGCCGAGATCGTATCCCGGTGAACGTCGAGTCCGATGTATTTGATGTTATCCATCTGTGCGCTCCTTCCTCCGTTCTCCGGTTCTCTTGGAGAACGGAGAAGCAGATATGCTTCTCCTGACTAGCAAACACCCGCAGCGAGGATGGCAGTCAAGGACGCGCGTTCTGTGCGCGCCGCGAAGCGGCCGTAGATCCTTGACGGCCACCGCAGCGGAGGGTACGCGCGCCAGCGCGTCTCTCTACTTGCCACGAAGGGCGTCCTTTTATAATGCGTGGGCAAAACATGGCGCTCCGGTAGTCTGGAGCGACCTTCAGGGTGGGAAGACGGGCGCACGAAAAAATGGAGGCCTGCCGTAGAGGCTGTTACGAAACTCGCCTCCGCCGGGCCAAGCATTCGGCGGCATTCGAAACCGGATGCCGCCGATTCGAGCAGGAAAAACAGAATGGGTGGTTAAAACTCATTGTGTGGCGAGTT
>Ga0224555_1004654_pt1 | contig 12338 bp, 10 predicted proteins | sample 714S23034metaG_FD_180687 | JGI IMG/M metagenome (GOLD analysis project Ga0224555, IMG submission 180687) | Peat soil microbial communities from Stordalen Mire, Sweden - 717 S2 30-34 | ecosystem: Environmental > Terrestrial > Soil > Wetlands > Peat | place: Sweden: Norrbotten County, Stordalen...
CCAACTCGGATTCCACCCACAATCAACGCGCCGAGTAATCTCCCAGAATGATGGATATCAATTCAAAACGGACCAGCACACGTGCGGCTCACGAAAAAAGTACGTGGCATTAGCCAATCTTGGCCGCCCCACAAAGGAGCCTTCCCCGACTGGGCTAGTGTTTGCCTTCAACTACGTGACCCCGTCCGTCTCGCGCTTCGTTTCCTTGGAAGTGCGCACTATCGATACGCTTTGACGGCTCGGCTTTCTCGCCACGTTTTGGCGCTGGGCCCTTATAGCCGTGCTCCGGATGGAGACGGTTATTCACGTTGCCCTGAAAGCCGTCAGCGCCATGAAACCACGGGCCGGCGCCAATGAAGCCGTCCCCGTTAAACCATTCCGGACCGTAGTAGCCGGTGGGAGCACAGGCGTAGGGAGCGACGTCATAATAACCATAGGGACAGTCGGGGGCTACGCCGACGTCGACGCTGACCTGAGCCTGTGCTCTGGGAGCGGTAGCCGTGAAGCCCATTACTGCAACAGCAGCTAAGACTAGAAATGTAAATCCGCGCATTCAATTCACCTCGCAACTGTTAGAGCACGTCCCCGGCCACAGGCGATTTGTGCAGTCAACTGCCGATTCCATTAGGACGGTCATGGGCAAACGCTCCCCACGCCAATTTCGAGCGCTTGTTCATGGTGACCGCCGCACGTCACGTGACCAAGCGTGGTCACGCACAATGTCCGCCACGCTCCGCGCGGAGGATCAACCGAGCGCCGCGGCGATAGGCTTTCCCAATGCGCCGGGATAGCTGCCTGCGCCGATGCCCAGCAACTCCAGCGCGGTTGGCGCGATGTCGCGCTGGCGATATGAGTCCGTGTTAGTAGCTTCCCCCTTGTGCGGCGTGTCGGGTCCGATCACCGCGATCCAGATCTGCTCGGCGCCTTCGACGTTCTTGCCATGGTCGTGCCAGTCCTCCGGAGTGCCCCCGCGCCCATGATCGCAGGTCACGATCAGCGTGGTGGAATCGCGGTACGCGGGCGATGTCTGCACCCAGGTCCAGAGTTCCTGAAGCGCGCCGTCGAGAAACTGAATGGATCTGAGCACCTGGTCGTAGCGGCGTTTCGTGCGCCCAGTCGTCGGTCTCGTCGAAGGCGATGAAGAGCAAGCGCGGCGCGACGCTCTTCAGATACTCCATCGCCAGCCCGAAGGTGAAGGCATCGTGCCGCGCGCTGTCGTCCAGATATCTGGCCTGCATCTGCAGTTTGTTCAACTCGGCCACGCGCGGATTGCCCGCCGGCAGCGCGGAAGCCTCGTAGCCTGCGTTGACGAAGATATCGCCGCGGCGGCTTTCGGCGATGTAGTGAAACATATCCCATGATCCGAAAACCGCGACCTTCTCCTTGGGCAGCTTCCATCGCTCCTTCACAAGCTGCAGGAAGGTTGGCGTGGGATTCTGCACAGGATCGTTGCCGCGAATCGCGTCGTCCTGCGCACGCCCGGTCAGGATCTCGGAATAGCCGGGATACGAGACGCGATAGCGATTCGTCACATGCACGGAACTGCCCTTCGTCAAGTTGCCGAGCACCACTCCCGATGGCGCCAGCGTGCCCCAGAAATATGGCAGGAGCGCCATGCGCCGCTCGTCCGGCTGCGGCTTCCACAAGCGATCGCGCAACTCAGGCGCACCAGTCTCGGTCATGCCCGCGTCCTTCTGCTTCATCAAGAGCGGATCGATGCCGGTGAAAAGATCCTGCCAGCGCAGGCCGTCGGCAGTGACCAGGATCAGATTTTTCGTCTTGCGTTGTTGCGCGGCGATTGCGGAAGCCAGTGCGGCAGCCGCGCCGCTGGACAAGAGAAACCGGCGGCGCGTCATTCCGCTACCAGTTCGTACCGGTGGCTCTTGGGCTGCGCCGCGGTTCGCTGCTGCTGCACGACATCTGCTTCCAGCGTATCCAGCGCATCCGCCGCGGCCTGCAAATGCGCGGGCGGAAGAGCCAGACTGTCGAGATTCACTCCAACCTGGCGCCAGCGCGCGAAGTGCACCACATTGTGCTTCAGCGTGAGATCGTGCACCGCGGCGGCCTGCTTCGCCATGGGGGTCGCGAGCGTCGCCAGATTCACGCCCTTGGCGAGTTCTTCCTTGGTGAACGTGCCCACCACCTCGTCGTCGATTTTCAAAGTGTAGTGGGCGGCGGTGAGGCCAGTGACTTTCAGCGGCTCCTGGTCCATGGCTTCCACGAAATCGGAAGCGCGCAGAGCCAGCGCCATTACCTCGTCCTTCGTATCGACCGGCATAGGCAGGGATTCATCCACCTGTGTCCAGGAGACACGGTCACTTACCGCCAGATCGGTTACTTGCGTATTGGTGACGCTCGCTATGGCTGGCTCAGCCGCATCGATCTCCACTGATGTCACAATGGCCGGCGCCTGCCACGCCTTCAGCAGGGCTTCGGCCATCAGCAGGTGGCCGGCAGACGCGGGATGCACGCGGTCGGGCACCAGCTTCTTGGCCGTCTCGGCGTCCAGCTTGCTGGCCTTCTCGAGCGCCGCAACCACCGGCCCGTTCAAGTCGGCCACCGCGAGGTTCTCTTCGCGGGCCAACTGCTTCACGAACTCGCCGTAGCGCACCAGCACCTTGTTATAGCCGCCATCGAAAGTGGGCGGGCGGGTCACATCATCGAACGGCGAGGGAAGGATCGCGGTAATGCGAATGCCTGGCAACGCGTCTTTCACGCTCTCGACTATGTGCCGGTATCCGGCGGCATACGTATCGAAGATCTTCTGATCGAACGCGCGGTAGCTGCCGTCATTCATGCCCAGCATGATGGTCATGACGGCCGGCTTGTAGGCGACCACATCGCGCGGCAGCCGCACGTCGATGGGTCCGGCCCCGCCGCCGGTCACGCGATCGCCGCCGACACCGGAGTGTACAAAACTAACCTTCAATTGCGGGAAGCGGGTGATCACATACGTCTCAACGAACGTGGTGTACAAGCGCTGGTCCGTGATGCTGTCGCCGTAGAAGACCACGCGGTCGCCATCGTGCAAATAGAAGTTGGCGGGCGGTGCTGCCATCACGTGCAACGGGCACAACGCCAGCAACAGGCCAAATATCGCGGTACGCCGTAGGATTTTCATGATGCCCACAGTATAAGTACAAAACAGCTAGTCTGGTAATGATGCCTAAAGCTCCAATTCTCCTGATGGCCCCGCTTGCGCTATTTGCCCATAACCTGATGCCGGTGCCGGCGAAGCTCCAGCCGGGCGTGGGACGCATGCGTATCGACCGGAATTTCGCGTTCGTGCAGTTGAACGGATATCGCGAACCGCGCCTGGAAGCCGCCGCCGCGCGGCTGGTGGAGCACGTAGCGCGCAAGACCGGAATCCCCATGGCGCCCGCCACGGGGGTGCATGCGCCGGCCGCGCCGCTAGTGGTTTATTGCGATCATGCCAGCGCGCCCGTCCAAGCCGCGCAGGAGGATGAATCCTACCGGCTCACGGTGACGCCCGTGGGCGCCCGCCTGGACGCTCCCAATCCGCTGGGCGTGCTGCGCGGCATGGAGACCTTCCTGCAACTGGTCGATCTGGATGCGGGCGGCTTCGGCGTGCCGGCGGTGACCGTCGAAGACCATCCGCGTTTCCCGTGGCGCGGCCTGATGCTGGATGTGGCGCGCCACTGGCTCCCGCTCGCGGACGTGAAGCGCACCCTCGACGGCATGGCCGCCGTGAAGTTGAACGTGTTCCATTGGCACCTGTCCGAGAATCAGGGCTTTCGCATCGAAAGCAAACGCTTTCCGAAGCTGCAGGAAATGGGTTCCGATGGCGAATATTACACCCAGGATCAGGTGCGCGAGGCGATTGCTTACGCGCGCGACCGCGGCATTCGCGTCATCCCGGAATTCGACATGCCCGGCCACGCCACCGCCTGGTTCCCGGGTTATCCGGAACTGGCCAGCGGGGCGCCCCCCGTGCCCGGCCCGTATGGGATCGAGCGCCAATGGGGCATTTTCGATCCGGCCATGGACCCCACGCGCGAAGAGACCTACCAATTTCTGGATGCGTTCATCGGCGAGATGGCGGCGCTGTTTCCGGATGAGTACTTCCACATCGGCGGCGACGAAGTGAACGGCAAGCAGTGGGATTCGAACCCGCGCATTCAGGAGTTCATGCGCGCGCACGGGATCAAAAGCAACGAAGAGCTGCAGGCGTACTTCACCCGGCGCGTCGAGGCCATCGTGGAAAAGCACGGCAAGAAGATGATCGGTTGGGACGAGATTCTGAGCAAGGACATGCCGCGCAACGTCGTGGTGCAATCGTGGCGCGGGCCGAAGGCGCTGGCCGATGCGGCGCGGCAGGGCGTCAGCGGCATCTTGTCGAACGGATATTATCTGGATCTGGGTTACCCGGCGGCGTATCATTACGCCGTCGATCCGCTGGGCGAGGGCGCGGCGGATTTGAGCGCGGCGGAGAAGCAACGGGTGCTCGGCGGCGAAGCGTGCATGTGGTCGGAATTCGTGACGCCGGAGTTGCTGGACACGCGCGTCTGGCCGCGCATGGCGGCCATCGCCGAGCGCTTCTGGTCGCCGCAAAATGTGACGGACGTGGCGGACATGTACCGCAGGCTGGGCGCGGTCAGTCGCGATCTGGAATGGCTGGGACTGACGCACGTCTCGGAATACGAGAAGATGCTGGCGAGGCTGGCGGGCGGCGGTCCGGTGGCGCCGGTGCGCACGCTGGCCGAGGTGGTGGAGCCGGTGAAAGACTATGCGCGCGAGGAAGCGCATCCGTACGACCGCTTCACGCCGTTGAACCGGCTGATCGATGCGGCACGCCCCGACAGCGAAACCGTACGGCGGTTTGCCGCGCTGGTTGACCGGCGGGGGGTCGAGGATCTGCCGGCGATCCGCGAGTGGCTGACCCTGTGGCGCGACAACCACGCGCGCCTGGCGCCGGTGATGGCGACTTCTGCGCTGCTCGCCGAAGACGCCGAGACTTCCAAGGATTTGTCGGCCATCGCGGCGGCCGGTTTGCAGGCACTCGACAAGACGCACGATGCGGCCTGGATTGCGGAGACACGGGCGCTACTGGATCGCGCCAAGAAACCGAAGGCGGAACTGCTGCTGAGCGTGGAACCGTCCATTCGCAAGCTGATCGAAGCCGCGTATCGATAATGCGGCAAGGCGGCCTGAGAGGCCGCAGCAGGCTGAGAGCCTGCCCCACGAATAAAAAAGCGGGCGCGTTTGGGTGAAAGGGGTGAGTGCGCCCGCTTATCGTAACGGGGATTTGCCGACAAGACGATGGCTTCTCAAGCGGGGTTACAGGGGAATAATATCCGGATTGTAATTTTTCGCACATTTACGAAACGATACAATCGGGAAGGATGAGGTTTTTGATCGTGTTCTCGGTCGCTTGTGTCGCGGCTGCGCAGGTTGAGCGACCCGCGGAGAACACGCCTCTGCAAAATACCGGCAAGCCCATGATGGTGGATTACCGTTGCGCGGAGGAAGACATCCGATTGGCCGGTTTGAGCTGCACGATCGACGATCCCTGCCCCGTATTTCTGGAGCTTGCATCCGTGGAGGCGGTGGGGAATCGGATCTTTGCAGCGGGTAACATTCACTCGTCGACGACTACGCTCTCCTCGGTGCTGCTGTCCAGCGACGATGCCGGCAAGACCTGGCGCGAACCGTACGAGCGCGTCCGCCTGGCGGGTCTCGACCGCATCCAATTCATCGATTTCGAAAACGGCTGGGTGGGCGGCGAAGTGCAGCATCCGCTGCCGCGCGATCCGTTCCTGTTGGTCACCACCGATGGCGGCAAGACGTGGCGGGCGCGCCCCATCTTCGCGGAACCGCAGTTCGGCTCCATCCTGCAATTCTGGTTCGGCTCGCGCAGCAACGGCGGCCTGGTGATCGATCGCGGACGGACCAGCGAATCCGGCCGGTATGAGTTGTATGAAACTCCCAATGCGGGCGATACCTGGATGCTGCGCCAGACCAATCGGCAGCCCATCCAGATGAAGCGCGCTGGCGGGACCGCGGATGCGGACTGGCGCCTGCGCGCGGATGCGGCCAGCAAGTCGTACCACATCGAGCGGCGCGCGGGCAGCGGGTGGCGCGGCATTGCCGCATTTTCGGTGTCGATCGGCGTTTGCAAGCCGCCGGAGATGCCGGTCCCGCCTGTCCCGCCGGCGGATGCTGCGCCTACAGCCCCTCAAAGATCGCGCTGATGGGTGTGCTGAAACCGGGCAGTGCGTCGGGAGGACATGCTCACAATCTTCTTAAACGTTCCCCGGGAGTCGAAGGCGCTGCCCTCAATGCGTCGCATCTCTGGGCTGACATCGCAGTTTCACGGTAGGCTATCTCCTTGACCGGGTTATGCGGATGGAGTAGGGTGAAAGAGCATGGAGGTCACAGTTCAGATTCCCGATGAGCTAGCCGATCGCATGAGTGCATCCGGCGGCGACCTCTCTCGCCGCGCCCTCGAAGCTCTGGCGCTCGAAGAATTCAAGAGCGGCCGCATCACCAAGCCTGAGCTGCGGCGGTTGCTCGGTTTTGGAACCAGGTACCGGCTCGATGGGTTCCTAAAATCCCACGACGTGTATGAAGACTACACCATGGAAGATTTTGAGCTGGACCGCGACGCTCTGAAACAGTTGGGATTCTAACCGGTGCGGCTGGTCATCGCCGATACCGGGCCGATCAACTACCTGGTACTGATCGGGAACATCGATCTCCTTCCAGCTCTATTCGAGAAAGTAATCCTGCCATCCGCCGTGGAAGCGGAGTTGGCCGACCCGGACGCTCCGCCTTCAGTGCGGAACTGGATTGCCGATCCGCCGGCATGGCTCGATGTCCAGGAAACGCCAGCCTGTCCATTGGGCCAAGCTATTGTGGAAGGGCTCGATGAAGGGGAGGCGGCCGCCATCGGGTTGGCCATTTCGCTCGGTGCGGATCTGGTGCTTATGGACGATCGGAAGGGTGTAGCCGTGGCTCGCGGCAAGGGACTTCGTGTGACCGGAACGGTGGGCATTCTAGATCTTGCCGCTCAACGCGGCCTCGTCAACTTTGCTCAGGCGGCCAACCGTCTTCGGCGGACAAATTTTAGGATCACGGGAGAGCTTCTGGATTCGCTGACGAAAAAGCACGCTCAGCAAAGCTGATCTGTCGGATGATGCGGAACTCGCGAGTGCAATGTCCAAGAAATAACTGTACAGCAGATTCGCTGTGGGGCAGGCCATCGTTTTTCGTGGCCTGCCGAGTTCGAGCACGGTGCGCAGACGACACACAACGATCGTCTGCGCCACGCCGGGCACCGGAACTGAACAGTTAATTCGCGGACACTACACTAGCGATGTAGGGTCGCGCTTGCGAATCACTAAACTACACTCCCTGCACTGTCGCGCGCCGCTCCAGCTTGCCCCAGCCCACCACGCGCCCGCGCACCGCGTAGATCAGCGACTTGGCCACTATGTAGTACATCAGCTCGCGGTAATAGACGCGCTGAAAGAACAGCAACGCCAGGTCCCAGGGCTTTTCGCCTTCCAGCCCATAGGCCAGCAGGCCGGTAAGAAGTTCCAGCACGAAGAAGCCGAGATAGAACACCAGTACGATGCGCCAGTTGCCCGCGAACAGCGCCACGATCATGGCCAGTTCGGCGAAGGGCGAGAGCGCCGCAAGCAGCACCTGAAAGATCCAGATGCTGGGCAGCGCCACGAAACCGAGCGTCCCATACTTGGGAACGAAGAGCGCGTCGCGGTGCTTCCAGGCGGCCTGCAGGGTGCCAAAGGCCCAGCGGAAGCGCTGCTTGGCGAGCCCGCGCGTGTCTTCGGGCGCCTCGGTGAAGGCCACGGCTTCCTCTTCGTAGCGGATCTGGTAGCCCTCGCGGCGAATCTTCAGGGTGAGGTCGGTATCTTCGGCCAGCGTGTCGCCGCCGAATCCGCCCAACTCCACGATCAGGCCCTTGCGCCAAGCGCCCACCGCGCCGGGCACCACCGTGATGGCGTTCAGCAGGCCCAGCGCGCGGCGATCCAGGTTGAAGCCGTAGATGTATTCGATCGACTGGAAGCGCGTGATCCAACTGTTGCGGTTGCCCACGCGCGCGTTGCCGGAGACTGCGCCCACCGCCGGATCGGCAAAGTGCCGTACCAGCTTGCCGATGGTGCCCGCGCGGAAGATGGTGTCCGCATCCAGCGCGATCAGGATATCGTGGCGGGCATGCGCGATGGCGTTGTTCAGCGCCACCGATTTGCCGCCGTTGGGCTGGGAGAGGATTTGCACGTTGGCACGATCGCCGAAGTTTCGCCGCAGAACTTCCAGCGTGGCGTCTGTCGACCCATCGTCGACGATCGCCAGTTCCAGATCGTCGTAGCCATTGCGCAGGATCGATTCGACCGTGCGCACGATCACCTTCTCCTCGTTATACGCGGCGACGATCACGGAGACCGGCGGACGGAAAGCGGCGTCGAAGCGGGCATGCCGCGCGCGCCACTTTTGCCCCAGCGCCAGAACGCCGAAAAACAGCGAGCGGCCCAGCGTCAGGTAAATGGCCCACAGGAACAACATGCCGACGATTTTCTTAAACGTACCCTGCGAGTCGAAGGCGCTGCCTTCGATGCGCGCCCAGCGCATCTCCACGCCGGAAGGCGCAGGCATGATCTGGGCGCGGGTTTCCCCCAGCAGTTCACTGAGCGGCACGAACCGGTAGCCTTGCGATTGCAAGCTGTCGAGGATGCGCGGCAGGGCCGCCACGGTGGCGGAGCGATCGCCGCCCGCATCATGGAACAGGATCACGTGGCCGGGGTCCTCGGCGGAGTGCAGTTCGCTCGAGATCTCCGACACGATCTCATCCGCTGAAACGCCTTTCACCCAATCGCGCGGGTCGATGCGCTCCCCCACCGTCACGTAGCCGGCCTTTTGCGCGCGCAGCACCGGCAGGATTTCCTCGGGAGTCTGCGGCTGGCTGTCGGCGTTGTAGGGCGGCCGGAACAGCACGGTGGAAACGCCCAGCGCGTTTTCGATAATGCGCTGGGTGGTGCCCAGTTCCAGCGCGGCGCGCTCCTCGGAAACCAGCGCGATGTTGGGATGCGTGTAAGTGTGGTTGCCGATGTCGTGGCCTTCGGCATATTCGCGCTTCAACAAACCGATGTTCTGGTCGGCATTGGCGCCGATGATGAAGAACGTCGCGCGCACGCCGTGGCTGCGCAGGATGTCGAGGATCGCGGGCGTGTAGCGCGGGTCCGGACCATCGTCGAAAGTGAGGCACAGGACTTTGCCGGCCGGTCCTTTGGCATGCGTGCCCCCGCTCGATTCGATCACGTAGTATGACGGCAACAGTCCGTACTGCTCCCCGTAGCGGCCATCGGGATCGCGCCAGACGCGGCGGCCGCCGTCATGCGGCGTCTCGACGATGCGCAGGACGTCGCCATCGCCGTAGGGAATCACCGATTTTTGCGCGGTCAGCACGGACAACTGCTTGGGATCGTAATCGGCGCCGGGCCAGGTATTGGTTGCGAGTACGCTCCACAGGTCCGGATCTTCGGCGCCCAAGCGCCACAGGGCCACGCCGCGGAAGCCGCCGTCCGCCACGCCGCGCGCCTGGTTCAAGGCGGTGACCGCATCCAGGAACCAGACTTCGTGCCGCTGCCCGCCGGACTGGTAACGGTACACCGGATTGGCCATGCTGGCATTCCACTCGACGGCCGAGTGGTTGGCCGCCGCCTGGGACATGACCTCGCCGAACTTGGTCTCGACGGATCCCGTGCCGCCGATGGTCCAGTCGTAACCATAATTCCCCACGCCGATCACCATCTTCTGGGGCGGCGCGATCTGGCCCAGGCGGTCGATTTGCTTCTGGAACCAGGCTCCCGACGCAATGGGTCCCGGTTCGCCGGACTGATAGTGCTCGTCGTAGACCATGGGCACTATATAGTCGTTGACCTGGGCCAGTTGCTTCAGGTCGTAAGCCGGGTCCCCGATCGGGACACTCTCGGTGAGCAGGAGACCGGCGGGCTGCAGCTTGGCGCGGAGCTGGCGCATGAAGGCCACCAGCGGCTGGCGGTCGCGCGGGGTGAGTTCCTCGAAATCGACGTTCACGCCTGCGAAGCGATGCTCGGTGAGGTTGTTGTAGATGTTGTCGACGAGGTCGGCGCGGGCCCCGGCGTCGTGCAGGATTTTGCGCACATCGCCGGGCTGCCAGCCATCGCGGTAGTTGGTGACCAGGGCGAGGATGGGCAGCTTGGCTTGCGCGGCGATGGCGATCACGGTGGGATCGCTCTGGTCGTCGAGATCGCCCTTGGCATTGCGCAGAATCAGCCATTCCGGAACCAGGTGCGTGAGGTGCGCGAGGTGTATGCGTAGCGAGACCATGCTGCCCGGATCCCAGTTCACATAGAAGCCGAACACGATGGGGCTGTTGGTCTGGACGCGCGCGGCGGTCTTGGGGTGCAGCACGGGCGAGGCCGAACGCACGTACTTGATGTTGCCGGCGGCCTTGCGCAGCTTGAAGGGAACGTTGCGCATGGGCCGTTCGCCGCGGATGATGGCGGGGACTTCGCGCAGGTCGGGGATGTGCTCGACCGGCGGCAGGCCCAACGCCGGGATTTGCGGGTTGATCGCCATACTCAGCACGAGCAGGACCAGGAGGATACCGAAGAAGATGGCGCAGGTCTGGAGGCCGCGGCGGAAGCGCTGCCAGCGTTTGCCGCTGGGATCGTGGAAGACGAAGGAGCGATGGGTATCGGGCACGGGAGGTTGGTGGGTTCTCTATCCTATTGTAGGATCATGCGGGGCGAACCTCGGAGGTTCGGGTCGCTCGAGTAACTATGGTTGCGGGCCGACGGGCGCTAGCGGCCAAGCGACATCTTGGCGGCGAGTCACTTCACTCTCCTGTCGGCCGGATCCGCCCTCCGGATCGCGCTAAGGATCAGCTAGTGGATTTTCCGCTTCCTTGCTGGGTGCCAAAAATGTATCCAAAGAGAGCCGTTAGAAGCGGCAGCAGCAGGTTCAGCAGAATCAGCTGAGCGGCTTGTATCCAAAACAGATGAAGGCTCTGCCGCTGATCCTGAATCTTTTGGGCGGACTCGGCCGCCATTTGGGCGGTTGTCGTGTTGGCCGCGGCGCCCAAGGCAGCCTGCCGGATGTTATCGATGACGGCAATACATTGACCAAGTTTCTCATTGCGGGATGCATCGGTTGGCAACGGTACACACTGGTTCAGTTGGGCTTTTTGCGTGCTGCTCAGGCTCGGGAGCTCTCCGAGCATCTTGACAACTTCCTGGTCCCGTTGAGCCGACTGCTTTGACGTCGCCGGATTAGGGTTGTCGCGGGCTGCGTTGAGATCCGCCGCAAACTGCTCCAGACCGTCAAGCGTGTAGAACTCAGATCCTATCCGGCTGGGATTGAGTACCTGCTTGTAAGCGCCGGCCACGTTGTCCGCGATGCTGCCATCCATCCAGACAAGATACGCCATTAGCATCACGATCGCACCGCCGGCGATACTCAGGACGATCTTTGCAAGCTGCAATCCCGCCGCAACGGGCGATATTAAAAATGCTCCAGCTTGGACTGCGGTCACCGAGGAGCTAGGCAGCGCATTGAGGTTTGCCACTGGGAGCGATGCGAGATTAGCTGCGCTCCATTTGGTTTGATCTGGCGTCCGCGCAGACATTTCCTCGGCCGACACAACAAGAGGTGCGGGGCTGACTTCCCGTGCGTTGAGCGGCATCAGTTCTTCCGTATTGGCGAAGTTAGGTGGCTATTTGCTCGAGGCCCCAGCAGCCTTCTCGATAGAAGGCATCGCGAGCCGGGCCATGTCCGCCCCATCAGCATTGGCGGAAAGGACGACTCGTCCTTTGGCTCGTTCCTCCACCGCCCAGTTATACAAAGTAATTGCATCTTTCGCGATATCAGTAGCCTTGATGTTCGATTTGGTCTTTTCCTGAATACTCGTCACGACCTCGTCAGGAATTTGAAGCCTTACGTCTGGCATGGTGTTCTCCTTTCTGCCAACTCCATTATTACTCCATGTTTACTCCATGTCAAGTGCAATTCTCGGAACCAGGCGCGGCGGGATTTGCCAGCGTTTGCCGCTGCGATCGTGGAAGACGAAGGAGCGATGGGTATCGGGCACGGGAGGTTGGTGGGTTCTCTATTCTATTGTAGAGTCCCGCGAGGAAAACTCAGTTGGACGGCGGGCAATCCTGGCCACAGCCGGCTTTCAGCCAAGCCCCGCGCGGACTAAAGTCCGCCCTCCTTTCCATTTGGTTTGGTGGGCGAGGGTGAAGCATCGCTGAATTGCTCCACCGACTTGCCGTACTCGGCGCGGTAGATGACGTCGCGCTCGCCGGTTTCGGGAT
>Ga0224555_1004655_pt1 | contig 12337 bp, 4 predicted proteins | sample 714S23034metaG_FD_180687 | JGI IMG/M metagenome (GOLD analysis project Ga0224555, IMG submission 180687) | Peat soil microbial communities from Stordalen Mire, Sweden - 717 S2 30-34 | ecosystem: Environmental > Terrestrial > Soil > Wetlands > Peat | place: Sweden: Norrbotten County, Stordalen...
AATGGCAGCATCCCCGCCCAGGTCAACTTCAACCGTCTGCCAGAACCTCTGGCAGCCTAAACCGAAAAACAGAACTTCCACTTAAAAATCGCCGAAAACTGTCCGAACAACCGGAGCCACCGCAGTTCATGCGGCCTTATGAGTTCCGCCGAAGACCTACGTGATCAAATTGCCTTCGAAGATACTTGGAACCTTCAGTCATACCGGCGAACGTCGGGAGCGCCAGAGAATTACCTTGTGATGACGAAGAACGGCACGCTGATCGACACGGGCGGGGATTATATACGGGGAATAAACCTGAAGGTCTCGCTTCCCTTTGACCCTGAATATGACCATGCGGTCAGTTTTTGTCAGACGTAGGCGAAGATTGGTATTTGTACGTACACAAGCTTCATGGCGGGATTGTCGTACTCGGTGTTCTTAAGGAGGAAGCCCCGGAAGGCACAAATGAGCGGTTTGCTACGAATGCGGCTCGCTTCGGAGCCAGCGTTGAAGGGGCTATGGGCACGCCGGAACGCACGATAGAGTTACCGTTCGAGCACGTCATTATCGATAACAACGGAATTCTCCTCTGGACAACAGGTGGAATCCCTCTAAAAGCTTCGTCACCGGCCATCCCGGCATCATCGACCTTCGCTCCGACCCGCCAGATCAACGGTAAGATCCATGCAGTATTCCTAAATCCTGTTGTGAGCAAGTCCGGGAGTGAGGTGGGTCAAGACCAGTTTTGCGCGTTGCTGGGCAAGGAACTTTGTGCGGTAATCGTCGCGCCTTCCAGTGAACCAGTTTTTCTCGAAGGGGAAGTCGGGGGGCAACTATTCGTTCGCGTAGGAAACTCCACTCGACCGTTCGATGCAAAGGAGGCTTTTGCCTACGCCAGAGATCGTTGGGGAGGACTCGCGCTGCCGAGATGGCATCCTCACAGACCCATCCCCCATCCAGCGGGATAGCCATCCACCCACAAAGGTTGCGTCCTCCCGACGGTCAGCAAAGCCGGCGTTCGATTACTTCGCATAGATTGCCGAAGCAGCATCGCCGAGATCCTGGAATTCAATTGCATCCCCATGTTCCCAGTGGCTTGCCTGGTCACCGGGATAGTGCATGATAAAGGACGTTCGAAAAGTAACTTGATTCCCCTCTCAAATCGAGCGGCCTGTCTTCACACCTGAGCCATTCGGAGGACAGTGACAGGCACGGCGAGATCGCTCCTCGCTGCCAGCAAGCCTAGACCGGGCGTTGGTACGCCGAGGGCATTTTTTACTTGACGAACTTCTTGAGGGAGTGCTAAGCTTCCGGCCCAAGTTAATCAACTGTATTCCGCGATGCATTCTAAGTTCTCAGAAATGGCATCCCAGCCACCATGAACTGCGACGTGCTGACCGAAGGGAGCGCACTTAGTGGCTCCTGAGGATGTTTGTCTCGTTTGCTGCTGCTGGTAGTCTCGATTCTTTTCCGTGTCAGTTTTTTTGCGCAAAACAAATTGACAATTTCCATGATCCAAGCACTCAAACGAGTTTGGCACATGATCAAACTCAAGTTGTGGGTTTCCGGCCCCATCCATTTGGAGAATTTGAATGATCCGCTATAAGTGGCTTCGCCCGTGTGGAAGTGCTGCGTCGGCTACGGTAGTGTTGTTGTTTTCCAGCGCATGCCTCGTGAGTGGGATTGGCGCGCAATCAGCCGGATCGGCAGTGGCCGGTTCATCTCTGGGTTCTCCTGCGCCTTCTACCTTTCTTGTTGCTCCTTCGTTTCCACTAGGCTATGCTCCATCGAGCGTGGTGACGGGTGATTTGACGCGGAGCGGCAAGTTGGACCTGGTCACCGCGGACTATAGTTCCGGGGAGATTACTGTCTTTCTCGGAGCCGGGAAGGGCAACTTTGCCCCCGGAGTCGCGTATGCCGCAGGAGCCCATCCGAGCTCCGTGGCCGTGGCCGATATCAATGGCGATGGCAGGCCCGACGTTGTGGTGACGAATGAATCCGCGGGCACCATCAGTGTGTTGCTGGGCAACGGCGATGGGACGCTGCAGCCGCTTCAAAGTTACACCATCGGTTTCAATCCATCCTTCATCGCCACGGGCGACTTCAGTGGGAACGGAAGAGTGGATGTGGCGGTTGCGGGAAAGTCTGGGCAGCTTGCCATCTTGCTCAACGACAGAAATGGAAGCCTGAAGGTGCCGATCGTGTACCCATTGTCCAAGACACCCACGGCGCTTGCGATGGGGGACTTCAACAACGACGGGCACAACGACCTGGCCCTGGCAAACGCGGATGGAACGGTAAGCATTCTGCTCGGCAAAGGCGCAGGGCTGTTTCGCGCGCTTCCAGACACCAGCGTGGCCTCGGGCCCCCTCTCGTCGCTCGCTTCCGCAGATCTCAACAAGGACGGCAGAATCGATCTGGTGGTTACCCAACAAGGCCAGAAGCTTGTGTCAGTCCTGCTTGGGAAGGGTGACGGAACCTTTGCGCCCCCTGCGTCTTATCCGGTGGGGAACGAGCCTGTCTCCACCGTGGTGGCGGATGTAGATGGAGACGGCGTCGCCGATCTCGTGGTCATCAACAAGGCCAGCAACACCTTCAGCGTTCTGGGTGGAAACGGCGACGGGACGTTCAAGAGTTCGCTTGACTTTGTGGCAGGCAATGCGCCTCTTGCCGCCGTGGCAGGTGACTTCTACGGGGACGGCCACGTTGATCTGGCCATCATCAACCACGCGTCGCAAACGGTGAGCGTTCCGGCGGGCAATGGCGACCGCACCTTCAAGGCCGGCCGTTCTTATGAGGCCGGCGTGCAGCCGGTCTCGATTGCTTCCGGCAACCTGAACGGCGACAAGATTCCCGGCCTGGTGGTTGCCAACTACTGCGGCTCCGACCCCACCTGCAGCAAGGGCGGAAGCATCGCAGTCTTTCTTGCGGACGAGAAGGGAGTGTATCAACTTTCCTCCACATACGCTGTCGGCGCCGGCCCTGTGTCCGTGGCGCTGGCCGACGTGAATGGCGACAGGAACCTGGATATCGTTGCCCTCAATCGGCTCGACAAGACCGCCTCCGTCCTGCTCGGCCTGGGGGATGGGACCTTCCGGCAGCCGATGACCTTTCCGTTAGACGCTGCTCCCATTGCGCTTGCGGTGAGTGACTTGAATAAGGATGGAAAGGCCGACCTCGCGGTCCTGGAGGACTGTGGTTCCGCAAAGTGCTCCCAGGCGGGCAGTCTTGAGATCCTGCTGGGCGGGGGAGACGGCAGTTTCCAAAGCGCCGCGAGTTACCCGGTGGGCTATTCTCCGGTCTCGGTGGCTGTGGGCGCCATCAATCGAGACAAGAATCTCGACCTGGTCGTGGCGAATCGCTGCGGCAAAGATGCCTCCTGCCAGTCGGCCGGCACCGCGACTGTGTTGATTGGGAATGGAACCGGCAAGTTTACGCCGGGAACGGACGTTGCCCTGGGGAACAATCCCGCTTCGATTGCTCTGGGAAATCTGACCGGGTCCGGTCTGGACCTGGTGGTCTCGCGGTCCACCGACAACACGGTGGCGGTGCTGCACGGCAACGGAGATGGCACATTCCAGGCGGCGGTCCCCTATCCGGTAGGCAACAATCCGGGGTCGCTGGTGGTGGCCGACTTCAATGGGGACGGCAAGGCAGATGTGGCCGTCGCCAATGTGAACGATTCAACCGTGAGCATCCTGTACGGGCGCGGGGATGGCACGCTGCAGGCTGCCTCTGCCCTGGCGGTGGGGAGCAACCCCACGGCGCTGACCGTGATCGGCAGCGCCACGGGCGGACACGCCAGCTTGGCTGCAGCCGACGGCGCCAGTCCCTCCGGGGTGGGGACGGAGTTCAAAGTGCTGCCCCATGGCAGTGGCACGACTCCTCTCACATCCTTCACGCTGACATCGGGAACGAACCCCTCGAGCGTGAATGAGGGAACCCTCTTGACTGCAACCCTGGTGGGTACGGCCGGCACGCCGCCGGCGGAGAGCGTCACATTCAACAGCAACGGCACATCCATCCCCGACTGCACCACCACCACCATCACCTACAGCCAGGTCACAGCGACCGGTACGACAACTGCGACCTGCACTACGTCCTCACTCACGGTCAATGCCGGCGGCGACAGCCTCACCGCTGATTTCGGCGGAGATTCCACCTACCTTAACGGGACTTCAAGCCCCGTCGTGACGCAGACCGTGGCCCAGCTTTCTCCCACCCTTGCATTGATGGCTTCGTCAAGTTCCACGCAAGTGAACCAGTCAGTGACATTTACGGCTACCCTTGGCGGTGCGGCCTTTACACCGATCGCTCCCACGGGTTCGGTCAACTTCACGGTCGGCACCGGCGCCACTCCCCCCACGATCGGCACTTGCGGCACTCAGGGGTTGACTCAGGTCGCCGGAGTGTGGACCGCGACCTGCACAACTACGTCTTTGGCGGTTGGCAACAGCCAGACAATTGGAGCCGTCTATACGGGCGACACGAACTTCGCGAAGGCTACCGCGCCTACGATCAGCCAGAGCGTCACGCAGGCCACGCCTTCCATCAGTTGGGCGACCCCGGCGCCCATCCCCCAGGGCAGGGCGCTGAGCGCAACCCAGCTTGATGCCACCGCCAATGTGGCCGGAACATTTGTCTACTCGCCGCTGGCTGGTACCGTTCTCCCTCCAGGCACAGATACGATCTCGGTCACTTTCACGCCTGCTGATACCACCGATTACACCACCGCGACGGCTTCGGTCACAGTGACGGTGGTCCCGATAGAAGAAATCGGCAGCACGAGCCCCGCGATCCAGGTGCCGCTGACCTCTGCCGTAGGCGGAACGGTGGCCGCCATCGTTGTCTTAACGCAGGGCGTGGCGGGCCTGGATTTCACGAATGTCGGCACGGGATCGTGCACGATAGGAACCAGCTACGGCGCAGGTTCTACATGCACTGTCAATGTCATCTTCAAACCAATGTTCTCCGGGTACCGGTACGGCGCGGTGGTCCTGGAAGACGAATCGGGAACTGTGCTGGCGACGGAATACATCTCCGGCAATGCGTCGGGTCCGCAGGTAACGTTCAGTCCAGGCGCAACCAGCAACCTGGGAAGCGGATTTTGGGCAGCCCAGGGCTTGGCGGTGGACGGGGGTGGAAACGTTTTTGTTGCCGATTCCGGCAACAACGCCGTGAAGGAGATTGTGGCCTCTGGAGGGTACACCACCGTCAATACGCTGGGCGGCGGCTTCACATACCCCACGGACGTGGCGGTGGACGGTGCCGGGAACGTATTTGTCACCGACTACACCAATAACGCGGTGAAGGAGATTCCGCACTTCTGCAATTTCTCAGGTTGCGTTAAGACGCTCGCCACCTTCAGTGAGCCCCAGGGCGCGGCCGTGGACGGCAGCGGGAATCTCTTCGTCGTCGGCTACCCTTATGGCTCGGTGCAGGAGTATCTGGCTGCGGGCGGTTACACCACCGTGGTGCCCTTGGGCAGCGGGTTCGAAGCACCCCTTGGCGTTGCGGTGGACGGAAGTGGAAACGTCTATGTCGCCGATTTCGGCCTGAGCGAGGTGCAGGAGATTGTAGCTGCGGGCGGCTACGCCAATACCATTACGTTGGGCGGCGGCTTTAACCACCCCTGGGCGGTTGCGGTGGACGGGAACGGGAACGTCTATGTGGCCGATAGCTACAACAACGCCGTCAAGAAAATCCCGCTGGGCTGCACTTCCTCCACTTGTGTCGTCACGCTGCAAAGCGGACTCAACGACAACCATGGAGTGGCGGTGGACGGAGGCGGCAACGTCTTTTTCAGCCAATACCTGGGGCTGGATGTATCCGGTGCAGTGGAGAAGCTGGACCTCGCCGATCCGCCAAACCTGACCTTTGCGACAACGCCGGCGGGTTCGACCAGCAGCGACAGCCCACAAATAGTCACTCTGACAAACAACGGGAACGCAGTATTGACATTCCCAATTCCATCCAGCGGGAATAATCCCAGCATCTCAACGAACTTCACGCTGAACAGCAGCGTGGCGTCGGCGTGCCCGCTGGTGACTTCCACTTCGTCGACTGCTGGAACACTGGCAGCCGGGGCAAGTTGCCTGTTGCCCATCAGCTTTGCACCCACCGCGTCAGGCGCACTGACCGGCACGCTGATGTTGACAGACAACAACCTGAACGTCACCGGCGCTACCCAGACAATCTCGCTCAGCGGCACTGCTACCTCGCTCCCGGTGCTTAGCTCTCCCGTACCGGGCAGCACGTTCACCGGTTCCAGCGTGACGTTCACGTGGACGTCCGGCACCGGTGTCGCAGATTACCAACTGTGGCTGGGCACCACCGGAGTGGGCTCGCACAACCTCTATGAATCGGGTGCAACGAAGGCTACCACTGTGACCGTAAGCGGTCTGCCAACCTACGGGGTGACTGTGTATGCCCGGCTGTGGTGGGAAATCAGTGGAGTCTGGCAGTCTGGCGACTACACTTACACCGAAGCGGGCACACCGGTGCTTCCGGTGCTCACCACTCCCGCGCCGGGCAGTGTTCTGTCAGGTTCCAGCGTGGCCTTCACGTGGACGGCCGGGGCCGGGCCCGCGGCTTACCAACTGTGGCTGGGCACCACCGGAGTGGGCTCGCAAAACCTGTATGACTCGGGTGCAACGACGGCTACCACTGAGACCGTGAGCGGTCTGCCGGCCAACGGGGCGCCGGTGTACGCCCGGCTGTGGTGGGAAATCAGCGGAGCCTGGGAGTCTGCCGACTACATTTACTTCGAGGCGGGAACGCCAGTGCCTCCAGTGCTCATCACTCCCGTTCCGGGCCGTATCCTGTCCGGTTCCACCGTGACCTTCGCGTGGACGCCTAGCGCCGGCGTCACGGCTTACCAACTGTGGCTGGGCTCCACCAGAGTGGGCGCGCAAAACCTGTATGACTCGGGTGCAACCAAGGCTACCACTGTAACCGTGAGCGGTCTGCCGACCAACGGAGTGACCTTGTACGCCCGGCTGTGGTGGGAAGTCAGCGGAGTCTGGACGTCTGCCGACTACACCTACACCGAAGCGGGCACACCGGTGCTTCCGGTGCTCACCACTCCCACGCCGGGCAGTGTGCTGTCAGGTTCCACCGTGGCCTTCACGTGGACGGCGGGGACCGGGCCCGTGGCGTATCAACTCTATCTGGGCACCACCGGAGTGGGCTCGCACAACCTCTATGAATTGAGTTCAACGACGGCTACCACTGTGACCGTGAACAGCCTGCCAACCTACGGGGTGAAGGTGTACGCCCGGCTGTGGTGGGAGATCGACGCCGCCTGGAAGTCTGCCGACTACACCTACACCGAATCGGGCGCGCCGGTGTCTCCGGTGCTCACCACTCCCACGCCGGGCAGTGTTCTGCCAGGTTCCAGTGTGGCTTTCACGTGGACGGCGGGGGGCGGGCCAAGTGCGTATCAACTCTACCTGGGCACCACCGGAGTGGGCTCGCACAACCTGTATGAATCGGGTGCAACGGCGGCTACCACCGTCACCGTGAACACTCTGCCGACCGCCGGGGTGACCGTGTACGCGCGGCTGTGGTGGTTGATTGGCGCCACCTGGTCCTCTGCCGACTACACCTACACCGAAGCGGGAACGCCGGTGTCTCCGGTGCTCACCACTCCCACGCCGGGCAGTGTGCTGTCAGGCTCCAGCGTGGCTTTCACGTGGACGGCGGGGGGCGGGCCAAGTGCGTATCAACTCTACCTGGGCACCACCGGAGTGGGCTCGCACAACCTGTATGAATCGGGTGCAACGACGGCTACCACTGTGACCGTGAGCACTCTGCCGACCGCCGGGGTGACCGTGTACGCGCGGCTGTGGTGGTTGATTGGCACCACCTGGTCCTCTGCCGACTACACCTACACCGAAGCGGGAACACCGGTGCTTCCGGTGCTCACCACTCCCGCGCCGGGCAGTACTTTGGCAGGTTCCAGCGTGGCCTTTACGTGGACGGCCGGGGCCGGCCCGGCGGCGTACCAACTATACGTGGGCACCACCGGAGTGGGCTCGCACAACCTGTATGAATCGGGTGCAACGACGGCTACCACTGTGACCGTCAGCGATCTACCGACCAACGGGGTGACCGTGTACGTCCGGCTGTGGTGGGAAATCGACGCGGTCTGGAAGTCTGCGGACTACACCTACACGGCACAGTAACCAACCCCATGCCCTTGCGCCACGCTCAGCGAGCGTGGCGCAAGGGGCTACAGCCCGGAACGGTCGAATGGTAGCAGATCCAGGGCCGGTACTGGGCCGAGGTAAGGCGATGGCACGCCGAACACCTCAAGCCTGTACCACCAAGGCCGTCCCCTAAATGAGTCTGCGCGTTTCTACGTCTAGGGTCTAATCGTGAGGTCTTGGGCCTTCAGGATAGCTTCCTGCGTCCTGATCCGTGGTAATACACCCCCTCCGTGGTAATACAAAATGGCCCTAGAGCCTGTTATTAACTTTGCGCCCGTAAACCCAATGGAATCAGCGCGGCTTTCGCAAAGCGACTGGGATTCAGGGGGAAACAGTGAATGCATTCCGTGCCACATCTCGCGAGCGCCGCGTTTTACGCGGGTTTTGAGCATTCGGGCAACACATGCCGCGCCTCAAAGTTAATAACAGGCTCTAGAGGACCGAATTGGGCGAACAGAACGAACAGAATGAACGAAGAGACGAGTGTGTTAACCTATTTATTGTCTTATGTATATGTTTGTTTTCAGCAACTTGCCTAGAAGTATGGCGGAGAGAGTCGGATTCGAGCACGAACTTGACTAAAAGCCCTATGGATATTGATGAAATGATGACTAAAGCTCGCTGGATGAGCAGGACCGTACGGGACCGGGAGCTAAACGGCTGCGTCATGACTGGGTGTCTGCGTTTACCGGCCCGCTGGACATCGTCAGCGGTCTCTCTTCCGCCCCTCAAAGAATCCTCCTGGCCTCACCCAGCCAATCCCTGCCCGGTACCAGGGTCTGTAGACCAATTGAGAATCCTGCCAGTCGGATGACGCCGTGCAAGACCACAGTCTGGATGTCCCAGTTGTACCCACGATACGGAAGACGAGGTGGAGAACTCGACGCTGGCCGGTTTCCTAGGCATAGCCTGCGGCAGAGCCTTCAGGAGCGACCGGCCTGGTGTTGGTACCACTTCCCTATCAAAAACCATCGACGCAGCCAATCCTGGTCCTGGCCCCGGCACCATGGTCTGGAGGGCAGAGGAAGGGCGACCGTTCTGCCTCATCCAAACACAACCATCACGGCGTGCTGCGCAGGTGCGCTGGATATTAACTGAGTGGTAACTTCCGAGTAGCCGGTGATCCGCCCGGAGCACCGCCGACACCTCGGAAAACGTTCGAGAAGCCGACTCGGGACTGATCCCGCCCCAGAGCCTATAAGCAATTGTCTTTACGGGACTTGCTGCGCTTTTGGGAGCGACTATACCTATATTTTGTCTCGCTCGGTTTGTGGAATGCTTTCATCAACTGACCCTCTGTTCCCGGTCTGTCCGTTGCACCGGAGAAACCTGAGGAGAAGATGATGAATTCCGCGCAGAAATCTCAATACGGGCGAAGATGTCATCAACCTGATGCAGGCGGGCGCGAATGTAGCTGAACGCTTTGGGGTAAAGATAGGGCTCGTCTGCTACTCGTCAGAGGACTCGTAGCAGCCGCGTGTCGGCGTGCAGCGGGAGAGGTGGACGTAGTGCTCGTCGGGACCTGCGGGACCCATGGTGCGCAGACACCAATAGGTCGAAGTGGTATCAACACCAGGGAGCCATGACTCGGCATTCTGAGGTGTGGTGCCGTAGGGGTTCTTGGTGCGGAGGCACTGACAGGGCCGCGGAGGACGTTCGGTGGCGCTCATGCGGGTTTCCTTTCTGTGGATGCTGTCTGCGCAGCGTACGGGGATTTCGGTTAACCGGTGGCGCTCGGGTCGCGGTCCATTTGTCCGGCGGCAAGCAAGATGGTGCGGTAGATGGCGACCGGAAAAAGCTGCACCTTGTATGCATTCATGGAGAGCGGCATGGCGCCCGTCATGGAAGCTTGTCCGGCGGCGCGGGCGGTTTCAGGGGTAATGGGTTTGCCGGTGAGCGCGGCTTCGGCTTCGTGTGAGCGTCGTACGACGGGTGAGGCGGCACCCATGGCGACGACGGCGCGGCGGCAAAGATTGCCATCCATTTCGAGCAGAATGCCGGCGTCGGCAATGGCCCAGTCATGGCTCTCCTTCTCGCCGTATTTCTGGTAGGCTGAGCGCGTTCCGGTCGCTGGCCTGGGGATGTGGACGGCGGTGAGTAGCTCATCCGCGGCCATGACATGGAAACTGTGCGGATTGGAGTCGGGCTGGAGATAGAAGTCGCGGATAGCCACGGTTCGTTTGCCCTTTGCGGCAGAGGCGAGTTCCACGCTGGCGTCCAGTGCGAGCAGCGCAACCGCTCCCGAGGAGGGTGCGACGGAGGGACAGCCGCCGTAATCCATGATGGCGTGGTATTGGTTGAGGCCGGAGAAGGCGTAGCAAATATCCTTGCCTTTGCGGAGACACTGGAAGTCGGCGGAGCGATAGTACCAACACTGCAGTTGTTGTAGCAGGTTCCCGCCGAGCGTCGCCATGTTGCGGATGTGGGGCGTGGCGGCGTGTCCGCAGGCGTCAGCGAGCACGGTGTAATGCGAGCGGACGGCAGGGGCGTCAGCAACTTCGGCGAGGGTGGTCAAAGCGCCAATGGTCAAGCCCCCCGCCCCGCCATTGCCCGTGGGATGAATGCCTCGCAGCTCCGAGATGTTTCGTATGTTGACGAGCCGTGCCGGGGTATCGGTGCCGTTCTTCATGCGGTCAAGGAGATCAACGCCGCCAGCTTTGACGATGGCGCCGTCCTTGAGCTGAGAAAGTGCGGCCTCGATAGTGGAACAGTCTGCGAGAGCGAAGGAATTCACAGGGCCTCCATCGACGGTTGAGGCTGGTTGAGGGCGGCGAGCACGACTGCGGGGGTCATGGGTAATTGGCGAATGCGGACCCCGGTGGCGTTATAGAAGGCATTGCCGATTGCGGCTCCCGCGGAGATGATGCCGGCGGCTTCACCGATACCGGACGCGTCGGTGGAGCTTTGGCCGATGTAGGATTCGGTGAGTTGGACCTCGATCTGAGGCACCTCATAGGAACCGGCGATCTTGTACTTGTCCAGGTTCGGGTTGACCATGAGTCCGTAGTTCGGATCGAGGAGGCGGTGCTCGAAGAGGGTGTAGGAGATGCCCTGAATAACGCCGCCGTTAATCTGGCTGATGACCTGGACGGGGTTGATGGGACGGCCGCAATCGTGGACGGCAAGGACCCGTTTGACATGGATGCGGCCTGTCTCGGTATCGACGGCAACCTCGGCAATATCGACGCCGCCATAGGTATCGTATTTGCTGGGATCGTAGTCGGGGACGCGTTTGGCCTGGGCTGAAACTTCATCGGTATTCATTTTGGCGGCTGCTGTCCGGAAAGGTATGGGTTGAAATTTGCCGGAGGCGCTGCGCACCAAGCCTCCGCTAAGGGAGAGATCGCCAGGCGTTGCGCCGAGAGCCGGAGCAATGCTCACGAGGAATTTCTGCGCGGCCTGCCAGGCTGCGTCGCGTACTGCGGGGGTGAGGGAAGCTGTGGTCACGCTCCCGCCGGAGTTGGGGCCTACGGGATAGTTTGTGTCGCCGATTTTGACCGAGACTTTGGCGGGCGGCACGCCGAACTGTTCGGCGAGAATTTGCGCGAGAACGGTCTTGATGCCGCTGCCGATATCCTGCACCGCGGAGAGGACCTCGACAGAACCATCTTTGTGAACGCGCACTTCGGCGCCGCAGTTCATGGTGAGGTGGCGGTACCAGACCGACTGCGAGAGACCGATGCCACGCTTGATGGGACCGAGGTCGGCGTTGGGACGGGGATTGCGGGACTTCCAGAGAGCACTTTCGCGGATGATCTGGCGCTGCACGCGGCGGACAGGGTTCTCGTCAATGCGGTCGCGGAGGTCCAGGAGGTCGATGTTGAGTCGAATAGCGAGTTCGTCAATAGACTGCTCAAGTGCAAAAGCCCCCTGCGGATGGCCGGGAGCGCGGAACGCAGCCGCGGGACCGGCGTTGATGAAGACGTCGTTCTCCTCGGTATGCAGCGAAGCCCACTTGTAAAGATTGGCGGCGGGACCGGCACAGCCGGCTCCGGTGCCGCAGCCGGCTGTGCCGAAGCTACTGATCCGGCCCTAAATAATGAAACTATTTGCAGTCAGCCTCATCCAATGAAGTATGGATCGAGTTGACGGGCGCAGGTTATCGATTGCAGCGTTGAACGAGCGTCGGCGGAGGGCGGTGAAGA
>Ga0224555_1004659_pt1 | contig 12330 bp, 13 predicted proteins | sample 714S23034metaG_FD_180687 | JGI IMG/M metagenome (GOLD analysis project Ga0224555, IMG submission 180687) | Peat soil microbial communities from Stordalen Mire, Sweden - 717 S2 30-34 | ecosystem: Environmental > Terrestrial > Soil > Wetlands > Peat | place: Sweden: Norrbotten County, Stordalen...
CGCCGGAGTATCCCGGGCAGTTATGAAAGCCTCCGGCTGCGTTGCGGCCATTGTTGCCGTTTCTGTTGCTGTTGCCATTGTCGTCTCTGTTGCCGCAACTGTTGCCGTCTCTTCCGCTGTTGCCATTTTTGTCTGTGTTGACACAACTGTTGCTGTCGCGGCCGGAGAGCTTATTAATGTTTTTTTAGGTTTAACGGATTGTTTGATATTTTTTTCTCCGTCTGCCGGGAACTTATAATATATACCCAGGGCAACGTAAACCCCGGAAAAATCCGAATTGAAATTTGCTTTTGTTGAATTGATTGATAAATCGTTGGACCTTAATGACGCCTCCCTCTCCCCTGAAGCGGCCCGTAATCCGCAGTCGAGGAATATTCCGGTTTCACCGTTCAAGGCATACATAAGCCCTGCGTCTATTGCCGCTCCTGGAACCACACCGTTTATATCCTCAATTACAGCTTTCTCAAGATTGCCGGAGCCGTCATAAATTTCTGTTTCAATATAATTATTCACCGCCATGAATAATCCCACCCTTAAGCCGCCGAAAGCTTTGAGGCCGCGCGCAATCTCAAAATATTTTCTCGCGCATAATTCAAGGCTGTAATAACCCAGGAAGATGTCCCTTTTTTCCATCACACTTCCATCCTGATAATAAACCGTTCCATTTGAGCCTGCGCGCATATATCCTTCGTATAAGCCGATTCCGGTCTCTCCGGCGATTGAAGTGTCAAACATAGCCATAACACCCCAGTTAAATATTGCGGAAGCATCAACACCTGATAAGCCGGCATTATAACCCGCCGACTCATAGCCGGAACTCTCGCCCGCAAGAGTGTCATTGTATCCGGAAAATCCTCCTGCCCCGGCTCCAATGGAGGCCTCGCACATCAGCCCACTGTAGTTTATGTCAAATCCAAAAGCCGCAAAACCAGCGGACATCATAATAGAAATCATAACTACTCGTTTCATCCCTTTTCCTCCGGATTGCCCGGCACATAAAAAACATGCTATGGCTCCAATAATTAAAGCACAATCCATGCCGTAAAAAGTCCAGTTTTTAAAGGGATATTATCAGGCGATCTATTTTGGAAGGAAACTTTTTTCATAAAACATGGAATCTTTTCCATGTTCTTGCGGAGTTGTTTTGCAATGCGGCAATATAGTTACGGTAAATTAAAGTTTCATTGAATCGGCAGTTGCTGTAATTATTTCGACATTTCCCATTAAATCCGGTGTACTTCCCATCTTATAGCGGCAAATAACAAACCGCCCGTCTCCAAGCAATTCCTTTTCCTTTGCCTCATCAAAATTTATTATGACTCCGAGCTCTGATTTTCCGGATGGAATTGCCCTGTTAATGGAGCCGGTCACCTGGCTGCAGACTTCCCTTATCGCATCAAGGTCGCTCTGATTAAGGTTAAATGTCGTCATTTTTTCTTCAACCACATTCTGCGGTATCTTTGACATAACACCGGCTGCCCTTATAAATAATTTTGCCTGAACCCTTAATATAATCTTCGGCCCCTGGTCCCTGAGGTTCTCTATGGTTATGTATTTCTCCCCGTCAGCTTTTATTATTTCAGCACCGGATATTTCCTCTATACCCTGGAATTCGGCCTTCATTTTCTCATTTATAAGCGTGGAAATATCCTCTGCCATACATGAAACCATTTTTCCCGCAACGGCCTCAAAATGTTTTTTGCCTGTTTCAAGGTCAAACGGTACCGGCGGCTCCGCAACCGCTTCAGCTGTTTTATCCGTTTTTTCCTGAATATTCTCACCGCCGCGCCCCAGTTCCGCCCTGATAAGCCCGATTATCCCGGCCTTCAGCTCAGGTGAAATCGTGAATACCCCTGTTTCGCCTTTTTCATTAGTTCCCGTTGAAATATTCTCTCCCGGGTGCTGTAAACCGGCGGAAATCCTGTAAACAAGCGCCGCAAGTTCCGTGTATTTTGTGTCCCCGAGAATGTCAATAAGATTCATTATTTCAACCGCATACGGCTCCACGATGGAACCGCTGTATCCGCTGTCATTGGCAAATTTCTCAATTGCCTGCCTGATATCCGCTTTTAGATCCACATTTTTCTCCCTGAGATGCTATTGAAATCTTTAACGAAACTTCTGCGAAAACTCTATCCACAATATATTCGGCTGGCAGCCTTAATTACTTAAATTATATTACTGCCGTCACTCTCCGGTTATTTTCCTTATCAGGCTCGTATGATCCGCGTCAATGAGCATAAAATTAACCCCGACCCTGTAGATACCTATGACCGCCTCGTCCTTTCTGCACCATTCAACCCTGCCGAAGGTTGTCAGGGGCACTTCCTCGTGCGGCAGGTGTATATCCATTTTTATCACCTGTCCCGGAAACATGGCCTCATCAACAACCATCTGAATCCCTGAAACGCTTATATCGAGGCTGCGCCCGGATTTTTGCGTTTTAAGGTCGCCGCCATAATCGAGTATATCGGCGTATTTATAAACCACCTCGGCCGTTATGTTCGCTCTCTTGTGCTTCCTGTTATCCTTGCCGCCAAACGCTTCCATTTTTCACCATCATAAAACCACACTTTAAAAGCCGTGGTATTTTTATAATAATTCTGCTTTCTCCTGTCACCTCTCTGAAAGTTCTTGCATTAATGGAAAAGCCCGGGCAATGAATGCCCGGGCTTTTTATCTCAAAACAGTTTTTCTAAACCCTGTTTTTTACAACGCCTTCGCTCCATGTGTCGCGCATCATCTGTATTATTTTCAGGGCATCCTCGGCCTTTTGCCGGTCTTTTTTCACATTGCTCGCCGTTATTGACCGGTCAATAAAAGTGTAAAGTTTTCTAAAATTAACCGCTATTTCCCCGCCCTTTTCAAAATTAAGCGAGCCGTTAAGCTCATCCACAATGGCGTCCGCCCTGTTGAGGTTGTTGTTAATTTTCTCATACGACTCCTCGTTGAAGCCGTCCAGAGCCGCCCGCAGAAATTTTATACAGCCGTCGTACAGATCAAGTATAAGCAGTTCCGGTGTGCGTGTCAAGAAACTATTATTCACATACTTTTTTATTGAATTGCTCCTCGCATCTTCCGTTGCAAGCCCGTTTTTTTCCATTTTTACCCCCAAATTCCTAATGTAGTGTGTTGCCTTCCATTACATCCTTATACAAAACCGGCATTGTGTCTTCCCAGCTGTCTATCATCGGCAACAACTCGTATTCCACAATGTCCGCGGTCATTATATTATCCTCCAGGCTGATGGCATCCACTATTCTTGTAAGCATTCCGTTTACAGTGGATGACTTGTCAATAAATTCATTTACATAGCTGCGCCCTTCGACAAAATTCAAGAGCCCGGTGGCTTTCATTGTCCCCATCATTGCAAAAATGGTTTGTATGCTTGATACACACTGCGAGAAATTTTTCATGGATTTCTCGAATTCGCCCGTCAGAAGAAGTTCCACCACCTTTTTCAGCGCGCCTTTCACCTTCTCAAGCACAAAAACAGAATCATATATTGTCGCCATGGCTATTTCTTTCTGGGTTGCGGTCACAAGATCCACGTATTCGTCATGTACGCTCACAAGGCCGAAAATATCCTGGCCGTAAAAGTCGTACTTTTCGCCGCCCGGAGTCTTCAAAAAGACTATTATCCTGTCATTTTTTCCAGTCCCCTGCGCCACCAGTTCCGCCAGCGTGTTCCTGTTCTGTTTTTCAAACTCAATCGCTCCGTATTCAATCCCGTCAATTAAAAGTTTCATAATTTCACCCCTTTTTTATTGTACTAACTTGAGCTTGATGTTCCGGAAGAAGAGCCCGAAGTAGATGATGATGACGATGAAGACGACGTTGAAGTACCGGACATGGCGGAAAAATAGGCCATCTGATTTTTCATTGTGGACATTGAAGCTTCCATATTTGAAAACTCGGTTTGCAGCTGGCTCTGTTCCATTGTCATCCTAGACTCAAATTCCGTTATCTGATCGGTCTTTGACGACACATCGTTATTAAGGTTTGTTACTTCCGCGCTGATCGGGCCCAGCGGCGCCGTATAATTATTCAGCACATTGAAAGCATTCTGGGCAAATCCGGTATTGGAAGAAAAAAACTGTGACATGCCGTTGGGATTCGAACTCAGCATCTGCTGAAATTTTGCGGAATCAAAATTTAGCGTAAGGGTCTGATAATTATCGTTTGACGTAAGAGAAAGCCCGGCCTCGGCCGCCATGTTTACCCCCCCGCTCATACCGGGTATCAGGTTGTCAACCATGCCTTCAAGCTTTTCCTTTAATGTTTCAAGGGTGCTGTTGTTGCTCAGGCTTCCCTGGAACATTTCATCGCCTGTTGTCGGATTCTGGACAGCGGCCGTTGTCAGCTGTGTCTGAATATCTGTCATGACCTTATTAAATGCGTCCGTAAACGTCTGTACCGCTTCAGTTATGCCCTGTGTATCAGAGGCAACGCTTATTGTGGTCTGCCCGGCGCCCGAAAGGTTCACCGTCATACCGGGTATGGCTCCGGTGATTATATTTGAGGAAGAAGTAACCGTACTGCCGCCATTTATCGAATATTGCGCGTCAGTTCCCGAATATGTATCGGAAGCGCCGCCAACCGGTGGATTGCTTGATGATAATTTGAGGGCATAAAGTATGTTTGAAGTGTCGTCCGCGCTTCCCAGTACAATATCATTCGCCGAACCCGAATTATCCGCCGCAAGGCTTATGGTCCCGCTGGACGAATCATAGGTAGCTGTTACTCCGGCGTTTGATGTGTTAATCTCAGAAAGTACGGAATGAATTGAATCCTTGGCCGGGTCAACGCTGAATTTCACATTATTAATGGTAAAAATCCCGGCTGTAACGGTATTGTCAAGGTTTGCCGCGCTTGAATCAAGCAGGTGCGTCTGGTCAGTGGCTTTTGCGTTGGTTCCCGAATAAGTTCCGGCCGTTAAATTAAGCGCCTCCAGAAGGTTTCCCGAAGTCTCTCCCAGTTTTACCGTTGCCGCCTGGCCAGTTGTCCCCGAGCTTATGTTAAAAGTCTGATTCTGGGCGTTATAAACGGCGGTTGCGCCGGTGTTGGAAGCATTTATCCTTGCGGCAATGTCGTTCAGGCTGTCTGTTGAGTTCCAGTTTATTGCAACACCGTTCACGGTGATTGATCCGGAATCATCAGGGGTTGTGTTGAAATTCACCCCCTGTGCGCCCAGCGTAACCGCCGATGAAACTGTATTACCCGATGAATTGATGGCGGCGGAACTTGTTTCCGATGCCGGCGCAGGATTCGCATTTGATGCGGTATATAGCACCCCGCTTGTTTTAATGGCGAAAGAAGCAAGAGAAGTTACATTTATATTATAATTGCTCATGGGCGTATTATTGTCGCTCAGGGTTGCGCTCGCAACTGAAGGATTTGAAATTGACGGAGCCTTTGAATCAAATACATCGCCGCCTATATTACGCATGGCATCCGCCGCGTTTTGAAGGGTATTCACGTCCGTTGTAAGCCCGGACCAGAAAGTCAGCCCGTCCTGATCCGACGCCACCTGATTCTGCATTGTTGTTTCCGGTATCCGGGCGGCTGTCATCATTTCGGTTATTATTGATGACCAGTCAATCCCCGACGAAAGCCCCGTAATGAACAAACTTGACGCCATTTTCATTCTCCTTTCCAGTGCTTAAAGCCGGCATAAATTCCGGCTGATTAAAAAGCCGGCAGGGTTAAAGCCCTGCCGGCCCGTTGATTGAAATTTTACTGCATCAGTTTAAGAACACTCTGCGGCAGTGAATTTGCCTGCGCCAGCATGGAAGTGCCCGACTGCTGGAGTACCTGCAGCCTTGTGAAGTTTGACATTTCCGATGCCATGTCAACATCCATGATGTTGGATTCGGATGCCGTCATGTTCGTGTTCTCGATGTCGATGTTGCTGCTTGTCTCCTGAAGCCTGTCCATAACAGCGCCTATCTGGCCCCTGTTGGCGGACACAAGGTTGATGGCCGATGTTATTGAATCAATCGCGGACTCGGATCCCGCAACCGTGGTGAAATCCAGCGAATCAACACCAAGTGTTTTCGCGCTGACGCCGGTTATGCTTAAGTCGATCTGGTCCGATGAGGCAGAGCCCGTGCCTACCTGAAGCTGTTCATTGGTGAAGTTTCCGTCAAGCAGATTTTTTGTGTTGAACTGTACCGTAGATGCCATTCTGGTGAGTTCCGATGTGAGCTGGTTGGCTTCGCTCTGTATCAGCCCTTTGTCCGAGGTCGTAAGAGTCGCGTCGTTCGCCGACCTTACTGCCAGGGTGTTTAGCCTCTGCAGGATGTCGGTTGCCGTGTTTAAAGAACCGTCCGCTGTCTGCATGAGGGAAAGGCCGTCCGATGTGTTCTGTTTGGCCTGTGTCAGAGAATTCATCTGGGCCAACATTTTCTGAGCAATTGCCATACCCGCCGGATCGTCTGCTGACGTAACAATTTTGTCGCCTGAAGAAAGCTTCGTGAGGGAAGACTGCATCGCACTGTCCGTGTTGTTCAAGTTCGTGAGAGCGATCATCGAGCTGATGTTGTGATTGATAACCATGATTCATCCTCCGTGATGTTTTTTTCCCGGAATCCATTCCGGGTCTTTCGGCGTCGCTTGCTCCGTGGCCATCGAAGCAGTTGTTGTTTTTCTCTTACACTTTATCTTCGTCTTTCTCTTTCAAAAACTTAAATTTTATTTTTTCTTTTTCCCCTTCAGTTCCACCTTCGTTAAATCCGGCGTTTTTTCAACCATCGCTTTCACGTTCTCCTGCTGCACTTTTCTGTACACCTCCTCCCTGTATATTGATACATTCTTCGGGGCCGATATGCCGATGCGCACCTCGGAGCCCCTCAGTTCGGCTATGGTTATTTCGATGTCACCGTTTATTATTATCTTTTCTCCCGTTTTCCTTGACAGAATCAGCATTTGCTTCTCCTCTTTTAACAAGCGGTTCTTTCAGTGAATATCCATCAATCAGGTTCACAAATTGCCCGCCGGCCATTTTTTTGTAATTAACAACGACCGGAGCCGCCAGATTCACCGTCATCTCCTCCGGATTTTCCGGGATCGACACGAGCCCGAATACAAGCGCGCTTTTTTCATCAAAGCCCAGAAGTTCCCTGTCGTCGTTGCTTAATTTTAAATCATAGCCGGGGAAAAAGTCAAACACATTAATTACAATAAACCTGAGCCGTTCGTCCCCGGCGGAAATCATCCACATAAAAGGGCTTCCCGGCTTATATTCCTGAAAGGAGTATATCCTGCTCTCCTCAAACCCCAGCACCGGCTTCACAAAATTTATTTCCCTGCTTTTTTCCGTCGTTTCAACCACACCGTTTGCCATCTTTACGCCTCTTTTCCTTTTTCATATATAAATCTTTTATCTCAAAATATCCGCGAGCGTTGTCTGCTGCATCATCTGCGATATTGACGTCAGTGCGGATTGGTAGACATTCTGTTGGAGCTGAAAATTCGTCATTGCCGTGGGCATGTCCACATCCTCAAGGGATGACTGTATGCCGGTCAGCGTCGTGTTGGTATTCGTCAATGTTGAACTGACGTCGGTGGTTCTTTGTAATTTTCCGCCGATATCGGTGTTCATGGTTGTAATGCTGTTATACGCGCTCTGCAGAGTCCCTATATCCGCCGTTATTGCCGTGGCATCATTATTCTGAAGGTCGTTTCTGAAATTGATAAGTGCATTGTAAACGTCGGTTCCAGCGGCTGTCAGGCTTGAACCCGGAACGTTCTTATTTATTATATCCCCCTGGTTTATCTCTTCAGGCATCAGCCCGCTGTCCCCGTTGTATGTTACTCCGGTCACTGATGTGCCGGTCGTGGTTGCCGTAAAAGGCTGCGTCGACGTCTGGTAACCGCCGAAAATATACTGCCCGTTAACCTGCGTATTGCCAAGTGTAAGCATCTCCTGTATCTGATTGTCCACCTGGGTTGCCATGGAAGTACGGTCATCCGCGCTGTAAGTGTCGTTTGCCCCCTGTACAGCAAGCGTCTGCGCGCTGTTTAAAATATTCGCCATGGATGTAAGCGCCGTCGATGTGGAATTAAGGTAATTATTCGCCGCGCCGACGTTCGTCTGGTACTGCGTAATATTATTTATGGAATCCCTGAGCGATATAATACTGCCTATTTTATCCGGCGAGTCCGACGGTTTGTTCACGTCCAGCCCCGTGGATATTTTCTGGTTAATCTTGTCCAACTGCTGCATGTTATTCTGTAAATCCGATATAAAACTGTCGTACATGTAGGAATCTGTTACTCTCATATTTTCACCTCAACTATTTAATAACTCTAAGAAGGATTTATCATATTTATCAGCGTCTGAAGCATCTGGTCCTGCACGACCATGACCTTGGAGCTTGCCTCATAGGCATGCTGGAACTGGATCAGGTTGGTCATCTCCTCGTCAAGTGAAACACCCGATTCCGACTGCCACTGGTTCTGCAGGTTGTTGGCCACGCTTGTAAATATCTGGTCGTTGTTCTGGTAGCTCTGGGAGTCGCTTCCCACCTGGCTCACGAGCGAGGCATAATACTCCCCTATCGTCTGCGTGCCCCCGGACATTGAAAGCGTGTTCTGCAGGTCTGACATCGCCAGCGCGTTGGAGCCGTCTCCCGAAGATGAAGCCGTTGCCGCCGCCGCTATCTGTGTCGGATCCGAAACTATATCCGGGTTTACTGTTATATTGGTTGAATCCGTTCCGTTAAAGAAATTTATACCCGTCGGTGCGGCGCCGTTAAGGGCATAACCCGATGACTGCAGTGAATTAACGGAAGTCATCAGATTCTGCGCTATTGAATCAAGCTCCCCCTTGTACTGGGTCATGTTGACATCGCGCAGGGTCATCAGCCCGTTTATCTCGCCGCCGGTCGTAACAAGGGGGCTACCGTCATCTGAAAAGACGGGCATTACAGCGTTGTTATTTGCCGGGTCATTCACGGTTGTCAGCGGCACAGTATAATTCTGCCCCACCAGGGTATGTCCGTTTATTTCTATCTTCATATAGCCGTTGCCCATATCCGTCGACTGGAAATTTGTCAGTTTTGAAAGGCTGTTCATGAGGTCCTGCCTGGTGTCAAGAAGGTCATTGGTGGTAAATCCCATATTCTGGGCCTTATATATCTGGTAGTTGATGTTGTTTATCTGGGTTGCAAGGCTGTTAATCGAGGAAACATCCGATGCCACGTTTCCGTTTATCTGCGTATCCATATTGTTCAGGTTGGTGTTCATGCTGGAAAACTCGCCGGTAAGAGTCTGGGCGGAATTTACAAGATTTTGCCTGACCCCCTCGTCCGTGGGGTTGCTTGAGAGGCTGCTCAGGGCGCTGTAAAAATTGTTAAGAGAGTCGCCCAGCGAAGGCGTTGACGGCTCGTTAAAAAATGATTCCAGTTCGGACAACCCGTTCATTAAAGCCGTGTTTGAAGACTGCTGGGCCGTGTTGTTTGTTATCTGGTTGTTAAGCATTTTATCCCTTGCGCTGTCTATCATGGTTACGGCCACTCCGGTTCCGAGCTGTCCGGCAATCATTGCCGCGTTTGCCGACGGATCGGGATACGGCAGTGTTGACGTCATCTGCGCCACCTGCTTTGTGTAACCCGGTGTGTTTGCGTTGGCTATGTTGTTGGAAACAACGCTCTGCGCCGCCGTCTGCGCCGTAAGGCCGCTTAATGCAATTTCAAGGCCGAAAAATGTTGATGGCATTTTATCCTCCTATAACCTAAAGCTGGACGTCAAGAAAATTAAGTTCGTTCGATTTCTTAACGGCAAATCCCTTGTGGGAATATACAGTCATTTCCCCGTCACCTTTTTTCATAAAATTTACCACATAATTTATGAACTTTACCGTATCCGCGATAAGCCGTTTGTTGACCATTGCAACGGTCCTTATGCTTGACGTATATTCCCTGAGGCGGGCGAAAACCATCTCAAATTTGTTTGTCCAGTCCCCGGGAAAAAGTTTTATGAGCCTCATCACAGGCACCTGTTCGCCCTGCTGGTAGCCGTATCCCAGCTTCACGCCTTCCATATGTTCCTTAACCTCGTCCTTTTGTACGCTTATGGCGTTCATAAGCTCTTCTTTTTCTATTATCGTCGTTGTCAGGGTTTTAAGGTCCTCGTATATTATCAATTCCTTTTCCTTCATGGACAAGTCAAGGAGTTTCTTGTAGAGATTGGCTATCTCGTCAAAACACCTGTATGCGTTCTCTATGCAGCTTTCCGGAGCGGGCGTCGTTTCCATTTTTTCTCCTTTGAGTCTTTAATCCCAGCTATTCACAACATCCATGCTGTTAACCTTATATGTTCCCCCGGCGTACTTGGTCCTGATTTCATTAATTTTCCTCATTCTGTCCGTATCAGCTTCGTTAAGCTGCGCCTTAAGGGAACTCAGTTCGGCGGTATCCCTTTCAAGCTTTGCCGGATCATTGCTGTCGCTTCCGTCAATTTCTTTCTTTATTTCATCTATATCCGTCTGGTACTGAAAACTCTGTTTGGCGATATTTCGAAGGTCATCATTAAGTTTCAGTATGTCACTGCTCATTCCTGTGGCTGTTTTCAGGTCATTGGCCGTGTAATACTTCCTGGCCTTTTCCGGGGCGGCCTTTTCCGCGGGTTTTTTCTGCGTTACATCCGCCTGTTCCTGACTTGCGTCCGGCCCCTGTACCGCCGGTTGCTGCATGGCCTGCTGTGTTATGGCCGGTTGCTGCGCCGCCTGCTGAACAACCTGCTGCGAAACTGCCTGCTTTGGTGCGGGCTGTTGCGCGGCAACTGCCTGCGCCGCGGCTGCCGGTGCAGGCGCATTTTGCGCCATGCCAACCTTATCTATGCTGATTCCCATGATGTCCACACTCCTTTTTCGCACATTTTACGATACTGCTTCATATTCAGTATCGGCGCGCTCCGAAAGAATGTTAAACATCAAAATCCGCGTGTATATACAACATGGCCTGTAAAAGAGCTATTTTACTATTACTTTTCCCTTGATTGCCCCGGCTACTTTCATATCGGTTATAATTGAAATTATATCATCCGCCGAGACGCCCATGGTGTTCAGGTTTTTTACCACATCGGCAAGGGTTGCGCCTTTTTTAAGGGCCGCAAAGTTCGCCCTGTCCTGGTCCACCGTCATGCTGGAATTCAAAGCCTGCAGCGTGCTTCCTGAAGAAAACGGGTTGGGCTGTGAAATAATATTTCTTGATGATATGGCAACGTGCAGGTTGCCGTGTGAAATGGCAACCTCGTCGACCGGAACCTGCGCCCCCATTATCACCGTTCCCGTGCGTTCATCAAGCACAATTGACGGTTCGCCCGGATCATCCACTTCCAGGGCCGAAACCGCCGCTATAAACGATGCTTTGTCGCTCACAAAATCAGCGGGTACCTTTACTGTTATTTTTTTGCCGTCGGTGGTGCCGGCTGTCCCGTCCCCGAATTTCGCGTTTATTCCCTTTATTATTGCTTCGGCAAGTTCAAAATCGTTCCTTGCGGTTATAAAAGCCACTTCACTATCCGCGGTAAAATCAGCGTCTATTTTTTTCTGCACCATGGCGCCGCCCGCGATAAATCCCGAAGTCGGCGCGTTCTTGCTCACGCTGTTGTTATTCATCTCAAAATTATGGCCGCCGACTGCTACGGATCCCTGTGCCACGGCGCATGCCTCGTTATTTCCGGCTTTTAAAGGGGTCATAAGAAGCGTACCGCCGTAAAGGCTGGTGGCGTTCCCTATTGATGAAATATGGACATCTATATTCTCGCCCTGTTCGCAGGTTGGCGGCAGCACGGCCGTAACAATTACCGCGGCACAGTTGGCTGTTTCTATCTGGTCCAGCGGCACTCTTACACCCAGTTTATCAAGCATATTCACTATGGATTCCACGGTGACCAGGTCTTTCCCCCTGTCGCCCGAACCGCTCAAACCGACAACAACGCCGTATCCTATAAGGTCGTTGCTCTGCATGCCGACCATGGAAGTCAAATCCTTTATCTTCGCCGGGATAGCCATCACTATTGCGGGAACCAGAACGGCAATAATTACCAGCGCAGTCGCCATTCCAACAAGTTTTTTATATTTTGCCATCATATCCCCCGCCATCAGAATATTCCCAGCCAGTCAAAAACCTGGCTCAGGAAACCCATTTTTGCCTTGTTGCCAAGAACGCCGTCGCCTGTATAATTTATTTTCGCGTTTACCACTTTTGTCGAAAGAATCGTGTTGTCCGCCTCTATATCCATGGGGTTAACTTCCCCCTCTACGGATATTTTCTGCGTGTTGCCGTTCATCTGCAGATCCTTCTGCCCCTTTAACACAAGATA
>Ga0224555_1004660_pt1 | contig 12327 bp, 10 predicted proteins | sample 714S23034metaG_FD_180687 | JGI IMG/M metagenome (GOLD analysis project Ga0224555, IMG submission 180687) | Peat soil microbial communities from Stordalen Mire, Sweden - 717 S2 30-34 | ecosystem: Environmental > Terrestrial > Soil > Wetlands > Peat | place: Sweden: Norrbotten County, Stordalen...
TCCACCAACTCCCACTGTTCGTCTGTCAGTTCCCAACGGCCTGCCATACAAGTCCGCAGAGACGCCTTGAGCATCTCCAGTTTCGCAGAAATTGGCTGCCAAGATGTTTATGAGATAGGTTCTAAGCAAACAACACAAAGATCGCGGCCCTGAGGAACCGCTGATGAAGACACCTTGGAGAACAACTTTCAGGAGGATTCGCCCTTGCTTGTTTGAGGAAATACTTGAAATCTTCGAGCAATTCCTCACGAGTGTTCTTGGTAGAGAACTCATATTTGCCCGTTTCCTCGTTAAGGACAACTTCCAAATCCATCATGTCGTCAGTCATTTGCTGTTCTTCGCCTCCCCAATCTTGCGCGTCACCATCAGTTCGTTGCCCCGGTCGTCGATCACCTTCACGGCAATCTCACCGTGGCCGTTCGGCTCAAACGGCGTGCTCACCGTCCCGGCCAGATGGTCCCAAACCGTAGCCTCGTAATCGGCCTTCAGCGCCTTCTTTAGTCCCTCCCACGCGCTGGTGCGCGGAAAGAATGCCTGCGAGACGTGGAAGCACAGCCCGTTGTAATCGGTGTCCAGAAACCAGGCGGGCACGTCGTCGCCCTTCTCGTGGCTGGACTCCATCGTGGCTGGGTCGAAGACATCGAGGCCCATCAACTCCACCTCATACTTGCCATCGGCGCGCAGCCGCAGCTCCACCTCCGGCAATCCGCACACGCTGAAAATCTGGCTCGACCGCATATTTTTGAGCAAATCGCCCATCAGCACATCCGGCGTCATTTGGACATACGTGGCCCGAATCCCGATCATCTGCTCCGACTGCTCCATAAGCTGCCGAGCGTTGGGATGGATGGCGAAGCCAATAACGTACAAATGCGTGTAGTCCTTGGCGTGGGCCTCGCGCGCGGCCTCGTACACCAGCCGTTCGCTCACCGCCCCATTCTCCGGGCCAAAGATGAAGGCCACGGGCCGCTTGGTCAGCCCGCCCAGCAGTCCGCCGCTTGCTTCCAGCGCCTCATCTGCCGCGTCGGACAGCGTGGCCTCCTGGCCTTCGGCGGTCGCGGCCACCAGCGCCTCGGCTTGCAGGCTCAGGCTCTTGGCGGGCTTGCGAATGTTCGTCAGCTCCACATTGCGATTGCCGGGAAGGCGCAACAGCGGCGACCGCCGCAGAATCTCCAGCATCCGGTCAGTGAAACTCTCTGCCGTCTCTTCGTGCGCGGCCTGCACGTTTTCCGCCTCTGGATGCGCGCTCATGCCCGCCAGGTCGGCAGCCGTGGGAATGGTGGCCTCCACGCAGAATGGGCCGGTGACGCGCGTAGTCTTCTTTTCTTCTTCCGGGCGGTCCACCAGAATCTCTTCGTCCGGCGGCTCATTGTTGGCAATGGACTTGAGCGTGACGTGGGGAACGATGCCGCCCACCTCTTCGCCCTTGCGATTCTGTTTTCTCTTGTAGACGAATCCGCCAGCCGGGCCGCGACTCTCGTCGACCAGTTCGTACCAGGGGAAGGTAGCTGTCAGCAACCGTTGCCGCGCAAGGGCTAAAGGAACGCGGCTGGTATCGATGGTGATCCAGCGCCGTCCCCATTGCTCGGCAACATGGGCGGTTGTGCCAGAGCCGCAGGTAGGATCAAGCACAAGATCGCCGGGGTCGGTGGTCATTTGCACACATCGTTCAACAATTTTCGATGTCGTCTGAACGGCGTAAATTTTCTCGTCACCAAACCCTCCCGTGCTTGTATCAGTCCAAACGTTTCGCACAGGGGATACTGGAAAATCGTCCAAATAGCGAATATAGACCAAACTGCTGCCGACCTTTGCGACTCGTTTTGCCTCCATCAGTTTCGCCATCCCCTCGGGCGGAGTGGCCCATTGTCGCTTTCCTGATTTGATTACTTCCCCATCAAACGTCACGTCATATCTAGTCGTACTCGCGTTTGTTTGGGATGTCAGCTGGTCAATTCGGTAGATGCGCGCACCGTCGGGAAGAGGTATCCGCCCAACTCGCTCGTCCAATTCCATTGCGCGGCGGCTTCCGTCAGGCATCTCGATGAACCTGTAGTTTGCAAACCCAATTCCTGATTCCTGCTTGGAGAGAAAGAGTTGCCGATACTTTGTCCGCCCAGAGTCACTCCCGTACCAGAGGACGTAGTCTGCTACAGTGTCAATGAACTGCATACCTGCGCCGGTGGTCTTGGTGGCTACAATGATGGAAATGAAATTCTCGGCCCCAAATATTTCATCCATTAGCTCTCGTACATGATGGACGTTCTCATCGCTTATCTGCACAAAAATGCTCCCGCTCGGCGTGAGCAGTTCCCGCGCCAGCAGCAGCCGGTCCCGCAGGTAAGTCAGATATGAGTGCAAGCCCAATTCCCACGTATCGCGGTAGGCTTGCACCATCTCCGGCTCGCGGGTCATGTCCTCGTCGTCGTTGTGAGTAACATCCCGCTTGCGCACGAAAGGCTGGAAATTCGAGCCGAACTTTACCCCATACGGCGGGTCCATGTAGATCATCTGTACCTGGCCGCGCATTCCCTCGTACTCCACCAGCGAGTTCATCACCGCCAGCGAGTCGCCCAGGATCATGCGGTTGACCCAGCGGTCCCGGTGCTCATAGGCGCGCAGCGATTGCTCCACGATGGAGTGGCGCGGATCGCCGAATAGGTCAAGCTGCGCATCCACGCCCTCGCGCTTGTGCCCGCTGAGCGTTTGCAGAATCGCCTTGGTGGAAAGCCGCTCATGGATGAAGAGCGGCAGCGTAGGCACATCGAAGCTGAGCCGCTCCGCCTTGCCCGCCCAGTTCAGGAATGGCCGCTCAATGGCCTTCAGTTGCTCCACAGCGTCTTCCAGACCATGCACGGTGGCCAGCGTCTTGCCGTCCGCGCCGGTGATCCGCTGCGGCTCCTTGAAGCGGTGAGGCGCGGGCAGCTTGGCCGCCTCCGAGATGCGCGCCAGCAGCCACTCGCCCAGCCCACGGCTGCCGTTGCCTTCGTCCCAGCTCAGAGCCGGGTCCAGCGAAGTGTCATAGCTGTATGTCCTGGGCTGCTTGCGCTTCTTGAACTGCGCCTGTGTGCCCACGTCGGGCCGCATGGGGCTGTCGGCTGTCTTGTGCTCGTAGCTGTCCGCCACCTGGGACTGGGCCGGGCGGCCCGCTTTCTTCTTGAGAGCCATCGCTTGCTGTGCCTCGTTGGAAACGGCTGGATTGTGTTTTCCGCTGCACAAACAGCCTAGCACCGGGGGTTGCCGCAGAGATACGGTGTTCTCTGGGCACAGTGTTGTCTTGGCTCAGATTGTGGCCATGAAATCCACTCCATTGGCCGCCCGCTCCGAATCACTCGCCTTGGCTGAGCAGCTTAATCACGTCCGCCAAAGTGGGTTTATCCTCCGGAACCGAACCTCGATTAGCGCACAGCCGGTCGATTGTCCGCCTGCTACACCCGTACTTCTGACAAGCGCGTAGTTTGGCGGCAGACATCGACGCTCCTTTACGGTGCAGTTCGTAAACGTGGTCCACGGCATTCATGACCTGCTGAGCGGTGAGGGCTTGCTGCCGACCGCCTGGAAGGGCAGGAAGGTCAACGGCAGCACTTTTCGCAGCCATCTTGAGACCAACTCTGACCAGCGCCGGGAGGTTTCGCACCGCAAAAAGCGCAATCGTCTCTTCACTCTTGGACAGTGGTTCACATGCATCCAGCGCGCTTCGCAGTCCATCGGGTGTCTGAATGGTCCGAGCAGCATTGGTCACAAATTCCAGTAGTTTAACTGTCTTCTTCATTCCATCTTCGTAGGTCGGTTCCCCGAGGCTCAATATCGCCTTTTCCACAGCGGAAACCATCTTCTCGCGCGTCTTTTCGTCCACCAAATCCTCCGCCAAAAGGGTACATACCATTTTGGCACCTCACCGCCAAAAGAATCTGTCTGTTTTGGCGTGTGCTCGCCAATACTCGTGCGGCGGTCCGGCTCCAAAAATGCCAAATTGCGCGGCGTTATTGTTGCAGTTGGAACGGCGCATATTAAATTACATGGACAACAAGTTTGCAGCAAGCAACGACAACCAGAGCGGGCAACGGTTCCTGGACAGCTCCGCCCCGCGACTTATACGGCAAGTTGCTTCCTGCGAAACGGCAGGCGGGGATGATGCTCCTTTAGTGTGGGACACCTACCCCCTCCCTGCCGGTAAGGATCAAAAGCTGTCCCGGGAGTTTGAGGGCGGAGCCCTCATCAGCGCCGAAAGCGCTGTGTCTTCTTCACTTGACGAAGTACAGATTAACCGTGACAGACCAGCGGGCTTGAAGCGTTTTTGCGGAGCCTATACCGCACGTGGGGTCTCAAACTCCCATCCCGGCAAGACCCAGTTCTATACGATCCGGTGCAAGTGCTGGGGGTGCTCAGCGTGTGGGCCGAGACGTGCGGCAAGGTACGCCATTCAGATTCGCAAGGCTGCGCAAAGATTGGGCTTGAAAACGCTGCTTACGCTCACTTTGGACCCCTCCAAATTGCACGGCGAAGAGTCCACCAAATACATCAACGAAGTATTTGCTGATTTCCGTGTTTATCTTCGGCGAAAACTGGGCTACGCCCCGGTGTACATCCGGGTTTTGGAGTATCAAAAAAATGGCAACGCACATCTGCATATTTTGCTGAGTTGCAATCTGGAACAGGCTTGGATTTCTGAAACGTGGTCCGCGCTGGGCGGCGGCAGGATTGTAGACATTCGCCGTGTCGATATGCACCGCGTCTCGCATTATCTTTCGAAATATCTCACAAAAGACATGCTGATGGAAGCGCCAAAACGTGCGCGACGTGTGACCACGTCCAAAGGAATTCGACTACTGGAAAAACAGCCGTCCGATTTTGAATGGCGCATCATGCGAATTCCGATTCTGCGGATTTTCGATGTTTACCGGCAACACGTGCAGAGCACCAAGCAGGACACGGATGGGTGCCTCATTTTATTCGAGACCCTCGAACCTCCAGAAATGGAATTTCCAGGCACGTGTCCATGAGACGTGCAGTACGTGTGTGGTGCGATTTTGCACGTGGATGAATTGCACGTGTAGCACGTGCAGAAAATCAACGGATTTGCAGAAGGATACGTGCAAATTGCAAAAGTGCTCGAAATGGCTACACGTGCATGGTTTCAGCTATTTTCCGACACCACGTGCACCGCGCAATTAATTGGAGCATTGCGAAGTAATCTTCGACAGATTTTGTACCCGCTAAAGGAGCACCCTTTGGCATTGGTTTTGGAAGGTTCAGGGGCAGACATGGCATCGAATTTAAATCGCAATTTATCCGTGGTTGCGAAGGCGGGTTCGAACCGCTTTTGACGGCAGAAGAAGCGGCTGCTCATCTGCGAATGCACACCAAAACGCTGCAAAAAATGGCACGTGCCCAAGAAGTTCCCTGCATCAGGATGGGCAAGTACTGGCGTTTCCATTTATCGGCGCTTGACGTTTGGGTGCGTGCCCATCAGAATCAATGCAGCCAGCCGTTTTGCGTGAAGTAGTCAGGAGATCCTCTTGAAATTCACGCGTAATCGGTACCAACAAGGAAGTCTTCGAAGAGTGCAGCGTAAATCTGGAGCTGACGTTTGGGAATACCGGTACCGCAACCATGCGGAACCGGGCAGCCCAATGCGCCAGATCACGCTCAGCACTCTCGAATATCCAACGGAAACAAAAGCGCTCGTTCGCCTGCAAGCGGACGTGTGCAGAATCAACGACCCGAAAGCCTTCAGAGCGCACAACAAGCCGACGCTGGGATTGGTGATTGACCGATTCACAGAGGAGGAGCGTTTGGAGGAGATCGTCTGTCAGCCACCGGGCGAGGCCACCATCACGGACGGTTTTTCCTGGAGCACCGCAGCCGGTTACCGCAGCTACCTGAAGAAGCACGTTCGCCCCAGGTGGAGGGATACGCCCACCGCAGAGATCAAGGCGCTCGAAATCCTTGAGTGGTTGAAGTCTCTGCCCCTGTCCCCGAAGACACGCGGGCATGTGGGAGCGCTTCTGCACCTTCTGCTTGAGAAGGCCATGCTGTGGGATTTGATGGGCGTTCAGCGTAATCCTTTGGAGCTTGTGAAGCTGAAGGGGACCAGCAAGCGACGGAAGAGGCCGCAAATACTTACTCCGGAGCAGTTTCAGGAGTTCGTATCCAAGCTGCGGGAGCCATACAAAATGATGGTTTTTGTTGCGATGTATACCGGGATGCGGGTGTCAGAGGTTTTGGCGCTTCGCTGGGAGCATATCGACTTTGAGGCTGGGGCGATGCTGGTCCAGCAGGGTGTCGTCAATGGACGGATCGGGAAGGTTAAGACTGAGGCGTCCAACGATTACATCCCTCTCGACGCCGGATTTGCTCAAATCCTGCTTGGCTGGAAAGAGGACCGTTCAAGCGGTCTTGTGTTCCCGTCTCACATTACGGGCGGCTGCTACCACGCAAGCGTCATTCAGCGCCAAATTCTGAAACCTGCCGGAGAAAAGGTCGGCATCTCAGGGATTGGCTGGCACACGTTCAGGCACTCGTATCGCTCATTTTTGGACGAAACGGGTGCTCCGATTGGCGTCCAGCAAAAGCTGATGCGGCACAGCAACGTGGCAACGACCATGAACGTGTACGGCAATGCGAGCTTGAGAGCCAAGCAGCAGGCCAATTCAAAGGTTGTAGAAATGCTGATCACACGGAATTTACCGCAGATGGAGCAACAAAGAGTAGCGGTTTAACCTTCTGTGGGGTTCTGTGGGGTTGGATGGGTTGTTCTTATTCTCGTAAACTATTGATTTAATTGGTTGCGGGGGCTGGATTTGAACCAGCGACCTTTGGGTTATGAGCGACGTAACTAACGTATTTTCAAATAGTTGGAGAGCGCGGTTGGGAGTTTCAAAGAGTGCTAAGGGGCTGTAAATAGGATCAGGGTGTTGGTATTTGGGGTTGGTTTGGGGTTGACTGGGGCGATGCAGGTCATAAGGCCCATCAGGCCGCTCACACGTACTTTGAACAGTGGGTCGCTTCTCATTGACCGCTGCCTTGAAGACCGGCACTCGTGCCGTTTGACAATCTATGAATTGTCGGTCTTCAGTAAATTGACAATATATAACTTGTCATACTAGGTCAGAATGACTATATTTAAATAGTCAGAGGCCCACCATGCGCAGCGAGTTCAGAAATCTCCGGCTCAAGCAACTGGATCGCAGCCTGGAACAATATCAGGCTGCGCGAAAAGTTCCCCGTCCATCGAAGGGCTGGATTCGCGCCATCCGGCAGGCCCTCGGCGTCTCCTCCGGGGAGCTTGCGCGCCGGCTTGGAACCAGTCGGCAGCTTCCTCTGCAGCTTGAAAAAAGCGAGGCGGAGGACAGGATCACCCTGAAGAGTCTGCGCGCGGTCGCCAATGCGCTCGATTGCGACCTCGTCTATGCCCTGGTTCCGCGAGCAGCCAGTATGGAGGAGCTGATCGAGAACCGCGCGCGCACCGAAGCAAGACAACGAGTGCTAGGGGTGGAGCACTCGATGGCGCTCGAAAATCAGGCCGTCGGCAACCTCGACGAGGCAGTTGAAGCTGAGGTGCGCCGCGTCGCGAGAAAGCGAGCAGGATCGCGATGACCATCTTCACCACGGGCGATGGCAACATGCCGCTCTCTCCCGAAGAGCAGGACGATCTCATCCCCGACCTCACCACGAAAGAGGAACTAAACGAGTGGGAGCGCCAGAACATCCTCGAAGCCTACACCTGGGTGCTTGAGCCGAGAAACCTGAAGGGGCAGAACCCGTTCGCGGAGGCCTATGTGCGAGAGATGCATCTGCGCATGTTCGATCAGACGTGGAAGTGGGCCGGGACCTACAGAGCAACGGGAAAAAACATCGGCATTCCCCATTACCAAATTCGTGAAGCGCTGGCCATTCTCCTGGGAGACGCCCGCTATTGGGTCGAGCATCAGACCTTCGAGCCTGATGAACTCGCGATCCGATTTCACCACCATCTGGTCTGGATTCATCCGTTTGCGAATGGGAACGGCCGTCACGCCCGGCTCATGGCCGACGTCATCGTGCGGAAACAAGGCAGGCCGGTATTTACGTGGGGCGGCGCGGACATCGTGAGGGCAGGCGATTTTCGGCGCAGCTACATCGACGCACTTCGTGCTGCGGATAAGAACGATATTCGGCCACTTCTGGCATTTGCCCGCTCATAGGTTGTTATCGCCTTTCGTCCGCGCCAGCAACTGCAGACTCTGAAGATCGTGACGAGCAAGTAGGGCTGACCTGCCACCCGCGGCAGGCCGCCTCCGATTTGGAACTGATCGGCTTGTGATGAGTACCCGGCAGCCGTGACCACGGGTTGGTGACCGCAACGGTCGTATGCCACGGGATTCAGTTTTTTGGGGAGGCGGCGGGAGTCGAACCCGACATCAGTATTGAAAACGCTCAACTTACTGATTCTGAGAATGCCAGCTTTGCAGGAAATGCAATGATTTCTAAATCTACTGTACAGTGATTGCCAGCAATTCCCAGAACCCCAACCTTCAGATCATTTACTGCAAATGAGAAGCGCTCTGAAGTCTTCTTGAGACATTTATACATCAGAGAATTCCAGAGATGCCACGTGTTTGTAAAAAGCCCATAAGTCGAGTATCGTATGTCGAGGCAAGTGGCTGACCCTGCGTAGCGTTATGACTTAGCTTCCACGGCGGTTGGACCAGTTGCCTATATCGGTCAGGGGAATAGTACATGGCAATTTCAGACATTCTGGCAAGTATCGATTGCGATATTGCCCAGTTGCAGCAGGCACGTGCATTGCTGAGCGGTGGTGCTGCACCAACGGCGAAGAAGGCAGCAGGCAGACCCAAGAAGGTAGTGGCTGCACCCAGGAAATCAGCGGCGGTGGCGCCCGCCGCCAAGAAGGCCGCAAAGAAGAAGAGGATTCTCTCTCCCGAAGGACGCCAGCGGATCGCCGAGGCTGCCAAGAAGCGTTGGGCGGCAAAGAAGGCCGCGGCAACGAAGTAGACTGCAGCTTTCTTTACAGATTTGGGCTGGCGTAGGTCCTCATCCACGTCAGCTCAGTTCTCCTCTTTTGTTTCCTCTTCTGGCCAGAGCGGAGGCTGAATGGCACGTGTCCTTTCATGCTTTAGATCGGCGAGTATCCGGGACCAGTAAAGGATGCTGCGCTCAGTCCGCGCCAGTCGCTGCTGTGCGTCCTTGAGCTTACGTTCTGCATAGCGCAAACGCTGACGCCGGGCTCGGTCGAGTTGTGAGTCTATGGGCATACACGGTCTCAAACCTTAATAACCAGAATAATATGCGCACGCGCACAGAAATATCGCTTCGGACGTAGGAATGCGCACGCCCAGATGAAATCTACGAAGGAAGGCATTGGGTCAATCTACGATGCCCCAGAAGCTCGCTGGAGATGCTGTCGTGTCCAGGCGCCACGAGTTTCCCCGCCCATGGATGGGCGTTCTTCCATAGAAAGACTGGATGCGGTATATCGCCTGGAACAACCCGAATATCGTAAGCTACCCAGATGCCGAGTGTTCGCAAAGGTTCGATCCATCTGTTCCGCCTCGCCGGAGTTGACCTCTTTCTGCATTGGTCCTGGTTCGTAGTGGCAGTATTTGAGATTCAGAGCCGAAAAGGCAGGTACACCTCTCTCACCTGGAACGTCCTGGAGTATCTGGCGCTGTTCCTGATTGTGCTGATGCATGAATTCGGGCACGCCCTTGCTTGCCGGCAAACGGGAGGGACGGCAAACCAGATTGTGCTATGGCCCTTGGGCGGTGTGGCGTATGTGAATCCGCCGCAACGACCGGGCGCGACACTCTGGAGCATCGCGGCGGGACCACTGGTCAACGTGGTGCTCCTGCCAATCCTCATCGCAGCGGTTGTGATGAGCCGGTCGTTGGGGTGGGCGCAGGCGATGCCCGATGTCTACCAGTTGTTGCGGACGGTCATGTGGATAGACGTGTCGCTGCTGGTCTTCAACATGCTGCCAGTCTATCCCCTGGATGGAGGCCAGATCCTTCGCTCTCTGCTGTGGTTCGTACTGGGACGCGCCCGCAGCCTGATGGTGGCCACGGTCCTCGGTTTTGTGGGCGTTGTTGGGTTCTTCGTCCTCGCCATGTGGATGCGTTCTTTTTGGCTTGGGGCAATTGCCATCTTTATGCTTCTGAATTGCTGGGGCGGCCTGAAGCACGCGCAGACGCTTCTATGCCTTGCCAGGTTGCCGCGCCGGAAAGAATTTGCCTGCCCGAGCTGCCGGACGGCGCCACCGATTGGAGCCTACTGGAAATGCGGGCAGTGCGGGCAGCCGTTCGACACATTCCAAACCGGAGGGGTTTGTCCGCACTGCGCGGCACAATTCGTCACAACGGTGTGCCTGGACTGCGGAGAACAGCATCCCCTGCAGGAGTGGATTGTTGGCGCCTATACGGGCCATGGCACGACGAGCGGCGGTTTTTCCGCAAGGTAGTCGCGGCGGTGCCGGCTCCGTGCGGCTCAATGTGCATTGAGGTACAGAACATCAGAGGGTACTACTGGACGGAGCCTTTCAGGCTGCTCAGCAGCCCGGAGTATCTCTTGCGTGCCTGGTCATTCCTGACCGCGAACCCCAGAGCCTTCTTCTGCCCAACCAGCACCAGCAGCCGCTTGGCGCGGGTAATGCCGGTGTAGATGAGGTTCCGCTGGAGCAGCATATAGTGCTGCATTGCCACCGGGATGACCACCGCCGGGAACTCCGACCCCTGCGCCTTGTGGATTGTCACTGCGTAGGCCAGCGATACCTCATCCAATTCCCCGAAGTCGTACGTCACCAGCCGCTCATCGAACCGGATGAAGAGTTCCTGTTCCACCGTGTCAATCTTCTCGATGGTGCCGATGTCCCCGTTGAAGACCTCCTTCTTGTAGTCATTCTCGGTCTGGAGGACTTTGTCCCGGACTTGGAAGCGCCAGCCAAACCGCTCCACTGCGGGTTCACCCGGACAAGCGGGGTTAAGGGCTCCCTGGAGCACGGTGTTCAACTCGCGGACTCCGATCGATCCACGGTTTATGGGACAAAGGACCTGGATGTCGCGGATTGGGTCGAGGTGGTGTCCTTTTGGGATTCTGTCCTGCACCAACCTCACCAAAGTGGAGGAAATCTCCTCAGGCGTCTCCCTTTCAACGAAATGGAAGTCGGAGCTGGCCTCCGCCGTGCGAAGTTCCGGCATCTTCCCCTGGCGGATGAGGTGTGCGCTGGTGATGATGTTGCTGCTGGCCGCCTGCCGGAACACTTCGGTCAAACGGACGACAGGCACCACACCGCTGTCGATCAAGTCTCGCAGGGCATTCCCCGGCCCGACCGAGGGAAGCTGATCCACGTCGCCGACCATAATCAGTGCAGAGGTCTTGGGAAGGGCACGGAGCAGGGCATACATCAGAAGCACGTCCACCATCGATGTCTCATCGACGATCAGCAGGTCACATTCGAGCGGCTTGTCCTCGTTGCGCTGAAACCTTCCTGTAGCCGGATCAACCTCCAGCAGCCGATGAATGGTCTTCGCTTCGAGCCCGGTGGTCTCTGTCAGCCGTTTCGCCGCCCGTCCGGTGGGCGCACACAGCAGACACTTCACTTTCTTGGCACGGAGGATCAGCAGGATTGAGTTCACCAGGGTCGTCTTGCCCACGCCGGGTCCGCCAGTAATGATGGAGACGCGGCTGGTCAGGACGGTCTTCAACGCCTCCCGCTGGCTTGGGGCGAGCGTCTTCCCGGTCTGCTTCTCAACCCAAGTCGCGGCCTTTTCAAAGTTGATCTTCGGATAGGTTACGCCCGCAGTGGACAGCCGCTTAATCTTGGTCGCGATGCCGTCCTCCGCTTTCCTCAGGTGAGGCAGGAAGACCAGTGGTTCGCCGTCGACCTCTTCCAGCAGGAGGAAGCCGCCAGTCAACATGTGCGCCAGCGCCTGCTCGATGGTCTCCACCGGTACCTCAAGCAGCTTGACGGCCGCCGCCTTCAGTTTCTCAAGCGGCAAGGCGCAATGCCCCTCTGACGTTGCCCCCAGGAGCACATGGTCAATCCCAGCCCGCGCCCGATTCTGGGAGTCCTTGGGGATGCCGACGCTTTGGGCGATCTGATCCGCGGTGGCGAATCCGATGCCGTGGATTTCTTTCGCCAGGGTGTAGGGGTTCTCCTGGACCGTCTGGATTGCCAGATTGCCGTAGGTCTTGAAGATGCGGACAGCCCGCCCAGTGCTGACCCCGTGGCTATGGAGAAAGAGCATGATCTCCCGGATTTGCATCCCCTCTTGCCAGGCAGTGGCGATCCGTTCCCGGCGCTTTGGGCCGATGCCGCCCACGGACTAC
>Ga0224555_1004661_pt1 | contig 12327 bp, 14 predicted proteins | sample 714S23034metaG_FD_180687 | JGI IMG/M metagenome (GOLD analysis project Ga0224555, IMG submission 180687) | Peat soil microbial communities from Stordalen Mire, Sweden - 717 S2 30-34 | ecosystem: Environmental > Terrestrial > Soil > Wetlands > Peat | place: Sweden: Norrbotten County, Stordalen...
TGGGCAGCGTTAGAACCGATTCGGGCGTGAGCAGTAACTCGCCCAACCAAGCAAGATTCTGCCAGTGTTCGCTCCGATTCATCCAGCGCAATTCAATCCCAGGAAATACGAACTAGTATGGAACAAGGTACTGTGAAGTGGTTCAATGACGCGAAGGGCTTCGGCTTCATTTCGCGCCAGAACGGCGAAGATGTCTTCGTGCATTACTCTGCAATCAACTCAAGTGGTTTCAAGAGCTTGCAAGAGGGTCAAGCCGTACAGTTTAACGTCGTAAAGGGTCCCAAGGGCTGGCAGGCTGCTGACGTACAGCCTCTCTAAACCTGATCAGCCGGATTCCGGCAGAATCTAGCTCGAAACAGCAAAGAGCCGGGAGCGCTTCTGGTGACAGCCAGGAGCTATCCCGGCCTTTTGCGTTTTTCGACAGGCTTTTGGTGGCCGTAACCCCGCTGACCTGCCAACTCCGATCGCTGACTCGCTGGCTTTAGCGTTGCCTTTGCCTTGCTGGCCACTGTACCCTACTCGAAATTAGGAATTTGGGCTTGGCCGGGTGCCATGAACCGAAAGACGCTACACAGTTTCCTCCGCGTGTTTTTTGGCGTAGGTGGTTTCTGCAACGCAATCTTTTTCCCGGTTGTGTTGAAGGTCCAACTTGGCGATCTTGCAGTGTTTATAAGGCAGCCAGTCGGGTGGCTGCAGGAACGCGTCTGGTGGCTCTGGCCAGTTGCCTTTGTTTTAACGATCCTTGCCACATACGCCGATAAGAAATTCTGTGACCGATGGGGTTACGACGCCGTCAAAGAGATGTTGGAGATCCTGCGGGAGAAGGGGTTTCCGGACAGCACGGACCAAGTTCATTATCATAGGGTCACGCTTTTCCGGCGCAGGAAGTGGCGCTTCTGTTGGAGAATGTGGCCATGGAGCGGTTGGCTAATTCCTGCGGTTCGATCGGGGCATACGACACTGAATCACAGAACATGTTTTCTCGCTCCCGACGACGACCCGGACATGGCTGAAGGAATAGCTGGACGGTGCTGGAGTTCAAAGAGCGTGGTCTTGATTCCCGGAAAGGGTTCCACGATTCAACAGCTGCCCGACCTTCACGGCCCGAGCCCGAAGCCGCGAGATCCTTACCCGCTCATGTCTGCGTATGCAAGTGCAACATTTGTTCCGATTCCTTGGGTACGGAAGAAGCTTCCCCATTCGCGTTCGTTCCTTGGCATCCCCGTCGTGGTGAAGGGCGAGCCTTGGGGCGTGATCGTTGTCGACAGCCGCGCACCAGTGATTCAGAATGCACAGGAAATTCTGGATTCTTACAACGAGATTGCGCGCCCGTTCATCAAGTGCCTAGAGAGGTTGCCATGACCACCGCACCGTGGTTTCAGATTGAGCATCCGCTGCCAATGAGTAGCAAAGCGCCGCATCAACTCGAGTTCACACTTCTCGCGCCCCCGCATGAGGTTCCCCAAGCCGTGCGAGGCGAGTTCGACAAGCAGATCAATAGATTCGTGATCGAGATACGCTACCTCGATGACGAAGATTTCAAACGCACTGCGATCGATGAGATTGTGTCTCTGCGCATCGGGAAGAAGAGCAGGCGTCTTCTGGGAATTGAATTGGACACCACAAGGGTCAACGTCACGGAGGTCCAGTTCGAAGTGAAAGAGCTCGAGCAAGAAATCGAGAGGGCTCTCGACAAGCTTGTTAGGGGAGAAAGCGGCAGGGAACAGAGCAATTACTCGATGGCGAAGAGTGCCATTGAGTCGAAGCGCGCCTTGCTGCTAGACCCAAATTTGCTGGTCCCGGCTCAATAGTCACCTCGATCACTCGCTTCGCCTCCTTCGAAATGCTGGCGGCGCGCAGTCAGACTGACGGTAGCAAAGTCGAGCCGATCGTGGGCTACCGTACCCGGTAAATTGGCTCCTCCTCGACTCTGCAAATTGCAGAGTATATCCTGAAGAGTTCCCGCTATTTGCCAAGTGCGGACCTCGTACCGGTCCGGCGGCGAACCATCACGCACATGAGCACAAACACGATCGCCGTGCACCTGCCCGACGGGTCCATCCGCGAAGTGCCTTCCGGCACAACGCCTCTCGATGTGGCCAACTCCATCTCGCCGCGCCTCGCCGCGGCCAGCGTCGCCGCGCGCATTGCGCCCGTCGCCACTCACTCCGGCCAAAGCTCCGCCCGCGACGGCCAGTCGGACGGCAAGGCTTCAGCCGGCGAGGATTCTGGCGAGGCCTCGATGTACGCCGCCGAAGACTCCGCCGCGCCTCGCTTGGTCGATCTCTCTGCGCCACTCAAGGCCGACATCAAGCTCGAGCTCGTCACCGAGAAGGACCCCGATGCGCTGAAGGTTCTGCGTCACTCCGCCGCACACGTGCTGGCTACAGCCGTCCTCGAACTCTTCCCTGAAACCAAGCTCGGCCACGGCCCCGCCACCGACTCCGGCTTTTTCTACGACTTCTACCGCGAGAAGCCATTCACGCCTGAAGACCTCGCGGCCATTGAGGCCAAGATGGCGGAGGTCGTCGCGCGCAACGAACCCTTCATCCGCGAATACGAGCCTCGCGAGCAGGCCCTCGCCGAGTTTGAGCGCGATGGCGACTTCATGAAGACGCACTTCGTCACCAAGTTCACCGCGCCCGGCTCAGAGGTCAGCTTTTATCGCAACGGCAAATTCATCGACTTCTGCCGCGGCCCGCACGTGCCCTCCACTGGCCGCGTCAAGGCCTTCAAAGTTACCAGCCTCGCCGGCGCCTACTGGCTCGGCGACGAGAAGAATCCCCAACTGCAGCGCGTCTACGGCACGGCATTCTTCTCAAAGAAAGATCTCGACGAGCACTTCGCGCGCCTGGAAGAAGCCGCGCGCCGCGACCATCGCGTCCTGGGCAAGCAACTCGATCTCTTCAGCATTCAGGAGCTTGCCGGCGCCGGACTCATCTTCTGGCATCCGCGCGGCGCAATCATCCGCAAGATCATGGAAGACTGGATGCGCGACGAGTGCCTGCGGCGCGGCTACAGCCTGGTCTTCACGCCGCACGTGATGCGCCGCGAGCTCTGGAAGGTTAGCGGCCACGAAGGCTTCTACTCCGGCAACATGTACACGCCGATGGAGCTGGACGACGCCGAGTACCGGCTGAAGCCGATGAACTGCCCAGGGCACATTCTGATCTACAAGAATTCGCCTAAGAGCTATCGCGATCTGCCGCAGCGCTACGCCGAACTCGGCAACGTGTATCGCTACGAGCGCTCTGGAACCATGCACGGCCTGTTGCGCGTGCGCGGCTTTACGCAGGACGACGCGCACATCTTCTGCGCTCCCGCCCAGATTGAAGATGAGGTCGTAGCCTGCATCGACTTCGCCGAGGCCGTACTCAAGACTTTCGGCTTCAACGAATTCAAGGTCGAGCTGTCGACCTGGGATCCGAACGACCGTGCCCACTACACCGGCTCCGACGAAAACTGGGCACTGGCCGTCAGCGGACTGCAGCATGCGCTCGATCGCAAGAGCATCAAGTACACCACCATCCCCGGCGAAGCTGCGTTCTACGGCCCTAAGATCGACGTCAAGCTCATTGACGCCCTCGGCCGCCTCTGGCAGCTCTGCACAGTGCAGGTGGACTTCAATCTTCCCGCTCGCTTCGAACTCGAATATGTTGGCGAAGACGGCGGGCGTCATCAGCCGGTCATGATCCACCGCGCACTCTTCGGATCCATCGAGCGCTTTTTCGGCGTGCTCATCGAGCACTACGCGGGAGCTTTCCCGCTCTGGCTTGCGCCGGTGCAGATCGGCCTCGTGCCGATCAGCGAGAAGCACACGGCCTACGCCGCCAAAGTCGAAGCCGCGCTCAAAGACGCCGGCTTCCGCGTCGAGACCGACGTTCGCAACGAAAAGATGAACGCCAAGATCCGCGACTTCGCCAACCAGAAGACGCCCTACATCCTTGTCTTCGGCGACAAGGAAGAAGGCGCCGGAGCGGTCAGCGTGCGCACGCGCGGCAAAGGCGATCAGGGATCGATGCCGCTGGCCGATTTCATCGCCAAGGCCACCGCGCTGGTTGAGATGCAGTCGACGGAACTCTAACCGATGCAGCAAGAGAAGTCTTCGCTATGAATAGTTCGGTAGTGGCTCAGTTTGAAATTCTCTTTTTGTAGGAGCCGCGTTTCTCCGCCTTTGGCTCTGGCATCAGCGCAATCATTTCATCTATGGTCCATGCGCGGTCTGCCAATCCAGAGGCGACGGCTGGCGTTGTTTTGAGCGTCTGGTGTGGGCGGACGAAGCTGCAGTACATGAAGTGAAGCGCTACGGCGTATGCGTGGTTATCCAGCTTCTTGCTAAATCCGTTTGTCAGCCTTGTAAACCGGCGCATGTGCATCCGCATGGTTAGGTTCTGGCGCTCCACAAAACTCGTTGAGATGTGCTGCGGGTCGGGATCGCCCACCACGACTTTGGATTCGGTTCCAATGCATTTCGCGGGGCTGTAGCGGCCCACCGTATCCTCGGATGCACCGTAGATTTTGTGCAAAGTGGCGTAATCAATATCGGCCCCGAAATTCTCTTCTACCGCTTCGAGGCAAGGCTTATGACCGTCGGTTGTCAGTTGAACGCGACCACGAATCCGGCTGGCACAAACCTTCATGAAGTCGTATGCCCAATCCGCGCCGCGTCCACCCACGAGGTAGCTCACGACCAGCTTAGTATCGGCATCCAGCCCCACCCAGGTCCACACGTCGCCCCATCCGATTTCTTTCTTCTCTGGCGACGTGTTCTTTTGCTTGGAGCCAACGTAAGCCCAAATCTCATCACACTGGAGACGGCGAACCCGCACGTTGCGAACGTGGGCATCGTGGTAGGCCATACACGCTTCGCCAAGATCGACCAGCAGTTTTGTGATCGTATTCCGGGCGATGCCGGTCATGCGAGAGACGGCCCTAAGACTGCTCCCTTCGACGAGTGCCGAAACGATCCTGACCCGATCTGTTTGGCCGATTGCATTCATATTGATAATTATGCTTGACGATCATAACTTAGTCAAGCATAATTTGCAGTTTGAAGGAAACTATGGTACAAAAGTTGCAGGACAAAGTAACTTTAGTTCTAGTCATATCAGTGACTATTGTGGTATATCATACCGGAACAGACCACGATATATTGTAGTGACCCGGAATCTGCGCACAACTTGTGCTTGGAGAAGCAGCATCCCGCGGCCTCTGAGAAACGTCAAAGAGTGAGAGGGGTGTACATGGACTTGAATGTGCGGGCATTCCGCACTGTGCGGGAAGCTTTGTCTGAATCTGCCCCGCCAAACATGCGACGAGAAGCCGCTCGCAAAGGCGGACTGAGTGGAGGCCCTGCTCGGACCAAGGTGGTTGGCGCTGAGCGAAGAAAAGAGATCGCCAAGAAGGCGAATGCTGCTCGGTGGGCAACCAGGAACAAGCTCATGACCACGAGCTAAGGGGAGAGAATATGTCGATCATCGAGAAGAATCCGAAGGCCAAGGGCGGCGCAGTTGCCCAGACCAAGAGGGGTTCCTCGAAGGCCATTGCAGTACATGGCACCGATGGGGAAACCCATATTGTAGGCATCGGCGACCTGAGTGTTGTTATTTGCCAAGACGAGAGCGGGTGGTTCGCGCAGGGATTGGAAATCGACTACGCGGCAGGTGGCCCTACAATTCCGAAGGTGAAAAAGAACTTTGAAGAGGGGCTGAAGGGAACAATCGGTCTGCACATCCAAATGCACGGCAGCATTGAGAAGTTCCTAACTCCCGCACCTCCACAAATCTGGAAGGAACTCTATTGGAGCGGTAAGCAATATCGGTTCACGCAAGTCAGCCTTCACGATGACCTTTCGAAGACGCTTCACGTGAAAGCTATCAATTTCCTAGAGCCAGTGGAGGTAGCAGCCTGAGCGAGGGTATCCCGAAGAACGATCTGATTCGGGTTCTCAAAGCCCATGGTGTGTTTGTCGAGCCTGGAGAAGATGGAAAGACTTATACAATCATCCGCGAAGAATTTATGGAGTCCGTGGTCCTTGAGGATGAGATTTGGCAAAGGCAAATTAGATATTTCGAGCGCAAACTGAAAATACCAATTCACCATTTCTGGCATCCAGAAGCTGCTGAACAGGAAGCGGAAGCAAAAGTGAAAAGTGAGGCCGACGCCGAAGTCAGGGCCGAAGTGAAAGTGAAGCCAACCAAGGATAGATAATTCAAGGCCCTCTTCGGAGGGCCTTTTTACTGAGTGCCATCTAGTGCAACAAACCCCAATTTCAAACGGAGCCACTACCAATAGTTCTTATTAGTTAAGGACTATTGTTATAATGCTTCGCAGAGGATTCGTCATGACGACTCTGACCATTTCGCTGCCTGAATCACTGAAGGAGTTCATCGATCGCGAGGTCGAAACTAAAGGCTACGGAAACGTAAGCGAATACGTTCGCGGGCTGCTACGTCAGGCGCAGGCTAGCGAAGCTGACGCAAGGTTGGAAGCACTGTTGCTTGAGGGGCTCACCAAGGGGAAAGACATTCCTGTTTCACCGGGCTTCTGGAGCGAACTGCGGCGGGATGCCGCTAAAATTCAAGCCCGGAAGAAGCCGCCTGAAAGAGGCCGTTCACGCAGGATTGCTTGACACGAATCCTTCAAAGAGTAGTACATTGGATCTAACGAGATTCTGACACCATCCCTCGTGGAAGCGGTGCATGGCTCAAGGCGAAGATGGCCTTGGGCCATTTTCATTTCGGCACTCCACTCGATAGGGGGAAATCAAATGGTTCGCAAGCAAGTGAATGTCTGTTTTCGAACTGCTGCGCGGGAAGATATTCTTCGGCAGTTCCGGTATTACTTGATCGAAAAAGATATCCCTGATGTCGCGCGGCGCTTCCTCGATGCCGTGGAATCCGCTGTGGATCTGCTGTGTCGAACACAGGGGATCGGCGCGCCAAAGCAAATAGCCAATCCGCTGCTGGCAGGATTGAGGTCGTGGCCCATTCCCGGCTTTCCTGCGGTGCGACTTTATTACATCTATGCCGACAATGAGTTGCGCATCGTGCGTGTCTTACACGGGAAAAGAGACATTCACCCACTGCTTGAGGAAACGAGCGAATAGACCGATGATCAAAGGCCAACCCCGCTGACTCCTTTGCTCCTCAGGCGTTAATCGCCATCCCCTCCACGGCGCCGTACCCGTCCAGCATCGCCTCGCTCAGCGTGGGGTGCGCGTGGATGGTGAACATCAGCTCGTCCACCGTGCCTTCGAGTTCCATTACCGCAACCGCTTCGGCAATCAGCTCCGTGGCCTGCGGCCCGATGATGTGCACACCCAGAATCTCGCCGTACTTGGCGTCGGCAATCACCTTCACAAAGCCGTCGTGGCTGTCCACGATGGTCGCCTTCGAGTTGCCCGCAAAGGGAAACTTGCCCACCTTGATTTCGTGGCCCTTTTCCTTGGCCTGCGCTTCGGTCAGCCCCGCGCTGCCGATCTGCGGCTCGGTATAGGTGCAGCTCGGAATGCGGTCGCGCCGCACCGGCCGGTACTTGCGCCCCGCGATCTTCGCCATCGCCACCATGCCGCTCATTGCGCCCACGTGCGCCAGTTGCGGCAGCCCCGCCACAATGTCGCCGATGGCATACACGCCCGGCTCCGCCGACTCCTGCGCCTCATTCACCTTCACGAATCCGCGTTCCAGCTCGACTTTCGTCTTCTCCAGACCGATGCCGCTCGTCAGCGGGCCGCGCCCCACGGCCACCAGCACCTTCTCGGCTTCTTTCACTTGCGGCTTCCCATTGAAATCGACATAGCTCACCTTCACGCCCGTCGCGGTTTTCTCCACCTTGTCCACCTTCGCGCCGGTCTGCGTCTCAATGCCGCGCTTGCGGAAGACACGCGCCAGCTCCTTCGAAATCTCCTCGTCCTCCACCGGAACCATGCGCGGCAAAAACTCCAGAATCGTCACCTCGCTGCCGAAGCTGCGAAAGATCGATGCGAACTCCACGCCCACCGCGCCCGCGCCAATCACGATCAGCGACTTGGGCGGCGCGCTCAGGCTCAGAATTTCGATATTGGTCAGGATGGTCTCGTCCGCCTTCAATCCCGGCAGCAGCTTGGCCTCCGAACCGGTCGCAATCATCACGTTTTTCGCTTTCACCAGGCTCTTCAGGCCGTTCGCTTCCACCTCCACCGTGTGCACGCCGCCCTGCGCGGGTCCAGTCAGCCTTCCAAAACCAGGAATAACGGTGATCTTGTGTTTCTTCATTAGAAACTCGAGGCCCTTCACGTGCTTGGTGATGACCGCGCTCTTGCGCGCGAGCACCGCGGCCCAGTCCAGTGACCGCGCCTCAACGCCCTTGATGCCAAACTCCTCTGCTTCCTTCAGGTAATCCCACAGCTCGGCGTTAAACAGCAGCGCCTTGGTGGGAATGCAGCCCACGTGGAGGCACGTTCCGCCCAGCTTGGGGCTGGCGTCTATCAACGCCACCTTCAACCCGTACTCCGCGCCGCGAATCGCCGCCGTATATCCCGCCGGCCCGCCGCCAATCACTGCCACGTCGTAAATCGTTTCTGCATTTGTTTCTGGCAAGGGAAGCTCCATTCCGGCGTTTCCGTGTTGCGCGGAACCGCCGCATATCCATGCTTAGTCTAAATTGGACTTACCCTAAGTTAGATTCCGTATCGCGACCTGCGGCTTCAACGTGCCGTCGCCAGAGCCTCTTGAACCAGAACCTCGGCTTCCCGCAGCGTATCCGCCTCATCCCCGAACCGCTCCAACCAGTGCACCTCCGGCTCGCGCCGGAACCACGTCATCTGCCGCTTCGCGTAGTTGCGGTGCCCCTGCTGCGCGGCCGCGATCGCTGCCTCCTCGCTCAACGTCCCGTCCAGCACGCGAAGTGCCTGCCGGTAGCCGAGCGAATCCAGCGCCTTCACCGGTCCGTAGCGCACAAGCAGTCCGCGCGTCTCCTCGACAAGGCCCGCGGCAAACATCGCCGCGCAGCGCTGATTCAGCCGGTCATAAAGGTCTTCGCGGGGCGGGTTCAGCCCGATGCGCAGCAACCGGAATCCGGTGAGCGGGTCGCGGGCCATCACCCCATTGTCGAGAATTGTTGACATCGGCGTTCGCGCCGCCACGCACACCTCAATGGCGCGAATCAGCTTCGGCGCGTCGTTGGCGTGAATCCGTTCTGCCGTCGCCGCGTCGAGCCGCTTCAGGAGCTTGTGCAACCATCCAGCGCCGTGCCTCTCCGCGCTGGCTCGCAGCCGATCGCGCAAATCTTCCTGGCGCGCCGGTCCGGCAAACAACCCTTCGGTCAGCGCCCGCAGATACAGCCCCGTTCCGCCGGTCACAATCGGCAGGCGCTTGCACGCAGCGATCTCCTGGAGAGCCTTGCGGGCAAGTTTGCTGTATGCGCCCGCGGTGAACGGCTCATTCGGCTCGGCGGCGTCGATCAGGTGATGCGGCACCCGTGCCCGTTCCTCGAGCGTGGGTTTGGCCGTGCCCAGTTCCATGCCGCGATACACGGCCACCGAATCGCAGCTCACAATTTCGCCATCGAAGCGCTCGGCTAATGCGAGCGAGAGCGCCGTCTTCCTGCTCCCCGTCGGCCCGAGCAGTATCACGGCCAGCGGCGGCGAGTCAGGCTTCGGATTGCCCGTTCCCGAAATGCTCTCCTCCAAAGGATTCGCCGTCCGCGCAGGATTTACCACCGCCACCACCCCGCAGGGAAGATCCATCTCGGATTGGTGTGCAGCAGCCACCAGAGGCAGATCGCGGCGGCGAGAATCACCAGTCCAAAGACCTGGTTGCGCCGGAACGCGCGCAGTTGCCGTTCGCGCGCCTCCTTCTCGGCGACCTGCTGGTCATACGGCTTGATGCGGGTCTCGACCATGGAACAGATGACTCATCTCTTGTGTTTATAAGCTGAAATTAAAAGCCCTGCCGCACCGCACCGATGGCATCAGTCTCCAATTCCGGCCGAGGTCTCGAGACAAAGATGTGAATGGTGTTCGGTTCTGTGGTGAATTTGACTTTCTCTTTCCATTTCCGTGAGCGCGTCGGCTTGCCAAGCGTAAATGTCGCAATGACGAGTGTCTGACAAACCTCATCGCCGGTTGCATTCGACCGAACGGTCCAATTCGAAAGCTGGCTTGCGAGCGACCCTGAGAGCATCGCAGCGCCAGAGACGGGCTCGACCATTTCGACTCGACCATTCGGCTTATAGATGATTCGCGCACGCGCCTCGCCTTGCACCTGAGCAGCGGCCGCAATTGGGGCGTAGACAAGGGTATTCGAGGGATCCCTTGATGAAACCGAACACCACCTCGGCTCCGCCGCGGACGCTAATGCTGAGATTGCAACGCAGAGCAATACGATGGAGAGTCCCCGCATAGAACCTCCCAAAGAATCCCATCATACAGCGGAATTAACATTTGACCTCGGGCGTCTGCTCCGGTTGATTTTCTACCCCGACACATCCCGTTTGACTTCCCCCACCTCCGTTGCCGACCATAGCTTTTCGGGCATGCAACGATTCCCTCATCGCTGCTCTCCGTCCCGAGCGAAAGGTTTGGCTCCATGAAAGTCCTGATCCTTGGTTCGGGAGGCCGCGAACACGCCTTGGCCTGGGCCATCGCGCGCAGCCCGCGCGTTACTGAGGTGGTTTGCGCGCCGGGCAACGGTGGCATGGCCCAGAAGTCCCGCTGCGTCCCTGTCGATCTCAACGACCTCGACGCCATGGTCCGCCTGGCCGAGGCTGAGCAGCCCGCCCTCACCGTCGTGGGCCCGGAGCTGCCACTCTCGCTGGGCATTGTCGACGCCCTCCGCGAGCGCGGCCTGCGCGTCTTTGGTCCCGCGCGCGCCGCCGCCATGCTCGAATCGAGCAAAGGCTTTGCCAAGCAGTTCCTTGAGCGCCACCAGATCCCCACGCCCAACTACGCCGTCTGCGCAAACGCCGCGGAAGTCACCAAGGCCATCGACGTGTTTCATGCGCCCATCGTGGTCAAGGCAGACGGACTATTCGCGGGCAAGGGCGTCATCATCTGTACCTCGCGCAATACCGCTGTCGAAGCCGCGCAGGGCCTGTTCTCCGGCGCTTTGCTGGGCGAGGCTGCGCAGCAGGTTGTCATTGAAGAGTTCCTCGAGGGCGATGAAGTCAGCTTTCTCTGCCTCAGCGACGGCAAGCACGTGACACCGCTCGTGCCGGCGCAGGATCACAAGCGCATCGGCGAGGGCGATACCGGCCCCAACACCGGCGGCATGGGCGTCTACTCCACCGATACGCTTCTCGACCCCGCCATGTCGGAGTGGATTTTGCGCCACATTGCCGAGCCCACGGTCCAGGGCATGGCCGAGGAGGGTACGCCCTTTACCGGCGTGCTGTATTGCGGGCTCATGATGACGGCGCGCGGGCCGCAGGTGCTGGAATTCAACGCGCGCTTTGGCGATCCTGAAACCCAGGCCATCCTGGTCCGCCTCGAAAGCGACCTGCTGGACGTACTTGACGCGTGCGTCGAAGGCCGCCTCGATGAGACTCCGCTGCGCTGGTCTCGCGGCGCATCCGCGTGCGTGGTGGCCAGTTCTGGCGGCTATCCGGGCAGCTACAAAACCGGCCTGCCCATCACCGGCCTCGCCGCCGCGGCCCAGGTTCCTGGCGTCGAGGTCTTTCACGCGGGCACGGCGCTCAAGAACGGGCAAATGCTCACGGCCGGCGGCAGAGTCCTGGGCGTCACCGCAGCCGCGGACTCGCTCAGCGAAGCGCTGGCTCGCGCTTACCAGGCTATGGCAGAGATTCACTTTGAAGGCATGTATTATCGGCGCGACATCGGACACCGCGCACTGGAGGGTAAACCATGAGCGTTGGAATCTCACTGGAAGAGCTGCTGGCCTGGAACGAGCAGTCGGCCGCCTATTGGAAGACACACCTCGAAACCAACCCCGCGCTGCTCGAGCTGCCCTGCGACATCGGCGGCACGGCGACGGTGCAGGGATTCGTGCGCCATATTTGGGGAGCGGAACTGCGCTGGAGCCAGCGCCTCGCGGGCCTTCCGGTAGCCGACAGAGAAAAGCTGCCCGCCGGGCCGCTGGATGCGCTCTTCGACCTGCATGGCCAGGCCGCTGCCGTCTTCCGCAAACTGCTCGCCGCGGCGGAACAAACCTGGAGCGAGCCTTTCGTGCTCGATTTCGATTGGGTGCCTCCGGAGCAGCGCACCGTCTCGCGGAGAAAGATTGCCGTGCACGCCCTGTTCCACAGCCAGCGCCACTGGGCGCAACTGGCGACACTAGTGCGCAGTGCCGGTTTCCCCTCCAAGTTCAGGGGCGACCTCCTGTTTAGTCC
>Ga0224555_1004662_pt1 | contig 12327 bp, 8 predicted proteins | sample 714S23034metaG_FD_180687 | JGI IMG/M metagenome (GOLD analysis project Ga0224555, IMG submission 180687) | Peat soil microbial communities from Stordalen Mire, Sweden - 717 S2 30-34 | ecosystem: Environmental > Terrestrial > Soil > Wetlands > Peat | place: Sweden: Norrbotten County, Stordalen...
GTCAGAACACTGAGGCCGCGCTTGGGGTCTGGACACCTGCCTCAACATCCGGCTATGAGGTCGCTCAACATATCGTTCGTACTCCCGTTCGTAATAGCGCACTGAGGGAAGAACGGAAAGCGAAGCGGCTTTCCGACAGAGTTTCCCTGATGGCCGATTATAACCAGTATCGTAATCGACAACGGGAAGTTTGCAAGGGTTTGACCACACAAGGAAGAGAAGCACGTCAACACCTGATTATGAATCTCCGGCAACGTAAGAAGGAAATCCGCACATTGGCGTTGCCGTGGCCCGCGAAGAAGATCCTGCTCTCGGAGGCTGCGGCTGCCTCTGTCATCGAGCTGCGAACGCTCAAGTCGTCCACTCAGAAGACACGCCAAGCACATTTTCCGCAGAACCTGCGCACATGGGTTGCGGAGTGTGCCGCCGAGGGCGATGCGCGGGCGGCGGCACAGTTGCGCGGATGGCGCTATGCGGATCAGCGAAACCAGCGGCGGCTGGAAGCCACGCTTGAAGCCAATGCGCTTCATCTTGGCCCTGCGACGGATGAGGAGAAGACGGATTGGTCAGAATTTATCGAGAAGCGCGTTGCCGCTCAACAGCGCGCTGAGAATCTCGCCGGACAGATTGCCACGGCCCGGATATGGACGATCAACCGAACCACCGGGGATGTCTCGTACACGCTCAATGGCAAGCTGTCGGTCATCGACCGTGGGCGGCGTGTGACCGTGCTCAATCAGAACGAGGCCGCAATCACCTTTGGCCTGGAGATGGCCGTCCAGAAATACGGATCGCGCATCGCGTGCTCAGGAGGAGACGATTGGAAACGGCAGGTGGTCAAAGTGGCCGTCCAGAGCGGCATTTTCGTTGAATTCACCGACCCAGAGATGCGGGATGCGCTGTACCAGCACCAACTCGTGGCGAATCCTCTCCAGGTTAAGGCTACTCGCCTCCATGCCCTCGAAACCAGATTGCAGAATGAGGACACGAGCGGGATGCTCTTCACCAATGAAGCCGACGTACAACTGCTTCTCTCGTGCCTCCAGCCCTCCACCCACACCCAGCAGCTTCTTCAAATCCTGAAGGCGTCTCAAGAATCAGAACCGAAGGCCAACATCGGCGGCAATCTGACGGTTGCGGTTATCAAGACCCCGGACGGCCGGCAATCCTTCCGGGTGTCGATTGATGAAGAAAAGCGCAAAGAGGTTCTCGAACGGGTTGAACAGGTCCGCCAGTCCGCTCATTTGGCGTTGCGCAACAGAATCAAAGCTCCCAACAACGAGCGGGAAGGCAGGTAACCAGTGCGTGAAGTGGAGCCGTTCTGGATAAACGAGAACCTGATCCGTGGGTCACTTTCTCCAGAGCACCCACGAGGGTCTACGAGCTAGAAGGTGTAGATTCTGCGTAAATCGAGAAGGCATCCCGGCGAAGAGGGTGCTCCAGAGGGATATTCCTGTTTTTGATAAGGTAAGTCGTTACGAATGAGAAACTTGATCTCAACGCGAAGCACTGTTAGAAGCCAGATCTCATTGTGATGCGGTCAATGGACTTCACCCGCCTCTTGTAGCAGCATAATCGCGGTGCCCAGCCGATCAGGTGTTGAGCGTGGTGCGTTATTACTGGCACCAGGGACGAGGCGCAGTCCTGTTTCATCAGGAACGATCTTCAATCGAAGAATTCGATCCGCACCGCGCCGCGCATCGCCGATGCCACGGCCTACTGACCAGAAAACATGCTGTCCGATAGCCCAAGCCGAAAGAACGTACTGCAAAAACTCAGATGGTGATTTGGTGGCAAACGACTTCGCTTCGCTCTGTGCGCGTGCCAATGGAAGTCGATCCTGGCGCTCTTTGCTGTCAATCGCATTGCACGCGAGTGCTATGCGAAGTCCTTGGTGAATTGCGCTCGGCAAACCGTCAATATCGACTCTTCCGCGTAACGACTGCTCAAGCTGACCAAACGGGCCAATAATATCGACTGCGTCTGGATCGGCGGGCGGTGCCAGCCAAGCCGCGACCGTTGGCTCGCTTGAAGTTTTATCGAGAAATCTGGAGGCCAACTGCGCTATGGTGCATGGCCGGTCGCATACTTCGGCGGTGGCCCAGTAAAGTAGGGATTCCAGCGCGAGTCGAAGAAGCTGCCGCGCCTGAATTCCGCGCCACACCACCGTGGATTCCAGTAGTTGAGAATCGTGCAATGCAACACTGCAATCGCACATGGCATCTCGGACTGCGCTCTCACTATGTTCCCCAATTCGCTCGATTGTCTTTTTCAGAAGTTGAATGCCAAGCTGCCGTTTCATTGGTGCTTCCTTGCCGCCAAGCGTTGCGGCAATATGCTTGCGCTCCGCACTTGTGGTCTCTTCTATATTCCAAAGACTGCCCCAGTGTTCAAGCTCCGCATGTGTGACTGTGATTTTCCCAAACTTCGTGAACGCAGGATGATGACGTTGGTTCCCAAGAAGAGATTCGAGCGAATCTAATGCCGGGTTTGCCAATGGATGAACACGAACTTCGTCACGCAATTTCCCACGGCGAGCAAAGCACAAATTGAAGAGTGAAGGGCCGTAGTTGGCAGGCGCACTGAGTGCAGTGGAATACTTCCGCTCTCGCTGCATCTGAGTCCAATGGTCGCCAGAAAATGTGAAGCTGCTTGCTGGCAAGCGTGCCTTAAGATATGCGCTTCCAGGCAAATCGACAGCGCTGTGGACAACCAATTGCGACCAGACAAAAATGACTTCTATCCGATCTACCATGTCACGCAAGGTGGGAACTGGCACCACATCACGCCCGGTCCTCTCCGCGCAATTCCACGCGCACCGCCATGCCAAAGCCATAACGGTTAGGGGGCGAATATGACGCGCGACGTTATTAAGTTGCGGAAAAATCTGATCCATCAAATTGAAATTGATCTGCCGAAGCCCGAGTGGGTCAACACCTCCCGGACGAATCCTCACAAGTTCGGAAACACGCGGGGCATTGGCGCTTGCTGCATCGTCGATGAACTCTTGGACCGTTCTCACGCTATGCCTCCGTGCAGATGAGGATGTATTTGCAAGAATGCCTGATTGCCGCGTGCTGTCTGAGTTGATCTCGGTCACGAAGCGCAAGTCGTTGATGACAATTCAGGCATACTTCTGGGAGGGTCTCGCAAACGCAAATATTTGAACGCCTTCCACTAGCCAAGTCATTCCACGCCGGCGACCTTGAAAGGGCTGGATAGTCGGTAGGATTCGGTACACCCTGCGCATGAACAAAGCGCTTCGCTTCTTCTTGAGCAGTTGTAAGCGAGCACACTTCATGCCAGAAATCACTAGCTGAAGGCAATGGTGCTAACGCTTCCAACAGATTACAGAGAGCTGACAAGTCTGGCATGGAGGTCTCACTCACTTCGCAGCCACAGCGCAGTAGCCTATGACGTGTTCTCATCGCTGCGTTCTCCACTTTGGCACTCCGTTGCTGCAACCCCCAGATGAGATAGGCTGCATAAACAAGGCTATGCTCTGCGGACCATATCTTGCGCCGTGCCGCGACAGCCATGACCTGAGTGAAATACTTCCGAAGTTGCAAAGGTTCTATAGTAGTAACAAGCGCGGCGTGTTGCAGCAATGCCAGCGCCAACGCGATGTTCACTCGCTCTGGATTTGCCTTCTCTACTCGCACAAAAAGCTCCGGTAGGCTCAACTCAACTTTTCGGCAGGCAGCATCATTTGCCGCCTTCTGCTTTTCGCGCAGATGGCCTGACGGATCATCTTCCTCGGGATCATCGTCTTCCGCTTCGCTGTCGGATATGCGCGTTGAAGGATTGGTTAAGGCGGCAATCAGGTCTTGAACCAACCGCCCCCAGGCTTTCTCGTTGCTGAAAACTGCGCCTCCGAAGTGCGGGAGCGATAAAGGATCGAGTGTGTTGTACTCTCGAACGGGCAGACTGTGATTGTGTTCCACATCATGCTGCGGTCCTCTCCCACTGCTGGCAGGCTCTTCGGGTTGGAGTAAATCTTCTGGGTGCTGCTGAAAATAGTGTAGGATAGCCGCCATATCCTCTGGAACTTCCATCCCCTGAAGAAATGCCATAAAACTTCGTGCTGAATTCCCGAGCCGACGAACGACAAAGCCAAAATCGGGTTGTGCCAAAAAGCCCCGAGCCTGTATTCCGTTGGCTGCTATCAGCCGCAACACAATCTGTCCCTCTCCCCAGCCGACTTCCGAGGGTAGAAGAAAGGTGAAGCGTCCAGCAGAATCAACCGTGGAAGAGCCGCATTGCTCCCAGCGGGAACCGGCTCGATAGGCGGCCTGTGCAGGACCAGCCGGGAACGAGTCAATCACTCTTCCCTTTACAGACATTCCTTCGACTCTCCCGGTGAGAACACGCAGGTGGCTATGCTCATCTGAGTCATCTGTATCATCGGATATTTCGTGAGGGGCCGGTGGCTCAGACAAACGGAACGACCAACCAACGGAGGTATCGTGCTCGATGCGAACCGTGCAGACCTCGATGTTTCCATGTGAAAGCAACGCTGCTCGGGTCGCATTCGCGCTACCGGAAACGAGTAGCCGCCCGCGTTTGCATACGACTTCAAGCAATTTCGCATGTAATGGGCGATCTCGGTATTCGTCAAGCCAGTTCAGTTGAATGGGCTGGACGTAGTCCGATTGCTGAAGAGGCCAGTTGGACGCTTGCCCTTCGACCGTTCCACCTGGATGAGCGTGAAGCTGCACATGGGAGACACCGAGTTCCTTGCATAGTTCTGGAACGGCGATCTGGTCATAGTAAGGTGAAGCGATTGTCACTCGCTGTGCGCCTTCAAGTGAGGACGCAATACCGGCGATCTGCGTAATCATCGGTGTCTGCAAATTGTGCAACACGCGAATCGCATCGTTGCTCGAACCTATCCCGGCGTTTCGATCAAGTATCTCCGCTGCTTGTAGGCAGCCTTGTTGCGCAGAGTGCCGAGCGCGTGGCGAACCAGCAAGCTGGCGGAAGAAATCGCTCAAGTCATGAAATGCGTCTGCCGCGAAGCTCGCATGAAGGTGGTCGAAACATTCCAAGTTGCGGCCCCACCCGCTGAACGTGAGGTTTCCCGAGCCAACGATGACGTGCGCATCGTCCTTGTTCGCCAAAAGAACGATCTTGGGGTGAAAACAACCTGTATCGACAGAAACCGGTTCGATGTCGTACATCCGACCTGCGTGCTGAGGCCCAAACTCCTCCAACGCAGCGCGAACACCCTCAACGTCGATTAGAAGCCAGCACAATGGTGCCGTGCGAGAGGTCAAGCCATTCAGGACGACCGCCTCGAAGAACGAGAGACTGAGGGCGTAGCTGGTACAGAGCACGTGCGACCACGTACCAGCGCGAATCAATCCCAAGATGGACGGCGAACTTTCGGCTGTCACTTTGGTTCAAATTCCTCAGAATTCAATGTTTGTCTATTGTAACCTCTACTCCAAAGAGAATGAACTTCCAGTAGGACGAGACGTGAATGGCTATCTTTTGCGCCAGACACTGGGAACTCTCTGCATCGCCGCGCCGAACTGGCAGTCGTGGCTCATCATTGTTCGGCGGGCATTGCAGCAGCAGGAACATCGGCTGGCGGCCAAGGTGGAACGCGCGCGGGTAGTGATTGCCGCCCTGCCCGAACTGAACCTCCAGATCATCGACTGCGTCCGCCTGCACGGCCGCGCCACCGGTGCCAGCCGCAACACGTTGAAGGACCATTTCCGCAGCTTGATGTAAAAGGGACATCTTTCCCTGCATGGAACCGGCAAGGGTTTTGGTATGCGCTGCCCTCACAAACAACACGAAATCCGGGGTCTAAGAATCGAGACGTGGGACACCCGGCAGAGGTAATAACCGCGCAGAACAAGAAGGACTACGCCGTTCTCAGCATCGCCACCAGCGGGAGCTGGAAGAACGACAAGTGCGAGTACGAAACCCGCACCGAATCGCATCGAGTCTACGTCTGGGGCAATCTTGCTACCTTCTCCAAGACGCTGTTGAAAGGGCAGCTCGTCAGCCTGGAAGGGAAGATCAAGTACCGGACGGTCGAGGAAGATGTCGAGGGTAAGCCGTTAAAGCACACCATCGCCGAGATCCACGCTTCCAGCATGAGGCATCTCTCGAAAGTCGAAGCCGACGACGACCCCGCCGACGGCGCGGACGAGGAGTAGTCCTCGTCCGCAGAACCCAAGGACGATCCACTCGTCTTTGGGATTCCCCCACAGTCTCCTACCCGATTACAAGCACACCGTACCCCGCACGCTATGGCCTATTGACTTCAGTTCCAGCTAGGAGCGATTAGAAGGTCAAGCCAAGTGTTTACAATAAAGTATGTAGTAGCACTCTCGCAGGTCAGCCGGCAATTCTTCGGGGCCTGGTGCAACTCGCGCACGACCATTTGCTGATCCGCGCAATCATCAGTTCCACAGTCTCTTTAATGGTGAAACGTTGACCCTACAGCATCAAGCATTCGACAGGGTTGGCATTGGCTCCCAGGTCCGCCAGTCCGATTTTCGCAAGTACCGGCAGGTTCTCAGCCTGAGCACGAAGGACAACCTCGTCAATGACGCCGTCTCCTGTGCTGCAAACACTTTCAACGGTGCCTGCGGGCTTCGCTACATCCAGAAAGGCTCCAGAAGTATTTGCAGTGTAGATTCTTACCCAACCATCCTGGTTCTTCGAAAAATTGCGAGCAATCTGTCTTACCTCACCAGAACAACAACAAGTGAGCGCAACAATCTGATTAAGGTTCTTCTCGCCTTTCTTCACGAAGAAGTCGGCTTTCGTGTATATCGGCTAGATGTGAGCCGCTTTTTTGATTCATTGTCAATCGAACAAGCGATAGCCCATGTGAGAACGGGCGCAGTAACCCAAAAGACATGTGAACTCCTGACCTTCGTCCTCCGCGAACACGCAACTACCGGAAGGCCAGGCATTCCCACCGGATTGGCAATAAGTGCAACACTTGCTGAAGTTATGATGGCTAGTTTCGATGAATATATAAGAATGCAACCCAACGTTTTTTACTTCGGGCGCTTCGTAGACGATATCATCGTCATCACCAATGGGACTGAGGATGGTTCTGCATTCGAGAAAGCATTATCGGCGGCTCTTCCCAAAGGAACCCACTTTGGGAAAAAGAAACGAGAGCGCATTGACATTCCCAAACTAGATCATGGAACCTCATCAGGATACGCTCATTTCGAATACCTTGGCTACGCGTTCGCAATCCGTGACGAAAAAACCTCCAAGAAACAATCTAAACGAACTGTAGATGTGGACCTCAGTGACCACTCGCTAACGCGTCTCCTCACAAGAACATCGAAAGCCTTTCGGGCTTACAGAAAAGATGGACGATTCGACGATCTCTACTTGCGTATTTGTTATTTAACGTCAAACTATCGACTCTTCGATCCACTTGTAAACCGAAAACGTCTTGCCGGAATACACCACAATCATCCTTTTCTGACCTACCATCCAGGGAATTCGCTGCGGAAGCTGGACGAAGCCCTCCGACTTCTCATTTTCCCCTCCCCTCAGTTTCGCGCAACAGCGGGGGTGTCGCTCAACAATCAACAGAAAAGCACACTGGCGGCGAGGAGCTTTCTCCTAGGTCATGAAAAGAAGCAATATTACTCTTTCAGTATTCGATCTCTTGCTCTGGTGAAGAGGTGCTGGTTCGATGGCTAAACGTGGCGAGTGGGTTCCAGTAAAGCGAGGTGACCATGAGCGTGTCCTTATCACGGAGACGCTCCCATTTGAAACGCCAATTATTTTCTCCGGTGACGGCTTTTATACTCGGATCAAGAAATCACCATCGTCCGGTAAGATTCACTCTGATCTCGTCGATATGCTGGTTCTCCGTAAAGGTTCCAATCAAGCGCGAGTAACAATCCCATTTTCTTACAAGGTCAGGAAGGGGGTCTCGGACTTCAGAGGGCTTGCAGCATTGCATCCATCTGCACTTTGGGACGTGCGAAGGTTTTATGAACAGTATGACGAGTGGATGATTTATGAGTGCAGCCGAAGCCCAATCAGCATTAGAGCGCCATTCAAGGTCTCAGGGTCATTCTACGAGAAGGGTGATGCAGACGCGGTGAACCAGTTCAAGCAAGGGCAAATAATTACAGCCGATATAGATAGCAGGTCACGATACAATCCATCTTACTTCTCTTATCGTGGTTACACACGATTATATAGATTCTTTTCTTCTTACGAGTTTATGAACCTTGAGCAACGATACGAAATTCTAAAAACGCTCGATGTGTCCCATTGCTTTGATAGCATCTACACGCATTCGATCGCATGGGCTCTCATGGGAAAACCTATTGCCAAAAAACAACAAACAGGCACAACAGCCAACGCATTTGATGCGTTGATGAGGAATGTCAATCACGCAGAGACAAGCGGCATTGTAATAGGTCCCGAGGTAAGCCGTATATTTGCAGAGATGATATTCCAAACGATTGACTTGGCTGCAATTCGAAACCTTGAAAAGCTGAACCTTCGTCATGGGCAAGACTATTCGCTTCGGCGCTACGTAGACGACATATTCATATTTGCGGGTTCCATAGAATTAGCAGAACGAGTAAGTGAATGCTATGCAGATGCGATGGCGGCGTTCAATCTGTACAGTAATCCAAATAAAATGAGGACAATTCCGCGTCCGTTTGCAACAGCCCGATCAACCATCATTGATAAGACTAGACTACTGTTGGAGAGCTTGTGTTCTGATCTTTTTGCTAACTACAAGCAAGGACGCACCCAGCTTCGACCTGCGGAAATATGGCGTAGCAGCCGGATTACCAGAGATTTCCTCACCGCGATAAAGTCTATCTGCTTAGATGCAGGTGGGACTTACTACGATATATCCTCTTATCTGATTTCGGCATTTTGCGAGCGGATGAAGCGGCTGGTTAAGCGCAGTAAGGCGTTGAGCGAGGAGGAGGAGGTTGCCTATTGCAAGGTGATGAATGTAATGTTACGGCTAATGTTTTTTCTTTACGCCGCCGCACCAAGCGTCAATGCCTCATATCAAATGGCGCTCGGAATGGTACTCGCTTTGCGATTCGCCCGCCGTAGGCTTACACATGAGAGTCCAGTAATTGAAGAACTTATTTATTCGGAAGCTATTAAGTGCCTAGATGCACAAGTCGAACATAAATCAATTGCCCTATCGACGTTTGTCTCACTTGAATCGATCAATATACTGCTTGCACTTCGTGAATTGGGGGATGCCTATTTGATTCCCAGTAAACTCGCTGAACGTCTGTTCTCTTGGGGGGGAAATCCTGATGGATGGAGTGGGAAGTGCTACTTTGACATTGCAACGTGTATGTATTACATCGGAACTCGACCGGAATACGCGCAAATCAAAAGCACACTAGACGTTGAAGTTGATAGACGACTGAGCGACTTATCAGATTTGAGTGAAAACGCGGAACGGGCCTATCTTTTCCTCGATATGTTGACTTGCCCCCACATCATGAACACTCGCAAAGAGATTTGGATCAATCAATTCTGTGCTAAATTCTCTCTGCCTGTTTATACAGCCGCTGAGATTCAGGGTTTTCTCACGGCAAGCTCAAAGTGCTCATGGTTCATCAACTGGGAAGGGGTCGACATTTTGACGATGCTACAGAAGAAAGAGGTTGTTCGGGTATATTGATCTGATAGATTGAATTGTGAGGGGTGGCTGAATTCTGGCCTTCGGGCCGTTTGCACTCTACGAGATGCATTCTGGAGGCTCGAAATCTCTGGGAGAACCTCGTATGAGGGCTGCCTTTTCGGAGCCCACACACTCAGACGGACGCCGCCCCTCCTCGCCAATCGACACGTCTCCAAAGTGTTTTTTGCAAAGATAGACTTCTCAGCACGGCTTTTTTGTCGAATTATTGCCTTTGGCCGGAAATTTCGAGAAGAGGACTACAGGTGCCTTCCTAACCAATATCCCAGGAAGATGAGACCAAAGCCGCAAAGAATGCCGCCGGCAAAAACGCTCCACAGCAGGTTGCTCCACGCTCCGAGCAGCTTGCCCCGGAAATCTCGCGTCACTGCTGCCAGCGCGTTTTTGGGCGTTGCGAATTGCCCCGTCGAGCGCATCCTTCAGTCATTCATTTATTAGCTCTTGGGACGTTGGCAAAGATTGCACCAGGCTCGACTCGATGATGGTACGGATGCCGCCGGCGAACTGCTGCCGCGCTTCTTTGTGTAGCACTTGAGGATGGCCTCCCCGGCAACGGAAATATAGAGACTGGCCGGGACATTCTTCAGAAGTTGCCGGATCGTTACTCCGGCCTCTTCGACGGTCCCCTTTATCTGAGTGGCAGCGTAATCGGCAATCCCACGGGTCACGCCGTGGAGTCTGGACTGTTCCGGTGCCGCGTAGTTCCAGCCCCCGCGCCATATCGAGGGCGTGGCACTCCACCACGCTCAGTTTGTATCGGAGCCATTCGAGATCTTCCGGGTCTATCTTCGAGAACTGCTGGACCAGGTCGAAGAGAACCCGTCCCCTCGCCTCCTCCTCTGGGAAGGCGAGGTAAACGCTGCCATGAATCCAGGCGATTTGTCGTTTACTGCTTTCGTCGAACACCTGTCCCCGCCGCCAAGGTGCCGAATCCGCTATGGGAGCCGTCCAGGAAGATTATGAAAATTAACGAGTTAACTCTTTCAATCGCGCAATGGCACACGTATTTCATACAGAACTGACCGTAGAGAGGTATTATTACATTAGGTGCAAGCCGTGCTGCCTACAACACAACTCGATGGCCTACCGGAAGTTGGACAGCTCATTGGAGCGATGGAGCACTGCGCTCCTTCAACAAACCCCGCGCTCCTCGAAGGGCAGATCATCCCTTCTCTGTCGCTGAAAGCGGTGCCTCACTTCGTGCGGCAGAATTTGCGCGAAGCGACAGGTTTCCCTTTTCTAGCCACGGTACAGCGCCACGTTCGCAACCTCTATGAAACAGTTCTCAATCCTGCTCGACACACCATCGAGCACAACCTCAACCTCAACCGTGCGCAAGATTCGCGCACAGAAAGCGATGCCAAGAGTATGGCTACCCAAGTTGTACCTCTCGAAACCGATGAGAAAACCTCGAAGCCTGGACGCCGCAGTTCAAAAGCCAAGGAACAGGAACCCGAACAGGTTGCCTCTCCAGAACCCGCGGCGGCTTCCACGATCCAGGGAGCCGACCCTCAACAAGAACTTGACGCCTTGGAAAACCAGGCGGAAGCCCCCATAAAGGGTTCGTATCTTCGCGAGAAGGACGGATACGACGCTTTGTCTCCCGAACAGAAGGCAGCCTGTGACAAGGATTTTCAGACGCACCTCGACCGGCGGACACGGCCAATTGAAGTGCGTGACGGCGAAACCAGGGAGGACGCCGTTCAGAGAACCAAGCACGAATACTGCGCTGCGCGTCAGGAACACACCGCACACCACCGTCAACTCGCAAAAACCATGCTGGCGTCGAAGATCAACTGCCTTAACGACAAGTACCCCAGGGATTCGTTCTCCTTGCTCAATCCCGATGTCGCCAAGGAGTTCATGGCTACAGCCTTCTACCATAACGCCGCAACAACCAAAGAACTCAAATCGTTCGACAAGGACGTGTTTGCAACCTGCAAGAAAGCGGCCCTGAGAGAATTCTCGGCCCTATCGGCAGGCGTCGAAACCGGAGCAGCCGGAACGAAGGACTTCAACAATACCTTCACGATGAACATCGAACGTCCGCCAAATGGCGCCCTCACCCAAAACCTGCGCATCGCGGTCAAGCCTCTCCCTGGGAAGCGGGAGGAACTTGCCGCAATCTTCGGCAAGTGTGCCTGGTATCACTCCAACCAGTCCGGCAGGACCCCTGAAGAGAAAGAACAGCGCCGCACCGCACGAACCAATACCGCGCAAGACCTTGGCCGCTGACTGCCGGTGATCGCCAGTCGGCACTCTCTATTTACCAACCTGGGATGCTGCCAGTCGAAACGGCAGCATCCCACAGCCTTTCACACAAAAACAGACGCAGCCGCCAATCGCACAACCCGCCAGGAGTGAGAACAGGAGGATCGACATGAAGCAAGCCGAAATCTACAACGGACACGCAGGGCGCTTTCATCGGATGGCTAACCACATTGAACTTTCGATGACGCCACAACACCTACAAAGACACGGCGGTCTCGACCCAATCACGACCAACGACATCACTCTCGCAACCACGCTGATGAATTCAGTCTATGGATACCCCGCAGGAAAGCAAGCTGTCTTGGACTTGTCGGCAGGGATGATCCCTGGCGAAGAGCGATCTCAAACAGTCCGCGAGCTCTTCATGATGA
>Ga0224555_1004663_pt1 | contig 12325 bp, 9 predicted proteins | sample 714S23034metaG_FD_180687 | JGI IMG/M metagenome (GOLD analysis project Ga0224555, IMG submission 180687) | Peat soil microbial communities from Stordalen Mire, Sweden - 717 S2 30-34 | ecosystem: Environmental > Terrestrial > Soil > Wetlands > Peat | place: Sweden: Norrbotten County, Stordalen...
TTGGATTGCCCACTCTTAGTCCCGGACTCGCTACACCCCTCTGACCGCCGGCACGCAAAAACTCATCCAGCGCGACCCCTCAAACCAACCCCGACGTGTGCCTTGCTGTCGTGGTAAACATACTCGGGTGAAGGGCTGGTTGGCGCGGCCGATCTCGCTCTCCAGGTTGATGGTCATGGCCTTCAAGGGCTTGATCCGGATGCCCAGCAACCCAGCCTGCAAATGATTTTCTTGTTCGTATGTCGCGTTGCTGGGCGGTGCCGGAGCGAGGTAGTCTTCGATATCCTCGATGCGCCTCTGGGAATAGTGATAACCTCCGTAAAACGAGAGCCAGCTCTTCACGCGATAATGCAGATCCGTGGCGTTGGCGATGGTGCGCAGCCCCAGGTACCGGAAAGAAATCGATTCCGCTGTTTGTTCGGCCAGATTGAACTGCTCGTAATCGGATGTGCCATCGATCCGCGTGCTGTCGATGGAAGTATTGTTCACCAGCGTGAGGCGGGTACTGGGAAAGAGGCTGATGGAAAGGTCCCCGGTCAGCGAGGGGCGCGACGCATCGCCGCCCACCTGGACCTGCTGGTTCTGCGCGCCCAGAGGTGTGCCGCCGAACGCATTTTCATCCAGGATAAAGTTGCCCTTTCCCTGTACGTAAGTGGCGCGTCCGTTTACCGCCAGCGTCTTACCGCTCTTGTTGAGGTTTCCCAGCCAGTAGGGACTGGCGCCGCGATACGGCTCCGCGCGCTGAAACTGGGAGAGGGTAAGTCCAGTGGACGGATTGTCTCCCGCCGTGAATCCGTCTTCCTGGTAGCCGCTGTCGTCCTTGAAGAACACCCACGAGTGCAGCAGCGTGAGCTTGAACCCGGCCAGATCGATGTCGGCGCCCAGGCGGAATTCATTCTGTTCGCGCCTGACATTCTCAAATACTGGAAACTGGTTGTCCCCGGTGCAGGAATAAACGCCGCCATTGAGACACAATTGCACGGTCGAAAGCGCCGGCCCGTCCTGCGTGTTGCGGCTGTAGCCCAGGTGAAATTGAATCTTGGATTGCGGCAGCAGCGTCAGATTGTGGTCCTGCATATGGCGGCTCGTGTCCATCAGGTGCCATCCCCCAGCCACCGGCAAACCAGGATTGAAGTAGTCGTCCAGCCGCCACAGCATGTCATAGCGGTACAGCTTGTTCTTTTCCACGCGCAAGGCGACCGACTGATAGGGATCGTTGCCCAGGCCGATGGTGGTGAGCACGATCTGATCGAACCATCGCCCATGGCCGTCGCGCGAGTTCACGCTAAGATTGCCGCTCAGCAACCGGATGCCGTTTCCATAATTCACGTCGCTGCGATACGTTCCCACGCTGCCATTCACCACCGCGAAACGATAGCCGGTTTCGACCGATTCCATCACGTTGTAGTCGCCCGTGTTTTCGCCACGCGGTGAGCCGGCCTGCTCCGGCGTAGGCGTTACCACCTGCTGCGCGAGCGCCGCGTGCGGCAGCAGAATCCATCCCAGTAGCAGCGTGTTGCGCATGGCCATCACCTAGCGGAAGAAGTAACCATTGCTGTTCGACCCGTGAATGCGCACGTGACACAGCGTGCAGCGCTGATAGCGCGGGTCCAGCATGTTATGCGTGTTCGACAGCTTTGGAATGCCGTTGTTGCGCGTACCAAAGCTATCCGCGCCGTTATGGCATCGCAGGCACAGCGTGAAGACCACCGGACGCGCCAGCAGCTTTGCGTTGGTCGACCCATGCGGCATGTGGCACACCCCGCAACCCTCCACCCGCACCGGCGGATGCTCGTAAGCGAATGGCCCGCGTTTGTCCGCGTGGCACTTCAGGCAGGGCTCCTGGTTGCCCTCCGCGCGCGCCACCATGCTCTGCCCGTCCGCCATGCCCCACGTGGGCGCGAACGTTCCGTGCGGATTGTGACAATCCGTGCAAGCCATGAAGCCCTCGTTTACGCGGTGCTTGAAGGGCATGGAGAACTGCGCGCGTACATCCGCGTGGTACCCGTAGCATAGCTCGGTCTGTCTCTTCGCCAGCAGAAACTGCGCCGCCGGAGATTTGTGAATGGAGTGACAGTTGGTGCACACCACGTCCGCGAGCGAATGCGGCGAGCGGCGGATATTGGCCTTCGAGACATCGCGCTCGTGGCAGTTCAGACACGTGTCCAGCACGGCTTTGGGTTCCATCAGCGAGAATGCGCGCGGAATCGTAGTCTTGCCGCCGCGCGCTTCCAGGTGCGCTTTCCCAGGTCCGTGACAGCCTTCGCATCCGGTGCGCTCGCGCGGCTGATCGCCGCTGGCTATGCTCTTGTAATGTGGATTCTTATAGAAATTGAACCAGACGTCCGCGTGACAAGTCTTACACACCGCGCTGCCGGTATAGTCGTCCGCCGCCATCGCTGGCAAGCACGGCACGCACACGCATAACAGGAGCAGCCATCGGGACACTTTCTCAATATAGAGGAAAAACCGCTAAACATTTGCAAATTCTGGGTGGCGCAGATAGCTGTGGGGCAGGCCATCGTTTTTCGTGGCCTGCCGAGTTCGAGCACGGTCCGCAGACGACAAACAACGATCGTCTGCGCCACGCCTACGCTAGCGAACCGCGGCGTCCCACCGCGACTTTTCCGGCGTGATTCTCTCGGGCTGCGCATCCAGGATCGCCCGCATGCGTGCCAGAAAGTGCGCTTCGGAGAACTGCTCCGCCCATGCTGCAATTCACGCGGGCGAACTTGCGCTTCCACTCGTTCGAAGCGGTCGAGCGCCTCTGTCAAGTTGGCTTCATCCGGCTCGTCGAAAAAGACTCCGCCCAGCGGATCGGCCGTGGGTACGCTCTCCAAAGTTCCGCCGCGGCCGAGGGCCACGACCGGCTTGCCGCTGGCCAGGGCCTCCACCGGAGTCATCCCGAAATCCTCCTCGCCAGGCACGATGAGCGCGCGCGAACGGGCCAGCAGATCGCGTAATTCGTTGTCGGGCACGCGCCCGCAGAACTCAATACCAGGAGAGGCCAGGCGTTTCAGATGCTTGAACTCCGGCCCGTCTCCCACCACACGCAAACGCCTGCCCGACCCCGCGAACGCGCGTACGGCCACATCCACGCGCTTGTAGGCCACCAGTTCGGAGACCACCAGGTAGTAATCTTCCGGCTCGCGCCAATAGAAACTCTCCACAGCCACCGGCGGGTACACCACCCGCGCATCCCGCCGCCAGGCCTTCTGAATGCGGCGGCGGACATGGTCGCTGTTGGCGATGAACTCATCCACGCGCGCGGCGGAGGCAACGTCCCAAAGCCGCAGATAGTTGCTGACGGGCGCGAACAGAGCGCGCTTCCACGCCGGGAGCCACTCCCTGGCATAAGCGGGATACAGGTCCCAGATGTAACGCATGGGCGTGTGGCAGTAACAGATGTGCCGTGCGGAAGACGACGTCAGAACACCCTTGGCGGGGCCCGATTCGCTGCTGACCACCAGATCGTAGCCGCGCAAATCGAATTGCTCGAGCGCCATCGGCATGAGCGGCAACAAATGGCGGTAGTGCCGCCGCAGCGGATTGAGGAACGACGCAGTGACGTTGTGGCGCCGGATTTCGGGGCTGACCGCGCGAGGATCGTAAAACAGCGTGAAGATATCGGCATCCGGCAAAAGCCGGCAGAGGGACTCCAGCACCTTCTCGCCGCCTCGCCAGTTCAACAGCCAATAATGTACGATCGCGGACCGCATCCCCATTCAGCATAACCGCTCCGGCCGCCGGCCGAGTGTCTCCGCCGCATGTTTTTACTCTTCTTACTTAGCGCGTATGTTATTAGTCAAGTAGATGTCCGGAGCCAACGCTGTCGAGATCAAAATCAACGATCCACTGCTGTATCGCGCGCCGCTGCCCTATACCGGCCGCTACTATCCATACGGATTCCCGGTGGATGTCGCGAGCGATATGCGCGAAGTGCTGGATGCCGCCGAGCAGAGTTTTGGCGCTTACGCGCCCCGGTTCGACCGCCCGCCCATCCGCCTGCACGTGCTCACCAGCCAAGGAAGCGGGGTGCGGCCACCAGAGCCAGTCCTGCGCGGCCAGCGGCACCTGCTGCAGTGGGTATCGGACCGGGATAATTTCGCGGTCATCGACCGGAGGGAGCGGTTCGGGCATTGCTGCGTGACGCGCGCCACCGTAGCGGACCGGGTCTTTTTCCGCTGGCATTTTCTGGACGCGCAAATTTACATGCTGCTGGAGCTGAACTATTTCACCTCCCTGCACGCAGCTTGCGTCGCTTGGGAGGGAGCCGGCGTGTTGCTTTACGGCGAGTCCGGTGTGGGTAAGAGCACGCTGACTTACGCCTGCGCGCGGCGAGGATGGACGTATATCTCGGACGATGCCAGCAGCTTCGTGTGGGACGGCGGCCGCACCGTGATTGGCGAACCGCATCATTTCCGGTTTCGCGCCGAGGCGCCGGACTTGTTTGCGGAACTGCGCGGCCACACCGTGGGCTACGAATTGGACCGAAAACCCACCATTGAAGTGCTCACTGCGGATTTGCCCATTCGCACGGCTCCGGACTGCCGCCTGGAATATATCGCGTTCCTGGACCGCTGCCCGGGCGTCCGCGCCGGCGTGACGCGGATCGGGAAGGAAGAGACCCGGGAACGTTTGCAACAAGACATGCCCGCATTCGATCCGGAGCTGGATGCGCGGCGCAGTACGGCCGTCGAGTCGATCGCCGAAGCGCCGGCCTTCGCATTGCGCTACTCCGATTACGCCGAAGCCGTGCTCCTGCTCGAACAAATCGTGCGTGGGGGAGAGCAGGCATGAAAAACCACCCCTGGAGGGCGGGCAATCTTGCCCGCAGCCGCCTTTCAGGCGGCCAGAGCTGGCTGAAAAGCCGGCTGCGGCCACAATTGGCCGCCCTCCAACTCGCGCTATTAGCGTGCCTGCTACCCCCGTGCGCGCTCGCACAAACGGCGTCGGCGAGCCTGCTCGGCACCGTGGTGGACGAATCGTCCGCCGTAGCACCGGACGTAACCGTCACGGCGCGTGAAGAGAGCACCGGATTTACGCGCGGCACGGTTACCAATTCCGAAGGGAGCTACGCGATCGAGGCGCTGCTGCCCGGCTCGTACGCCGTCACCGCCATTAAGCAGGGCTTCCGCGCCACCGCCGCGGAACATGTGCAGTTAACGGTCGGTCAGAAGGCCCTCCTGGACCTGAAGCTATACATTGGCGAGGGACGCGAGAGCGTCACTGCCACCGGCACGGTATCGCCCGTCCAGACAAACGACGCCTCCACCGGCTATTTGTTCGACTCCCTGACGGTGGAGGAGCTTCCACTCGACACCCGCAATCTAGTGGCTCTGGTGACGCTCGGGCCGGGCGCCATCCCGCGCCAGTTGGGCGGATTCACGCACGACATTATCAACGATGTGCAGCAAGGCTCGCGCGGGTCGGTGGCCTTCAATCCGCCCATCAACGGAAGCCGCTCGACCATGAATGCGTTCGTGCTCGACGGGGCCTCCGATACCGATCGCAACACGTTTGCGATCGCCGTCTATCCCCCGCTGGAATCGGTCGAGGAGTTGCGCGTGCAGACTTCGTCCGCGTCCGCGGAGTTTCCGCAAGCCGGCGGCGCCTCCATCGATGTGGTCACGAAATCCGGAAGCCGCCAATTCCACGGCAGCGTGTTCGAGTTTCTGCAAAACGAGGTTCCCGACGCGCGAAACTACTTCGACGATCCCACGCTAGCCGCGCCCATCGTGCGCCAGAACCAGTTTGGCGGGTCGCTGGGCGGCCCCATGCCCGTGGCCAACACGTTCTTCTTTGCAACTTATGAAGGGCTGCGTTCTAAGATCGGCAGCCCGGTGCAAAGTCTCGTCCCGCCCGCGCAGTTGCGCACGGGCAACTTCACCGGCCAGGACATCGTCTACGATCCCCTGACGCTGGATGCGACCGGCGCGCGCGTGCCGTTTCCCGGCGATTTGATCCCTTCGACGCGCATCGATCCCATCGCCGCCAACTTCCTCACCCAGTACCAGCCGCTGCCCAACCTGAACAATGGCGACGGCAACAACTACGTGGACCAGACGCCCAACACCAACCGCAATGACGCCTTTTCGACGCGCATCGACCATCAGTTCGGCAATCGGAGTCAGTTGAGCGCGCGCTACACCTACAACGGCGAACAGAACATCGTTGCGGGTTCCTTCCCGCTCCGGCCCACCGACGAAAGAGTGCGCGCGCAGCAGGCAGCGCTGAGTTACACGTGCTCCGGCGCGTCGTGGCTGAACGAAGCGCGGTTTTCCTTCACGCGCATGAGTATGTACGACACGCCGGAGAGCGCCTTCCAAAGCAATGTGATCCAGCAACTCGGGGTCGAAGGACTCACCGCCAATCCGGCAAATTACGGGCTGCCCTATTTCCAGTTGGCCGATTATTCTCTGGTGACCGACGATCCCACATTACCGCAAGTGCAACGCGACAATCTCTGGAATCTCTCCGACAGCGTTTCGTGGACGCGCGGCGCGCACACTATCAAGACCGGTTTCGATTGGATCCACTTCCAGTTGAACTACCAGCAGAACGAGTTGGCGCGCGGATCGTATACTTACACCGGCGCGTTCACCAGCGCCGACGGTACGCCCGGCCCGACCGGCGACGCGTTGGCGGATTTCCTATTGGGATTCCCGCAGGACACCAGCCGCAACGAGGGCAACACACAGGCCTACCTGCGCCAGAACAGCTTCGGCGGCTTCGTGCAAGACGATTGGCGCGTGAGCCCGCGGCTGACCTTGAACTTCGGCCTGCGCTACGAGTATGTCACCCCGTACACGGAGACGCGCGGGAACCTGCTGAACCTGGTGTATGCGGCCGGATCGAATCCGCCGCCGCCCCAACTGGAGCGAGTCAGCCAGGCGGTAAGTCCCGACACGCGAAACTTCGCGCCGCGCGTGGGACTGGCCTGGCGGCTTCCGCAACTCCCGTTCTCCAAAGGCGAGGCCGTCTTTCGCGCGGGATACGGCATCTACTACAGCCCTGAGATCGCGGTCGAGATTTACGATCTCCTGCTCAACGGCATTCTGGTCCAGAACAACATCACCGACGGCAGCCAGACGCCCATCCTGACTACCCGCAATGGATTCCCGCAGACCGCCTCCACCGGCTTGCCGACCTATTTCGGAATCGATCCGCACGCGCCCACGCCCTACATGCAGCAGTGGAACGCGGGCTTCCAGCACGAGTTCGCGGGACACGTCCTGGGCGAAGTGTCGTACGTGGGAAGCAAGGGCACCCACCTGGGGCGCTTCCGGCAATTCAACACGCCCTTGCAAACCGAAACCGGCGCGGATCTCTCGCCGCGGCCGGGCGATTTGCAGTCGCTGCGCACATGGCCCAGCTTGGGCGAAATCATCCAGCGGCAGCACATCGCCAATTCCTCCTACAACGCCCTGCAGGCGAAAGCCGAGAAGCGCCTGACCGGGCACGTGTCGTTGCTCGCCAGCTTCGTGTGGTCGAAATCCATCGATGACGCCGACACCGTGATTCCCGGGTTCTACGATAGTCTGGGCGCACAGGACGAAAACAATCTGCGGCTGGAGCGCGGTCTATCGTCGTTCAACGTGGGGCGCCGCATCAGCGGCGGTTACGTAGTCGGTCTGCCGGCGGTGCGTGCCTTCGGGCCGGTGCTGCGGAACTGGCAGTTGACTGGAACCGTTACCCTGCAGGATGGCATGCCGCTCAGTATCTTCTACTACGCATTCGACCCCGCCAACACCGGATTGCCCAACCGGCCCAATCTCGTGCCGGGGGTCAGCTTGACGCTGCCGCGCAGCCAGCGCACCACGAACGCATTCTACAATACTGCCGCATTCACCGCGCCCGCGCCTTATACATTCGGCGACGCCGGACGCAACATCGTGAATGGTCCGGGCAACAACCTCTTCGACATGGCCCTGCACCGCCGGTTCGCCATCCGCGAGCGGGGCGCGCTGGAATTCCGCGCCGAGGCATTCAACATATTCAATCATCCCAATTGGGGAGTCCCCGGCACCTACGCCGATTTTGGAGCGCCGTTGTTTGGAGGCATCCTGGGTGTCGGCGACCCCCGCCGCTTGCAGTTCGCAATTCGGTGCGATTTCTAAGTGACTCCCCGGGTTCCGCGCGCGGTGTCGGCAGCGATAGCGGCGCTCCAATTCAAATGGAGGGCGGGCTTGAGCCCGCGCGGGGCTTTAGCCCCGCCACCCTGGAACGACGTTCTCGCTTTCTGTGACCGCTCTTCTCTTACTCTCACATTCGGAGCCGCTGCCGGCGACGCCCTGCCGGATTGGGTGCGCGAACGCATAGCAGTCAACCTGACCGAGAACACCGAGCGCCTGGCACGCGTCCGCGCTCTCCAGGATCAAGTGAGTGACTGGCTCACCGCGGCCGGCATCCAATACATCTTTCTGAAGGGCACGACACAATCGCCCCATTCTGTTTCGGACCCGCGGCTGCGGCCGCAGTACGATCTGGACCTGTTTTGTCCCCCGCAAGACGCCCCGCGGGCCTGGGATCTGCTCACCGAGCGCGGATACGAGCCGGTCGAGAAACCCGGTGATCACCCGACCGACCACCTGCCGGCCTTAGTCCGCAAAACCGGCTGGGAGTGGCGCGGCGGGAGCCACTTCGATCCGGAAATCCCGCTGGCGATTGAAGTACATCTCCAGTTCTGGGACGAGCGCACCGAGCGGTTGCGCGCAACCGGTGTCGACGAGTTCTGGGAACGGCGCAGCGGGCAAGCCCTGGACACCCCCGACGCGCTGGCATACGCTGCGCTGCATCTGCTGCGGCACCTGCTGCGTGGCAGCGCGCGCGCCTGCAATGTCTACGAAATCGCCTGGTTTCTGGAGCACCACGCGGCCGACGAACAACTCTGGAATCGCTGGCGCGAGTTGCACGCGCCGGAACTGCGGCGTCTGGAAGTGATCGCGTTTCGATTGGCCCGCGAGTGGTTCGGCTGCGCCCTGGGTCCGGTGGCTGAAGAGGAAGTATCCGGACTGCCCGCGCGGGTCGAGGAATGGTTTGAAGCATTCGCCTTCTCGCCGCTCGAATCCGAGTTTCATCCCAATAAAGACGAGCTGTGGCTGCACCTGGCGCTGCTCGATTCCACGCCCGACAAACTGGCTGTAATCCGTCGGAGGCTGTTGCCCCAGCTTCCCGGTCCGGTGGATGCCGTCTGCATCCCGGAGCGGCAACTCACTCTCCGCCGCCGCATGCTCAAGTACGCCCGGACCGCGCGGTTTCTCGCAGGGCGGGCCGTATTTCACACGCGCGCGTTTGCCGCATTGTTCGAAAGCGGGGTACGCTGGCGGATGCGCTCCAGCGGCCTGAGCGGCGGCTACTGGCTCTTTCTGGGCGCCAGTTCGTTCTTCGTGCTGGGCATGTTCATCTACGTGCTGCTGTACAACCTGTACCTGATGGACCTGGGCTTCCGCGAAGACTTTGTGGGGCAGGTGAATAGCGCATCGACGGCGGGTATGGTGGCGGCTATTCTGCCCGCCGCGGCCCTGGCGCGCCGTTGGGGATTGGGCAGGATGCTGTTGGTGTCGTTTGCGTCGGTGGGTGCGATTTCGGTGGTGCGGGTGCTGGTGACGAACCGGGCGCCGCTGCTGGCGCTGGCGCTGGCGAGCGGCGCTGCGTTCTCTCTGTACGTAGTTTCGCTGGCGCCCGCCATCGCGCGGCTGACCAGCGACAAAGCGCGCTCCGTGGGCTTCAGCGTGTCGACCTCCAGTTCCATCGCGCTGGGAATCTTCGGCAATTGGTTGGGCGGACACCTCCCCGGTTGGCTGGGAGGCAAGCGCCCCGCCATGCTGGCCGGATGCGCGCTGTTGGCTTTGGCGCTGTGGCCCTCGGCGCGGCTGCGCATCGGGCCCGCGCCCACCGAAGGCGCTAAACTCTATCCGCGGAATCGTTTCGTGGTGCGGTTCCTGATCGTGTGGGCCATCTGGAACCTGGCGACGGGATCGTTCAATCCCTTCTTCACCACGTTCCTCGCGCACCTGCGTACGCCCGTGGAGCGCATCGGGTCGATCATGGCCGGATCGCAGCTTGCGCAGGTATTGGCGCTCATGCTGGCGCCGCTGGTGCTACGAAAAATGGGCCTGGTGAGCGGCACCGCCGCCATGCTGCTGGCCACCGCGCTGGCGATGGGTGGTCTGGCCGCCGGTCCTGTAGGCTGGGCCGCCGCAGCCGTGTTCATGGCTTACACGTCCTGCCAGTGGATGACCGATCCCGGCATCAACACGCTGTTGATGGATCGCGTGCGCGAGCAGGAGCGCACCGGCGCAGCCGCCTTGATGATGCTGGTATCGTTCGCGGCGCAGTTGGTGGCTTCGCTCGCAGGCGGGGCGGCCATCGCGAAGTTCGGATACTCCGCAATGCTGGCCTATGCTGCTGTTTTGGCGGCGGTGGCGGCGGTGGCATTCCACACATTGCCGGCGGGGCGGGTGGTTGTGGCGGTGGATGACGCTGCGGAGCGAGCGTTGGCGGAAGCTCCGGCGACGGATGAGTGAAGAAGGCGGACGGCTACTGGCGCCTCGCCCGCCTCGTCATCTGATCTACGAGCAAGACGCCGATGGCGAGGCACGGTACGTGTACTATGGGGAAACGGAACGCAACCGTCTTCTTGCAATCGTTCTGACGGAGCGGGGCAACAAGATTCGAGTGATTACGGCCTACGACTTGGACGCCGGGCAAAAGCGGGATTACCTGGAGCGCCGGGCGCGAGGAGAGTGAACCGATGAATAAGCCGAAAGAGCGAATCACGAAAATGCCGAGGTTCCTGAACGACGATGAGGAAGCCAAATGGTGGGCGAGCGCTGAGGGGCGCGATTTTCTCAAACAGCAGTCAGCCGCCGGGCCTTCCAGGAAGCGGAAGGGATCGCCTCTCGTGGCCAAACTGGGCCGCGTCGCCAGTGTGTAGATCGCGCTTCGCTTGCCCGCGCCGGATCTCGCCAGAGCGCGTAAGATCGCCGGTCGCAAAGGGGGTCGGCTAAGGGTATAGTTGCTTCCGGATCACGTGCGGGTGGGCTCCCCTGACGCGCCTCCTGCGGGTGGACATCAAATCGCCAGCGTCGTTTCGATGGTCTCGATCATCTCCGCCCGATACCGCTCCAGACTGAATTCCGTGCGGGCCTTCGCGCGGGCCTTCTCGGCCGCCTCGCGCAGGAGGTGCGGTTCCCGCAACAGATCGCGTATGGCGAATGCCAGAGCTTCGGGCGAACGCTCTTCCACCAGGAAACCGGTCACTCCATGTTCCACGATCTCCGGAATGCCACCGGAAGCGAGGGCCACCACCGGCACGCCGGCGGCGAAAGCTTCTAAGACCACGCGCGGCGTCGCATCGATTGCCGCGGACGGAACCACCAGAAGGTCCAACGTGGCTAGCACGCCCTCCACATGCTCCGTCCAGCCGGCGAATTCGACAGGCAGGTCTTCGGCGAGCTGGTCCAATTCCGTGCAATATCGCCTGGCTGCAGGATCGGAAAACAGTGGCGCACCGCAGACGACAAACCGGCATTGCCTCGCCGAGTCGTGCAGAACGCGGGCCGCGCGCAGGAAATCCGCTTGCCCCTTTTCGGGCGAGATGCGGCCGATCACGCCGATGCGGAATTCGTCCGCCGCGCGCGGACGGCTGGGGAGTGAGATCCGCCGCACGCCGTTGTACACCACGCGGATGCCACGATCCCCGGAGTAGGGCAGCAGCGGTACTGCCACGAAGCGGCAAGAGGCCACCATCGCGGCGCACAGCATGGCCAGCGAGCGGCCCGCCACGCGCCGTGCGAGTCCACTTAGCAGGCTGTGCGAATGAAACAGCACCCGCGGACCCTGGGGCGCGGCATTACCCACAGCCAGAGCCGCTGCCGGCAACAAGCGCGGGCCGTTCACGTAAATCAGATCCGCGCCATAGCGCGAGACGAGCCCTCGAATCTCGCGGGCCAGGCGCGGCGCTTCGGCCGCAAAACGCGCCATGTCCGTCAGCGTCTTGCTGCCGGAGGAATAAGGTCCGCACCGCATGGCGTGCACGGTAGCGCCAAGCGCGGCGGCCCGCTCCGCAAGTTGGCCGCTGCCGGGCGCAGCCACGTGGACCCTCCATCCGCGGCCGGTCATGGCGGGTATCAAATCCAATAGACAGCGTTGCGCGCCCCCTAACTCGCCGAACTGGTCAAGACATAGAATGTTCGCAACAGTTCAGATTGGCCTATCGGGGCAGCAGTGAGGCGGCCGGTTGACGGCTGCGGTGACAGGCAATCGCGGCGGAAAGATAGGCCAGGATGTTGAGGCGCTGCAAATCGCAGGTTTCGGCGAC
>Ga0224555_1004665_pt1 | contig 12317 bp, 14 predicted proteins | sample 714S23034metaG_FD_180687 | JGI IMG/M metagenome (GOLD analysis project Ga0224555, IMG submission 180687) | Peat soil microbial communities from Stordalen Mire, Sweden - 717 S2 30-34 | ecosystem: Environmental > Terrestrial > Soil > Wetlands > Peat | place: Sweden: Norrbotten County, Stordalen...
CCGACACCGTCGTCGCGATCGCGCCCGCGATGGTCACCGGCTTACAGATCAACGCCACGGGAACGTGACCGCCGGCCGTCGCATCAGTCGGGCAGGTGCGGCACCTCCAGTCCGGGATCGCGACCGACCTGGGGGCACCTCCCGCTTGCGGGGGACACGCCGCGGGTGAGCGCCGACTTCCCGTAACGGCGACGCACCTGATCGACGGCCGCGTCGACGGCCGCGGGTTCTGTTCGCGTGGTGAACGGCAGCATGAGCTGCTCGGCGCCGTCGCGGTCGATCTCGGAGACCGCGAAACCGACCAGCGTCAGTCCCCGCTCGGCGATCAGCGGCGCGGCGGCCGCGACGAGTCGCCGCGCCGTGGCGAGGATGGTGTGCGTCGAACAGGTGGCGTGCGGCAAGGTGTGCGACCGGGTGGCGCGGCCGAAGTCGTTGAACCGCAACCGCAATGTCACCGTCCGGCCAGTTCGCCCGGCGGCGCGCATGCGCGTCGCGATGCGGTCGATCAGGCCGATCACCACTGCGTCGACCTCGGCCGGTGACATGGTGTTGCCGGCGCGCCCAAGCGCGCGCTGAGCTCCCACCGAACGTCGGCGCACGCCCGTCGAAACCCGGCGAGCATCGACATTGCGGGACAGCGCATACAACCGGCCGCCCATCGCCCCGCCCACCAGCGAGGCCAGCGTCGACTCGCTGAGCTCGGCCACGTCGGCGACGGTCTCGATACCATGCGCGTGCAGCTTGTCGGCGGTCACCGCGCCCACACCCCACAACCGGCGCACCGGGAGCGGATGCAGGAAAGCCAGCTCACGCCCCGGCGGAACCAGCAGCAGGCCATCCGGTTTGGCTTCCTGGCTGGCCACCTTGGCGAGGAACTTCGTCCGCGCGATACCGACCGTGATGGGCAGTCCGACCCGATCGCGGACCTCGCTGCGCAGCCGGGCCGCGATCTGCACCGGTGTCCCGGAGACGCGCCGCAACCCGCCGACGTCCAGGAACGCCTCGTCCACCGAAATCGCCTCCACCAGCGGCGAGGTGTCGCGGAAAACCTCAAAGACCGCGTCGCTGGCCTGCGTGTAGGCGGCCATCCTGGGCGGGACCACCGCGGCCTGCGGGCACAGCCGTCGCGCCTGGGCGCCGCCCATCGCGGTGCGCACGCCGTAGGCCTTGGCCTCGTAGCTGGCCGCCAGTACCACTCCGCCGCCGACGATCACCGGCCGGCCGCGCAGGGTCGGGTCATCGCGCTGCTCGACGGAGGCATAGAACGAGTCGAGGTCCGCGTGCAGGATCTCGGCTAATTGGCGGGGCGAGCTCGACACGAACATATGTTCGCATCGACGGGTGACGACTTGGACCTGATTGCCCGCCTTGCCCCCGCAAGCGGGAGGTACCCCCACCTCAGTCCGCTACGCGGACTGCATCGTCGACGGATCAGGCGTGTTGCCCGGATCAGACCTGTTCGCCGTAGATGCTGGTGACCCAGATGTGTACCAGCGTCTCCAGCAGCCGCTCTCTGGGCACCGACGGGCGATCACCGGCGAACGAGCTCAGCATCACCTTCTCGTTGAGCAGGTTGAGCGCCGCCGAAAGCTCTTCGGCCGGCAGTGTCACCGGTGCCGCACCACGGGAGCGCTCGGCCTCGATCACGGTGGCGATGTGGCCGACCCACTTCTGCATGAACCGCGACCACAATTCGCGCAGGTCCTTGTTGGTGCGCGCGGAATCGGCGGCCAGTGAGACGGCCCGGTGCGAACCGAACGCCTCGACGAAGACGTTGATGCCGATGCGCCACAGCGCTTTCAGGTCGGCCGGGGGATTGGCGACCATGCTTTCCAGCGCGGAGTCGGCTTCGACGATCACCCGCTCGCACAAGGTGAGCAGGACGGCGTCCTTGGACGGGAAATAGAAGTAGAACGTCGGGCGGGAAAGACCGGCTCCTTTAGCCAGGTCATCGACCGAGATGTCGGTGAGCGGGCGCTGCTCCAGCAGCCGTTCGGCGGTGGTCAGGATGGCGAGCTCACGGTCGTCGCCCGACGGGCGCGCCGAGCGGCGCCCTCTCGAGGCGCGGTTGGAGCCGACGGCAGTCACGTGCGCTACTTTACACAGTGTTGAGAAGTTCGACAGGGTGTTGACGCACTCAACACGGTGTTGATAGCGTGACGCCATGACTGAACACCTCGACGTTGTCATCGTCGGCGCCGGCATCTCCGGCATCAGCGCGGCATGGCATCTGCAGGACCGCTGCCCGTCCAAGAGCTACGCGGTCCTGGAGCGCCGCGACGACCTCGGTGGCACCTGGGACCTGTTCCGCTACCCCGGGATTCGTTCCGACTCGGACATGTTCACCCTGGGCTTCCGGTTCAAGCCGTGGGAGTCGTCGACATCGATCGCCGACGGTGCGTCGATCAAGGCCTACATCAAAGAGACCGCGGCGGAGAGCGGCATCGACAAACACATCCGCTACTGCCACCGGGTGTTGGCCGCCGAGTGGTCTGACGCCGACAATCGATGGACGCTCACCGTCGACGACAACGGCCAGCAGCGCGAGATGACGTGCTCGTTCCTGTTCGCGTGCAGCGGTTACTACAACTACGACGAGGGCTACCTGCCGACCTTCGAGGGCTACGACGACTTCGAGGGCACCATCATCCATCCGCAGCACTGGCCGGAGGACCTCGACTACACGGGCAAGAAGGTCGTCGTGATCGGGTCCGGCGCTACCGCGGTGACCCTGATTCCGGCTCTGGTGAATTCGGGTACAGGCCACGTGACGATGCTGCAGCGCTCGCCGACTTATGTCGGGTCTTTGCCGTTGCACGATCCGTTCGCAGAGCAAGCCAACAAGCTGCTCCCGACCCGTGCCGCGCACGCCGCGAACCGGTGGAAGTGGATCGCGTTCAGCACATTCCAATACCAGCTTTCCCGGCGATTCCCCCGCTACATGCGCAAGACGCTGTTGACGATGGCCAAGCGGCGCCTTCCTGCTGGCTACGACGTCGAGAAGCACTTCGGCCCGAGTTACAAGCCGTGGGACCAGCGGTTGTGCCTGGCGCCCAACGGGGATCTGTTCAAAACCATTCGACACGGTCAGGCCGACGTCGTCACCGACACCATCGACCGGTTCACCAAAACCGGGATCAAGCTCAACTCCGGTGAGGAACTCGAGGCCGACATCATCATCACCGCAACGGGTTTGAACCTGCAGCTGTTCGGTGGCGCCGAAATCCGGCGTAACGGGGCGCCCGTCGAACTCAACGAGTTGATGGCCTACAAGGGCATGATGCTGACCGGCATGCCGAACATGGCATTCACCATCGGCTACACCAACGCGTCCTGGACGCTCAAGGCTGACCTGGTATCCGAGTACGTCTGCCGAGTCATCAATTACATGGATTCGCACGGCTACGACACCGTCGTCCCGCAACACCCGGGCGACTCGGTCGACGAGCGTCCGCTGATGGACTTCACACCCGGATACGTGCTGCGGGCATTGGATTACCTGCCCAAGGCCGGTTCCGTCTCGCCGTGGCGGCTCAAGCAGAACTACCTGCTCGACCTACAGCTGATCCGGCGCGGCAAAGTCGACGACGAGGCGCTGCACTTCGCCAAAAAGCCTGCCGCGCTGGCCGTTTAGTTAGCACGAGCGCCAGCGCTAGCGCCGGCGCCAGCACGGGCCGCGGCGACGACGACAATGCCGTCGTCGTCGCTGTAGGCGATGTCGCCCGGCACGAACTCCACACCGCCGAAGCTGACCGTCACGTCACGCTCCCCGGCGCCGGTTTTCTCGCTTTTGCGCGGGTTGGTGCCCAGCGCCTTGATACCGATCTCGATGCCGCCCAAGACCGCGGCGTCGCGAACGGCGCCGTGCACGATCAGCCCGGCCCAGTCGTCGGACCGGGCCAACTCGGCGATCAGGTCGCCGACCAGCGCCGTGTGCAACGAGGCGCCACCGTCGATCACCAGCACGCCGCCGTCGCCGGGCGTCGACAGCACCGATTTCAGCAGGGCGTTGTCCTGAACACAGCGCACCGTGCTGATCGGCCCGGCGAACTGTGTTCGCGCGCCGAACTGGCGGAATTGGACGTCGCAGCTACGGACATCGGGGCCGATGTCGTCGACCAGGTCGGCTGTGGGCCGGAATATCACAGTCACCGGGCCACGCTAGTCATCGTCACTCGTCCTGTTTACGAAGTTGGCGTATCAGCAGCACGGCCAGCAGGCTGATCGCGATCGCCACCGCCAGCGGTACCGGAGACCGGCCGGCCGACGACGGGCCAGGCTCTGCGGGCAGCGGGTTGCGTGCTGCGTCCACTGTCGCCTTCGCGTGTGCCGCAACATCTTTGGCTGCCGCGGCAAGCTGACCGTTGGTGCCAGGTTGCGGTGGCGCGGGGGCCTGGCTTTGTGGTTTGGCGACACCGGGTTCGACCTTTTTGGCGGGCGCCTTCTTTGCGGGCGCTTTCTTGGCAGGCGCCTTTTTAGCCGCTGCCTTCTTGGCGGCAGCCTGCTCGCCCTTTTTGGTCGCCTTTGCCGGCGCGACTTTTTTCACGGGCTTGGCGGCCGCCTTTTTAGCGGGGGCCTTCTTCGCCGGCTTCTCCGGTTCCGGCGGGGGTGGCGACGATGTCTCCGCCGCGGGCTCGTTCGCCGGCGCCGTGCCAGTAGGGGGCGGCGTGGGGGTGCTGGGTGGTGCGGGCGCGGGGTCGGGTGTGTTGCCCGATTGATCCTGCGGGTCTGCCATCCGGCTGCTCCTTTGCGGTTTCTCGTCGCGTACACCAGCCCAGTGGAGTCGAATCCATCATGCCAGGGCCGCTGTGCTTGGGTTAGCCGGGCGACCACGCGACAGGTTAGTGCTTGTTCCGTGCGGCCCACAGTGCGCCGCCGGCGACCAGTACAACAGCGCCGAGGATGAATGGCCAGGTCGGAACATCGTCGGTCGAGGTATCCGGGGACTGCGCGGCCGGCCCGGGTGTGCCGCTGCCCGGTGTCGTCAGCTGAAACGACCACGATCCGGAAACCACATGGCCGTCTGCCGACGTCACGCGGTAGTTGACCGCGTAGTTGCCGGTCGGCCCCAGAGGGCGCACGCCGACGCTGACGACCGTGCCGTGCACCTGCGGCGCTCCGACCGACCACAGGTTGCCATCCGGGCCGACCACCGTCATCGCCGCGAACGTGGTCTGCAGGTCCTCGTTGAAGGTCGCGCTGACCCGGCCCGGACCGGTACTGACGACGGCGTGGTCGGCGGGGTCGGCCGACACCCGGGCGGCGTGAGCGCTGGCGGCCCCGGCCGTCAAGGTCGTCGCAAACGCGACTGCTGCCAGCAGCAGCGCCACCACGACCAGATGTGCCCGTCGGCTCATGTCCGTCGCACGACCAGCGCGACACCGATGCCCAGAGCGCCGACGAGCAGGGCGGCTCCAGCGAGAATCCGGGCGGTGTTATCGACCGGCGGCCGGGGCTGCTGTGCCACTGGCGTCGCGGTGGCGCTCGGCGCGGCGGAGGTGGTTGGGGTTTGGTGCTGGGTGGGCGGTGTCGAGCCGCCGGCCAGGACGAGCGTCGGCGCCGGGTGTTCCGGCTCAGCCCCGCCGGGCGCCGACGGCTGGTCCCACTTCACCACTGCTCCGTCGGCGTACGTCTGGGTAGCCGGGAAGCTGACCGTGTCAGTGTCGGGAAGTTTCACCGATATCCGGAACACCCCGAATTCATCCACCGGGATTCCGCCGTTGGGCGCCGCGGTCCACGTCACCGAGCGGACCGAGCCCGACCCGGAGCCGCGGTCGAGCTTGGTCGTCCACCCGGGCTCGGCCTCGGTCTGTACCGCTGAGACATTGGTCAGGTCGACGGTGAGCGCGGTGGTGGCCGCCCCGGTCGTCGATTCGTTGGGCACCTGGAAGCTGACCAACGCCATGCCGCCGCGCACAGCGTCGGTGCTGCTGGCCTGGACGTGCGCCGAGGCCGTCGTGATCGCGGCGGCCGGTCCGAGGTAGAGCATCGTTGCGGCGACAGCTCCGATCAAGGCGCGCCCTACGATCTTGCGGTGGCATGACATCCGAATTGCTGTTCCTGTCTCGAGGGGTCGGGGGCGTCAGGTCAATCCGAGCCGCGCCATCAGGTCGGCGTCGATCTCGTCGAGTTGTCTGGAGATCGCGGCGTGGGCGCCGCGACGGCGCACGGCGGGCATGTTCTCCGCAGCGGTGACAGCCGCCGCCAGGTCGGTGAGCCGCTCGGAAATAGCGGTCACGAATTGCTTGGTCTCGGCATCCTTGGGCTTCTTGTCGTGCACGGCCCGCAACGACTGCTCGGCGCCGGCGATGCGGGCCGACAACCGGCCGCCGTGCCCGGAGAACTGGCCGATCTGAGCCAGCGGGACCCCGAGCTGGTCGGCGCGCCGCTGGTCGATCAGCCCGCGGGCAGCGATGGCAACCCGGTAGACCAGCGGCACCACGATCGGAGCGAGCAGCCGAGATACCGTCAGCAGTCGGCGAATCCGCGTCGGTGACAGCAGTTTGCCCTCGCGCACCGCCTTCAGCTGGGTCTCGGCAACCTTCAATGCTGTTTGGTCGGTGCTGCGCTGCGCCTTCAGCTGCTCGCGGAGAGCCTTGGTCTCGGCCCGTTGCGCGGCTTTGAATCGACGAACCTCGTTCTTCGCCGACAGCTTGGCCTCGAGTTTGGCCCGCGCCTTGATCGCGCGGGCCTCGGCACGACGCGTCGCGCGGGTCTTTCGCTTGCCGAACAGGCCCATTCGCGGCCGCCTCCCCGGAATCTCATCGACTATCGCGGTGCCTGTGCGGCATCGGTGGGCCAACCCTAACCGGGCCGGCCGTGGCAACTGGCGTCAGGCGTCCAGGTGTTCCTTACGGCGTAGCTCGTCGACGCGATGAACAACGTCCTGCTGCGCCTCCGGCGACAAGCCGCTGGCGCGAATCGCGATGCGCCGAACTCCCTCGTCGCGCATGATCAGCAGCCACGACAACTCTTTCTCGAGCTTCTCGTAGTACTCGTCGTCGGTGAAGTAGGCGGGCCTGATGCGGAAGAAGTTCGCCAGGGCGGCCATCGTTGCCGACGACGGGTTTGTGCGGTTGCCAGAGCGTAGCTGCGATAAATACGGAGCCGACATCGTGACTCCCTCAGCCTTGAGCGCCGCGATGACTTCAGCTGACGTATGCGGTCCCCGCCCGGGTGGGTAAACCGTGTCGAACAGGCGGTTCAGGCGGGCGGAAAACGTCGTGCTCATCGATATGACCTCCACCGGGTTGGTAGATCGAATTGCTCCATCCAGGTATTTGCTGATCATCGTAGCCAGAGTTATCGCCGCAACCAAGTGCAAACTTGGACAGAATTGCCGCCGATGGTTGTCGCGGCCGTCGGTGTCGCCGCCGTGGCGCGCAGTTGCGCGCCACGCAGCGAATACACACGATGTTCCAAGGGAATTGTGTCACGTTTCGCGGCTTCGGTGACGAGTGGCAGCGACGAGCGGCCTCGTCGGTCGAGTGCAGCCCGGTCTGCGGCAACATGCGCGGCCCGACTCCGCGGCGAAACGCCGATTTGCTGTCGTGGTCTACCGAGGCGCCGGTGAGGGCGATTTCGCCGGCACGCTGGATGCCGCTAATCGTCGTGGGCCGTTCGGTTCATCCAGCCTCGGGCCGACACGGTCACCGGGTCGGGCGGCGCGGCCTGGCCTGCCCGTACTCCGCCGCGCGCCGCCGAAATACCTACGCGGCAAGCAGCATGGCCAAGATTGCTGTGTCGGGATGGCTGATCGGGTCGACACCTACGCGGCTGACCATCGAGGTGATCGTGCCGTCGGCTTCTGCCTCGACCCACGCCGCGCGGTGCTCCAGCCCTAAATAGGGCAGGCCGGGCAGCAGCACGCATCCCGACGCTGCGCCATTGCATTCGGGCAGCGACGGCGTGGTCTCCGACGGCGGATGCAGCATCAATAGCGCCGGCGGCTGATGCTCGGCGAAATAGCCTGGCTGAATGGCGGATTCGCCAACAACCGGACCCTCAGCCAGCACCAGGCCCACGGTGCCCGGCGCAGGAGCATCCGGCAGTTCCTCACGAGCGCCGAATACCGTTGTGGTGTTGAGCAATCCAGGCAACGACGCCACTCTCACCGCAACCATCAGCAGTTGTGCCCACTCTTTGGTCGAATCGGGCCACCGTCCGGAAATCACGAAACCTTTCAGGGCACCACGGGAATGGAAAGGGGCCACTTCGATGGCCCGGCCTGAACCAGCGTCCATTTCGCCCTCCGCCCATACTTCGGTTTGGCTACCCAGCGATACGCCGGTGGGTCCATCAGCCCAGCATGCGACAGCCGTGCAAAGCCCGCAAGCTGACACGAGCAACCAACGGCGACAAAGCCAAAAAGAAACATGGCCGAAATAGTGTTCGGGGCGCCGCGCGCATGCGCGACGCCCCGAACAGGCGAATCCAACTGGAGTCAGCCGGCGAGCAGTCCCTTGGCCTTCGACGTCGCGGCCGCGTAACGCGCCTGCACATCCTCCCAGTTCACGACGTTCCAAAACGCTTTGGCAAAGTCGGCCTTGACGTTTTTGTATTGCAGGTAGAAAGCGTGCTCCCACATGTCGAGCACCAGCAGTGGAACGAGGCCGAGCGGGAAATTGGTCTGGTGGTCATAAACCTGGAATACCAACAGCTTCTGGCCGAGGCTGTCCCAACCGAGCGCGGCCCAGCCCGACCCCTGCACGGTGGTAGCGGCGGCAGTGAACTGAGCCCGGAACTTGTCGAAGGATCCGAACGCGTCATCGACGGCAGCCGCGAACTCGCCGGTCGGCTTGTCACCGCCGTTGGGGGACAGGTTCTTCCACCACAGGCTGTGATTGACATGGCCGGCCAGATTGAATGCCAGATTCTTCTCGTTCAACACGATGGCCGACTGATCGTCCTTGGCGCGGGCCTCTTCGAGCTTGGCGACGGCGTCGTTGGCACCCTTGACGTAGGTGGCGTGGTGCTTGCTGTGGTGAAGTTCGTTGATCTGACCCGAGATATGCGGCTCCAGCGCTCCGTAGTCCCAATCCAGGTCGGGCAAAGTGTATTCAGCCACGGGTTTCCTTCCTTCGATGATCGTTGCCGATCTACTCTGACGCTTCCACTCGCAGGCTGTTAGCGGAGCGGCGGCTTTGGCGTCATCAACCCTGCTCCATCGCCGCGCGCACCGCAAGAACGAGTGCGAAGCGGGGATACCCAGCTGCGTGACTTCAGAACCAAATGATGAGGGCGAGGACCGCCAGTAAAACCAGCGCGATCAAGCCGGCACGTAAGCCGGCAAGCAAATAGGAGCGATTGCACGTTGCCGACGTCGCATACCAGTGCGACGACGTTCTCGCCGACTGCGGTCCGATCGGTTGCGTTGTCATCGGATTGCCCCGACCTGCCTGTCCAAGTGGTTCCCCCAGTGAGATGAGTCACAAAAGATCTCAGTGATCGCGATCATAACCTCTTATGTATCGCCTGAAAAATTGAGCCGATCGCGGCTCGCTGACCAGCACCTTGTTGGCGGCTGGCTTCGCTGCGCGGATCGCGATCGACCGGGGGCGGCCCAGCCGCGGCCGCCGGCCGCTACCGGGCGAATTCACTGTGACATTCCCCATACGGGGGAGGTGGTCGGGGTGCCGTGAGATTAGCTAAGAATTCGCTGAGTGCCGGGCCGGGCTGTCGATCGCGACGCGGGAATGGCCCCGGTTATCCACAGCCGTCGCCTCGGGCCGGGTATTGACCACGCGACGATGGAATCAGACGCCTGGCGGTGCCTGTGGATAAACCTGTGGAAACTGTGGATACCTGGAGATAGCTGGATATGGGCCTTCGCGCCCTCGGCCCACCCGTGCCAAGATCAACTCCATGGATGGTGAACCGGTGGTCGCGCAAACAGGCGTCGCCGACCTGCCCGCCGAATTCGGGCCGGCGGCGGTGTTGCTGGATGTGCGAGAAGACGATGAGTGGAACCGCGGTCACGCCGCGGACGCCCGGCACATCCCGATGGGTCAGGTGGCGGCCCGGCTCGACGAGATCGATCGGTCGGCGACGTTGTACGTCATCTGCAAGGCCGGTGGGCGCTCGGCGCAGGTCGCCCAGCTGCTTGCCCACAACGGCTACGAACCCATCAACGTCGCCGGCGGGATGCTGGACTGGGCCCAGGCCGGACGCCCGGTCGTCACCGACGACGGCGGTCCCGGCAGCATCTGACCGAGCCGCGCCGCCGTGGGCAGCTGATTTCAAACGCTAGGCTGATGCCGTGATCCAAGTGTGCTCCCAGTGCGGCACACGCTGGAATGTCCGTGACCGGCAGCGTGTGTGGTGTCCGCGCTGCAACGGAACGTTGCTGGCGCCCTCGACAACTGGGACCACCGGGACCACCGCGACAGGGGGCACCGATTCCGGCTGGAGTGCCGGCCCGCAAACACCGCCGCGGCTGCCACCGGGCTATCGATGGATCGCGGTACGTCCCGGCCCGCCGCCGCCGCCGCGTCGTCGCCGTCGTCCGCTGGGGCCGACCCCGCGCTACACCGCGATACCGCGGTGGGGCCTGCAGGACCCCGCCGACCCGGGCAGCGCCGAGTCGGGCCGGGCGCTGCGCGACGCGCCGTCGGCCGGCCGCGTTCGGACGGTGTTCTTCGTGACCGCAGTCACGCTGGGGGTGGCGGCGCTGGTGCACCTGGTGCGGTATCTGTTGCTGGTCATCAACCGCAACATGCTGCTGAACTGGCTGGTGGCTGACGCGGCGGCCCTGCTGAGTGTGTTGGCGAGCTTGGCCGCGATCGCTGCGGTGATGACCTGCGCCGTCGTGCTGACGCGATGGTTGATCGGACGTCGCGCCGCGGCTTTCGGGTATTCGGGCAGGCCGGAATCCCGTTCGCGCTGGGCGCTGCGGCTTGGCGCGCTGCTGCCGCCGTCGGCCGCGATGGTGTTGGCCATCGTTGTCGCCGTGGTCCTGGCAACGTCCAGCCGATCGCCGAGCTGGGCGACGATGGCCGGTTTCGTGGCGATCTGTTGCCTTCCCCTGCTCGGCGCGGTCTGGGCGCTGGTCTATGTCATCGAGCTGGCCAAAACCGAGGATCACTACGCCCGGTTGCGCGGGGTGATCTGGGTCTGGTGGCTGTTGTGGCTGCTCAGCACCGTGACGTCGGTCTTCGCGTCGGTCACCAGCGGGGCGCAGGACGCCCAGGGCATCGCCAACAACACGGTGGCCATCATCGTCGCTTACCTGCTGGCATTGGCCGCGGTGCTGGCGACCGCGCGGCTCTTCGAGGGATTCGAGCAAAAGCCGGTCGAACGTCCCGCCCACCGCTGGGTGGTGGTCGCCGACGACGGGGACGACGCGTCGGGATCTGCTGCAGCAGTGGAGTTGACGGGTGCAGAACCGGCAGCATAGGGGCATGATGCGGGCCGACGAGGGGGTCTCTCGGCACCCGTACGTGGTGGCCCATCGCGGCGCGTCGGCTTCTCGACCGGAACACACCCTGGCCGCATACGATCTCGCGCTGCGGGAGGGCGCCGACGGCGTGGAATGCGACGTCCGGCTCACCCGCGACGGGCACCTGGTCTGCGTGCACGACCGCCGGCTCGACCGGACGTCGAGCGGCGCCGGTCTGGTCAGCACCATGACGCTGGCCGAGCTTCGGGAGCTGGAATACGGGGCGTGGCATGGCAGTTGGCGCGCTGACGGCACGCACGGGGATACCGGCCTGTTGACGCTGGACGCCCTTGTCCAGCTGGTGCTGGACTGGAAGCGGCCGGTGAAGATCTTCATCGAGACCAAGCACCCCGTCCGCTATGGCGCGCTCGTGGAGAGCAAGGTGCTGGCGCTGCTGCATCGCTTCGGCATCGCCGCGCCCGCTTCCGCCGACCGATCACGGGCGGTGGTGATGTCGTTCTCCGCGGCCGCGTTGTGGCGGGTCCGGCGGGCGGCGCCGCTGCTACCGACGGTGTTGCTCGGCCGGAGTTATCGGTACCTCGCCAGCAGCGCGGCCAGCACCGTCGGGGCCACCGCCGTGGGGCCGTCGATCGACACCCTGCGGGAACACCCCGAGCTCGTCGACCGGGCGGCGGCCCAGGGTCGGGCGCTGTACTGCTGGACGCCCGACGACTACGAGGATGTCCGATTCTGCCGGGACATCGGAGTGGCGTGGTTAGCCACCAACTACCCCGGCCGCGTCAAGGCGTGGCTGGAGGACGGCCTGACCGGCGCCGACCCGCATTAGTCAGAGCCGGCCCCCGGCGGCGGCCGGCGAGTCGGACACGCTGCCCGGCGAGTCGATTTCGCGTGCGACGAAGTTCTCCAGGTCGAGGAGATG
>Ga0224555_1004667_pt1 | contig 12312 bp, 21 predicted proteins | sample 714S23034metaG_FD_180687 | JGI IMG/M metagenome (GOLD analysis project Ga0224555, IMG submission 180687) | Peat soil microbial communities from Stordalen Mire, Sweden - 717 S2 30-34 | ecosystem: Environmental > Terrestrial > Soil > Wetlands > Peat | place: Sweden: Norrbotten County, Stordalen...
CGCGCGTTCATTGACGGCTTAATGTCGGCCTCGAACATGCCGTCGTCAGGCCATCTCGAAACTTCCGAGCCGTGAAGAGATCTTAACGATCTTCCGATGGCAACGCCGCTCATCTTCATTGCGTTCGAGCATTTCAGGATCGAACCGAGTCCGGGATTCACAGACCGTTCCGCGTCATCCTCGCGCTGAAATACAATTTCGTCGCCCTTCGTTTTGTAAAGGAACTCTGGGCGAATCCACCACGGCAGCGCGTGATAGGCGTTGATGCTCATGTTGTAAAGATGCTCTGACGTGTCGCCGTTCTGACCGACAATCATCGAGTAAGAGTGGGGCATGGTGATAGTGCGGTGGAATACCGCGGCTGCCGTCCATGTCGAGATTCCAGACTGCCGCGGCTTCACGACAATGATCTTGCACTGGCCGTTCGCCGCCAACTCCTCTTCGATGGCCTCGTATAGAATCTCCTGATACTCGAACCACGGATAGAACGACTTCCAGTTTCCGTTTTCATCTTGGATGCAGTGATAATTTTCGAGATAGTAGCGCAGGTCTAAGCACTGCTCAGTCTCTCCGTAGATGAACGACTTGTCGCTGTCGTCCAGCATCGAGTAGGCAACCTTCTGGTTCTTGTCGGCGCGGATGTACAGGTCATCGAGGTATTCGATGGCATCGTTCAACGTCGGGTCTTTGCGAGCAATGCTCACTCTTCACCCTCGTCGCCTTCCTCGTCCTCGCCTGGAATCTCAATGCCAATCTTCGCAAGTTCTTCGGCGATCCCGCCCTGCTCCACATCCTCGAAATCGGCATCGGGAATGCCCGCGTCATTGGAAATCCCTTTGCTCTCGCGGATCTGGCGCAGCCGGGTCTCGTAGTCGAATCCACGTCCGCTCACCGCCCCGTCTTGCTGGCCCCCGGCGGCATTGATTTGCTGATTGAATTGGATTCCGCCGCCCCTTGGCCGCGTCGTGTCCATGAGGGTCTTCATCATCTCGACACTCTTCAACCGGGTTGCGTGGTCGGCCACCTTGCGCATGATGACGTTCTTGCCACGCCCGACATTCTCGGTCGTCGTCGCCTTCATGCCGTCGATGAGGACCTTAGCAGCTTGCGGAAGTGCTTGGCCGATAATCAGGCGGTTCACTTCGAGATCGACTTCGGCATTGTCGAACTGCGCGCGCCAGAGTTCATGCCGCCCAATCGCGGCTTTCACGGCCAACTCTGTCATCTTGAACCGGACGGCAAGCTGATCGTCTGTCCAGCCCTTCTTCTTGCACAGCCAGAGTTCGCGCTCCCGCTTCGTCGTCTTCGTGATGAAGCCGGGGGGAGATTCCAGAAGTGCCAGTGCTGTGTTGGTCGCCATTTAGTTAGCGTCCCTCCGAAAGACGATAACCATTGACGGAAATGGTGCATTGTACTTCGCGCCGCCAAACTTCAGGCGACCTTTGATGAATCGAATCTCTTTTGCGAAGGGAAGTACGATTTCGTGAAACCATCGCGTATCGGTCCGCGCTGGAATCAAGAACACGGCGAGATCTGCCTCTACCGCGCGTTCGAGAAATTTGCGAATGCCCGGCCCATATGGAGGATTGCAAAACACCCGATGCCCCCCCCAAGGAGAGAATAGCGTGGAGGTTCCGTCAACCGTTCCTCCGAGTGGGCATGGGTCGAACGTGAAATCAAACTCGGCGTCGAGCGCGGCGTAAACATCGGAGGGTGTAGCCCAACCGTCGGATGCCGAACTGAAATGAACTGCTATATCTGCCATGAGAAACTACTCCGCCGCCGCCCCTGAGAACAACGGGGCTTCCTCTTCCGCCTGACTCCGCTGGTCGGCCTGGTCGAGCCGAGCTGACTCGCTAATGCTGGAGTATATCGTATCGCCAGCCGCGTACTCTTCGGGGAGCAAGTCCGCCGCGCTTTCGGGAACCTCATGCGTCACCAAGAGAGCCTGGAGTGTGCTGGCGACCCGCACCAGCGTTGCGGACGCATTGAAAATCTTGATCGAAGCCGCCTCCAGCGCAGTCGGGTTGAATTTTCCGATGGCATCGCGGAAGCCAGCATCGTGTGCCTTGAGCGCGTTCGCCAAGAGTTTGTCCTGCTTCTCCTGCGAGGTCTTGATCTCCTGCCGGATGCCGGTAAAGCTCGACCGCGCGCCATCGACAAGGCTGGTCAAGTCCGACTTGTACTGCGTCAGGAAGGCGGCAAGTTCCCTGTTCGCCTTCTGCGCCCGGAGATGGAGGACAATCAACGCGGCAAGCCCTATGACGATGATGAGTAGGATGAAACTGGCGAAGACGGAGATGATCGAGACGGCGACCGTAGACATGAATTGACTGTACGGCAAAGTTGCGATGCTTGCAAGAAAAATAGAGTTGCACTTTTTCCTCCGATGCAGTAAAAGTGATTCAGTCTTGCTACCCGGTGAGACATTTGGCAAACTCCGACTGATCCTCGGAGCCGTGGTCGGGGGAGTCCTCAAGCTCCCCCGCGCCGCCTTACTTGAGGGAGGAGCACATAGTGGAGCAGGATTCAGTACGAGACACGAGAGGTGGAGATTTTGCTTGGTTTCACCGAGCATTCCTTGAATTGGGATTAGGCTGGAAGGCAAACCTCGTCTACATGGGGCTTGTGACGTTCGCCAACGGCAAAACTCAGGAGTGCTTCCCCTCAAAAGCGACCCTCGCAAAATTGCTTGGAGTCTCAACGCCTACGATTTTTCGAGGGCTGAAGACTCTTGAGAGGTCTGGGGCCATCCGAATCGACAGTCGAGACACAACCGGTAGGGGTCAAATCTCAAACGAGTACGTCCTATTGCCCACCCCCATGTCTGTGGGACATGGGGGGCTATGTCCCACAGATACTCCCCCCATGTCTGTGGGACACCCTAACAAGAAGAAGATTAACAAGAAGAATTTTAACCAGAAGAAAGAAACTTTGGGGATAGAAGATTATGGAGTCGGGTTTTCAAAGACATACCCTAAGAGGGATGGTGATGAAGATGACTACGCGCGTGCGAGGGTCTTCCGTATGGAGGCGAAGCGCGTAGCGAAGCGGTTCAATGGAGACACTGCTGCTGCTGAAAGTTGGCTACTTGGTCGTGCCACTGTTTACGCCGCTTCGATGTACGTCGAGACATCACTTCCCCAATTCATTCCGTTGGCGCGGAATTGGCTGCTTCATAAGGAATACGACGCTTCTGAAGAGTCTTGGGATCGCGTAGCTCTCCGGTCGAAACTCGCTGGATTTCAAGCCGAACGCGAACAACTGAAGCGTATTATCTGAAAATTGAGGTGCAAGCGTGAGGGCTGTTTTGAGATCGAAGACAAAGGAATATCTGACATGGCAGGGGATGAAACGCCGTTGCTTCAATGAGAGGTGTGCCGCTTTTTATAAATACGGCGGACGGGGAATAACGATGTGTTCGGAGTGGAGAGATTCGTTTGATCTCTTCCTTGCCCACATAGGTAAAGCGCCAACACTAGATCACACAATTGATCGCATCGATGGGACGAAGAATTATGAACCGGGTAACGTTCGCTGGGCGACACGTAAGGAGCAGCAACAAAATTTACGCACTAATGTCTGGATCGAGTATCAAGGGCGACGCATGATTTTATTTGACTGGTCCAAAGAGACTGGCGTTGACAGTGTGACTTTGCGCCACCGCTTGAAGCGAGGTTGGACGGTGGAGGAGGCGATGACGACGCCACCAGGTGGACGTCCGTGCGACCGCGAGAAGCGTATAAAAGTGCTTCACGACGGTCTACTGTTACGCTGGGCTAGACAAAAAGAGCGCACCCTGTACGAGTCTAAAAGTCAAGGAGCCCCAGCATGAACCGAATCGAAGTCCTCCACCACCTGATCTCCCAGCAGCGCAGCCTTGGCCTCGCGCCAGTCGAACTCCACGCCAACAAGGGTACCATCGACGGATTTATCACTGAAGCGCGGCTACTCCCCATCGTGCCGCCGGACACGCGAAGCCTGATTGCGCGGATTCGCCGGCCCGAAGCCGGCCCCGGCCCCCAGTACGAGTTCGAGGGGCTGAAACTGGTCTGCAACCCGCAGATCCCTGGCGGCGCGATCATCCTACGACCGGCGATCCTAATGTCCGATCCCGGTTGGCTGGGCCACGTTCAGTTCAAAGAAGCCCCTGAGCAAGCCCAGAATGACGAGCAGGGCGGCCTACAGCGTCTTCCGGCGGACGGATCAACGCCGTGGCAGCAGAAGACCCCCAAAGGGCAGGATGAGGCTCCTGGCAGCGAAGAAGGGGCTCTGGCGCAGTTATCGAAGGCTGGCGGCATCACTCCGACCGACTGCGTGATGAAGGCGATGGATGGGATTGAGGGTGTCAAGGACATCATCGTCCTGCGCTTCCGTAAAGGCGGAGACGTGGAAATGAGCGCAACCCTCGACCGCATGGCGATCGTCGGTGCGTTGCAGATGGCGATGGGATACGTACTACGTCAAGATTAGTTGACGAGTTCCTTTGGGGATGGCCCTTCGTCAATCGCCGAGGTCCGTCGAACTTCCTCTTCCAGACAGACCTTGACATAGCTCACGAGGCCGAGATTCGTCGAAATCCTATCTCTTGTCTCATGCCAACTGATCGAGCCGTCACTGTGCGCGATAATCAGCATCGCGTCCTCTGCGTCCTTGAGTTCGTCGAGGGTGTCCGCGATCATCTCTTTTGCGCTGCGCTCTTTCATTGGAGTCCTCCCCAAGCCGATTCTTTGTCGAGTCCATACGGTAAATCTGTTCCACCCGGCAGTATCCACAAGATGCGTATGTGCATCTTCGACACCACCTCACGTGGATAGATTTCGACACCGAGTTGATCCGCGCCGAACAGTTCGTTCTTGATGCGGAGAACATCGTTCCATGTGACCGGCAGAAGATGACCATGATGAGCGATCACAACCTGGACGACCCCGCCGATACTGGTTGCACAGTTAAATATCTGCACCTCAAACTTCGAGTTGGCGTAGATTTTCGCAACGTGCTCCATCTGCGGAGAAGAGTCCCTAATCTCATCGGTGACTGATATTTCCTGCCACGCAGTCCATACCTTACTCATGCGCTGCATCTTGTGCCGAACTTGCGTCGCTTTACTCATTTGTGTGCGGTCCTTTCTTGCCACTCATCTCTACTCAATGCTCCGGGGGATTCTGGATCGTAGTGAACGTAGACCGTGGCCCCGTACTTGTTCTTTTCTTGAAGCGGCCTGCACTCGCACTCCGATGAGGCTTTGTGCGTATAGACATCCTCGCCGTCGATCACTGCGGTTGGCATGACGTGGAATGCAATATGCGCGCCGTCGTCGTCGAATTGCTCGATCACTGCCCAGCCGATCATCACGTCTCCCTGAATCCTTGACCTGGCGCGCGAACTTTACCAGCATACGGTAGACGTGCGGATTGTCGTGGTGAAATTTCAGGAAGGCAACCTGAATCGGATCATCGAATAGGGTTGGCTGGATTTCGGTCACGTCGTCTTCTCTTTGGTCATTTCGTCCCTTTCGTTGGTTCGGTCGTCTTGGCTGGCGCGGGCGTGGCAACACACTCTGGATTGCCGAATTGGTTAACGTACAGGATGGCCGTGTCGCCGCAAGTCTTCTGCTTGGAGAACTGGTTGGTTTCCTTTCTGGGCACATTGATAAACAGCCACTGGCCACGAAACTGATAGCGGTCGGCTGACTGATATTGGTCAGTGTCGCAAGACGGTAATCCGGTAAGGTAGCTGGTGGCGAGACAGGTGTTCGTCCCTGCATGAATCAGCTTTGGAACCAACAAAACCCCGTGCGCCGCTGCAATCTTCATCTCCTCGTCGGCAACGGCTTGGCGGAGCTTCTGGAGAAGCGCATACTCTTCATCGGATATTTTGACTACTCGACCGGTCTGGGAGTCAATCTCGGACGCGCCAGTGTTTGTTTTCGGTATTGACAGCATGGCAGTGGCATGTATCTCACCCATGCGTCCATGCTCACCTTTTGCGAGACACTCTTTCTCTGCCACTTCGGGTGGATAGAACCCCTTGTCTGTGATGCACACCTTCGTTGCCGTCTGGGGTGCCGGGTCTACCCACGTTCCGCCGACTGTTTCACACGTGAGTTTGGTTCCAGGAGAAAGCCCAATTATGCTGCAATGATGATTACCGTCAGCGAGGCAGATGCAGTGCGTCGTTGGGGCCAGTGTCGGTACAAACTTGGTTTGGGCGACCGCGACCGTTGAGACCGCGAGTAGAATTGCGAGTGCGAGTTTCATGGTTTCCTCTCAATATGGTTCATCAGGCTCTCCGCGATCTGGGCAGAAGAATCTTCTGCGTAAGCTCGAACGGAGGCATCGTGACATGCGCCAATGATACGCCGAAGCGCGGCCTTTTCCTGCAACAATGCAACGTGCGATTCCATCCCTGCGAATGCTCGGTTCAACCCGTCCGTGAGGTCTGAGATGTATGCCGCTCCCATCGCGTCCAACTCCTTTTGCCGCCGCATCGCGTCAATCAGGAGTATCACGTCAATCGGCCGGCCAATCGAGAGCCGCGACCGGATGCAGGCGAAGATGCACTGGTGCGAAGTGAGCGAAAAGTCGTCCTCGGTCAACGCTTTACCATGCTCCCATGCCTTGTTATTCAGCAGCAGTTCCGCCAGCACAACGCGCTCTGAGGATTGGTTGGCGGGTAGGGGCCGCTGAGTCCTGGGTGCGCTCATGCCTCCCCCTCGAAGAACTCGTCCCACTCGTTTTTCAGGTGGATGTCGTGGGTCTTGACGTAGTGGTGCTGCTTCGCTGAGACGCAGCCATGTTCCTTGTGCCCCAAGACGACGATGTTCTCATAGCTAAAGTCCAGCTTGTCTCCGTTGGCGTGGTGAACATCCTCATCTTTGGTCAGAGGGCGTCCCATTTTGAACGCTCCCAAGAGGCGGTGCAACCGAACCTTGCGATGCGATCCGCAAGTCAGGACGAGGTATCCCTTGCTGTCGATGTGCGAGCCTACCGTGGGCCTGAACTTCCCCGTCTTTGGTTCGCGCACTGGAGTCGTCATGCTCGCCCTCCAAAGTGTGTGTCTAACGCCGCGCTCACCATCCCCCTGGTCGCACCAATCGGGATCGGGATGCGGAGTTTGCGGCATAGCTGCACCTGTTTGTCGGACGGCCCTTCGTTGCGCCAGCGTGACTCTCGCGCCAGTAGTACCTTCGGAGCACCTGAATCCAGCACGGCGCGGTCGGCGGCGTTGAAGGCTCCCGCCAAGTTCTGCGCCTGAATCTCTACCGACTTTCCAGATACCATGCCGCGCACCCACCAGTCGCCCAGCAAGTCGGCTGCGATAACGATGTGGTCGCGGCCCACGGGAAGAGCGTACACGTCGCCCTGCTTCCGCCACGCCAACTCAGTCAGTTTGGAGACTTCTGGCGGATAGCTTGCGCGGAACAGTTCGATGTTCTTGGCAATCGAATCCAACTCGCTCAGGTTGTGGATGTCCTGAATGTTGGCGGTGGGGAACTCGGCGGCTACGCGCTCCAACTGCTCACGCGCCTTCGTGTACCGCTCGCCCTTCATGTCGAGCGACTTTGGCAGACCCATAAGGGACGGCATGGTGATGAGGTTGTGCTTCGACGTTGTGTCCACCACGTCGATGATCGTGCAAGTTTCTTTCGACAGCGGCCCAACGTGGGTCTTGATGTTGTCCACGCCGTTCGGGATGCGGCACCCCCGCCCGATCATCTGCGTAAAGAGAAGTTGAGACTTTGTAGGCTTCGCCAGAATGATGCACTCAATCTCTGGGTCGTCGTACCCCTCGGTGAGCACCTGGCAGTTGCATAGAACGTCGATCTCGCCCTTGCGGTGCCGCGCCAGTTTCTCGGCACGGTCGGGGTCTTCTCCCCAGACCGCCGCCGCAGAGATTACATGCGACTTGAACGCTTCGGCCAGATCGAGCGCGTGTTGCACGTTCACATTGAACGCCACAGTCTTCTTGCCGTAGGCGTGTTTGCACCATTCTTTGACGATGATCGCGTTGCGCTCAGGCGTGTTTACTGCATCGGCAAGCTCTTCCTCTGCGAAGTCGCCCAGCCGGGTGTGAACTGAATCGAGGTTCGTCTTCGTGGAGACTCGGTAGCCGATGAGGTCGGATAGGTAGCCGGTGTCGATTCCAGCCTTGATGTCCATGTTGAAGACAATCTCATCGAAGCAATCGCGCAAGCCCGTTCCATCCGACCTGTTGGGGGTGGCAGTCAAACCGAGCGACAAGATACGTCCTCCTGGCTTCATCAGACCAAAATGATCGAGGACTCGCTTCCACTGTGGGCTGACAGAATGATGGCTCTCGTCGGATACGATGCAATCGAAGTCTGCCGGGTCGAACTTCTTGATGCGCTCAGAGTTCCGCCGGCCAAGTGTAGGAACAGACGCTACCACAAGAGAGTCCATCGGCGCGGCGTTGCGGTGCGCCATCTCGACTCCACACATCAAGCCGGGGTTCCATCGTGCGAGCTTGTCGGCCCCCTGGTCGGCCAGTTCTTCTCGGTGGACGAGAACCATGATGCGCTTGCGAAAGCCGTGATGCTCTCGCAGCGCGGCGAAGAGTACAGCCTTGCCTAGCCCGGTCGCAAGCACGGCCAACTGCCGATTGCAGCCACGGTCGAGCGCGGCCTTCGAGCGGTCTAAACAGTCGAGCTGGTACGGTCTGAGATTCAATTTGTCGCCTTGTGGCACCGATACTTGTTCTTGATGTTGGTGGTGAAAATTCGGTCAGGGAAGGGGTTGGCCATGATCTTGTCGTACTCGCACTCAGGGATGTTCGGGCCGAAAATGTACAACGTAGACCGCCCACGGAACCTGACCAGTAGATAGCCGTCACACCATCCAATCTGGTCGAGGTTGTGGGCCTTTGTGACGAACTGCGGCACGGTGCGGGCGATGAGGTCGGAGGCTTTCACAAGATGCTCCTCAATCCATTCAGTGCAACCATCGCGGCCTCGATCGCTGCGACCTTCTCTTTGGTGCGGGCGATCTCAGACGCCTTGTACTCATCGCCAAGATACTTGATCTGCTCGGCGCGATAGACGGCCATCTCAGCAGCCATCTTGCCGTCGAACAGAGCGTTCCAGATGATCGCCCGCGTGGCCTTCGGCATCAACTTCGCATCGCAGTCGTCCCCTGCGCCTTCCTTGCCGCTGATACCGCCATCGGGAGAGAGGATTTCCATGCGAACATCGGGGGGAGCACCCAGCACATCCAGTTCCCATTCATCGTCGATCTTCCCCACTGCTCGGCTATATTCGTTCTCCAGTGCTGCCCCGAGATAGTACCGGCGCAAGACTTCCCGCCCCGCCTCATCCTGCGCTTCGTACATCGCCTGGACGCGGTGAGCTTCACAGCAGAACTTGCCCTTGTCGCACTCGACCGGAACATCAATCTCCGGCTCATCGTATCCGTCCTCTGGAGCGGCGGGTTCGATGTCAAACGGCTTTTGGCAATAGTTGCACTGCACGTTGCGTACATCTTCTAGGTCAATCATTGTGATACCTCCCGTGTGACGGCATGGCGTACCAACACTTCCAGCGCAGCCTTCGCAGTCTCAAGAACGCGGGCTGCATCGGCGGCGCAAGAGTCGGCTCCCCGCTTGCCAAGATCTGCGAGACGGACAGCTTCATAGGCGGAGGTCAGTTGATCTTCGGTTGTCATATCAGTCCTCCTCAAGCACAGCCATAATAGCTGCCATCTTTGGATCGAGTTTCACGAGTGCCGCCTGCAACTGCTTGGTAGCCTCGATACGGCGTTGTGGTGATGCGCCCCGCAGTTCAGCCTCCACCGCCGCAGTGAAGACGGCGGCGAAGGCTACGGATTGCAGCAATGCTTGTCTCAGTGGCTCGTTCACGGCATCTCCCTACTTGTCGATTGGGATTTTGTCTTCCCAGACGCGAATCGCGCCAGTTCCGCAGATCATCTCTGCCGTGTTGTGCATCGCGCGCACGGTCGCCCCGATGCCCTTCTCGTCGGCGATGATGAACTCCGGCTTGAGCTTCGACTTGTCTTTCAGTTCCCACTTCCAGACCGAGCGGAAACTGGTGCCCTGAATCTGCGGCACGGTGGACGGCAGAACGATCACCGGCGCTACGACGTTGACCGCCTCCTCGAAGACTTCATCCGCGGCTTGCTTGTCGCCCTGGGCTTCGAGTTGGCGCGCCTCTTCCAGCAGCCGCGCCTCTTCCCGTTGGCGAGCCTCTTCCGCTTCGCGCTGGGCAGCTTCGCGGCGAATGCGCTCCTGTTCGGAGTACCATGCAGACCGCTCGCCGTTGAGCCGTGTGCGCTCCTGGTCCGCCGGCTGCATGTAGGACGTGCGGATTCCGGTCAGCGTCTTGTGGAGCTTGTGGGCCTTCTCGACGTAGGGCGTGATAAGCGCGTCGAACTGGTCGTTGACGGCCTTCAGAGCCTTGCATGAGTCGGCGGCGTTGATGTAGTTGGTATCGTCGGGATCGTTCTTCCGCACCGAGAGAGCCTTCGCCTGGGTGACAAGGACGGCACTCTGCGCGGTGATGGACGACAGTTCCGGTAGTTGCTCGAAAAACGCTTCGAGGGCGGTCTTCAAGTCCGTCTGCAAAGACAGGGCTTGTTCGTTCAGCGTGAGGGCGGCGGTGGTCATGGGTTCCTTTCATTCATAAGTTCCGGCATTGCGTGGCCGCGCTTGTTGTTGCACGGCTCGCAGGCAAGAACTCGGTTGTTTGCGTTGTCCAGCCCCCCCCGAAAGAGTGGGATAACGTGGTCGATGGTAGATGTGCTGAGGGTAATCATGGTCGGGCACCAATGGCACTTCACTTCTTTCGCTCCGCGCATCATACCTTTGCGGATTCGTCGGCTGTGTCCATTGCGTTCTTCTATCCGCGCCGCGCCTTTTGTCGGTGGTGGTACAAAGCACATCTCCACGGCTTGCTGAGGAGTTATGCCTACCCGCCGTCCGGTCGTACCGGCAACGTAGGCGCTCCGTCGCTTCGCCAGAGGGTAGTAGTTGACCAATAGCGGGCCTCCGACGATCTGGAGGTGCCCCTGGCCGCGATCTACTACTTTCAGACTGTGGGATTGGGCGAGTTGGGCGAGTTGGGCGAGTTGGGATTTGATGTCCATGTCAGTCAGAGTAGCTTGTGATTGAGACGAAATTGAGTAAGTGCAAGGGCGGAGAGAAAAATCTTCTCGTCCATGCGGTCGGTATGTTCCACGGCCTTGTAGAGTCGCCCCGCTCCGCTTGGAGCGTCGAGTAAGTACACTGCGTAACGCTTGAGGTTGCCTTTGTAGAACTCCTTGAAGGGGATTGCCTGCCCACCTGTTTGAATCGGATGGCTTGGCTCTTCGCCAGCGCACGTCTTGATCTCTACGATCGCCTGTTGCTCGCCATCCACTATCGTTCCCAGGCGGTCGATAGTCATTGCGTACAGGATGCCGTTGACGCGGCAAGCGCATGGAACCTCTGCCAACTGGACTTCGGGGATGAACTTGAAGTCCTCGCAGAACTGCCGCCAGCCTTCGACCCGGTTCCAATACTTCGGATAGGGTTTCAGGTCGTCCATGTCCAGATCGCCCTTGTCGTTCCAGAGCGTGTACTCGTGGATCTTCGTGCCGAACTTTGCTTTGTCGGCGAGGACCTGGGGGTTGACGGCGGAGTAATCGACCAACCCCGCCGCGCTGAGGATTTGCGTGAGCGACATGACGCGCTTGCCGTCGAGTTCGTAGCGATGCCCGTCGGCCTGAAAGGTCAGACCGTCACACTCTCGATAGAAGTCCACGTCACGCCTCCGCTGCTGGCTTTGGTTCGATCTTCGTGAACGGATACAAGTCGGCGTGGGCTTTGATGTGCTCCGCAAAGAACTTGCCGACACTGAGCGCCCATGAGAGTTCTTCGGCGAGCTTGGCCGGGACGTTGGCGTAGTGGTATTCGGCTCCGGGCTGACCATCTTCCTTCTGCTTCCTGGTCGGATGGAAGCGGATGCCGAGGGTTGAGGTGTCGGCATCATAGCCGACACTTTCGATCTGCGAACTTACAACGGGTTTGTATTCCATGGCGTTACTCCTTTGGCTTGTTGGTGCTACTCGGTTCTGGCGAACTCGCCATGGTATTTGAGCGCAGCGGGTGCGTACAACTCTCTTACTTCGCCGTGTGGAACTGCATTTCGGGGTCGAGCGCGTCGATAGCCGCCTCGTAAATCCGCTTTGGCATGGAGTCGCGGTGGCCGTGGTAGCCGAGCGCCGCAAGCTGCGCCGCCGACTGCTCATCGTTCCCGCCAGCCGAGCGCATGATGGCGAAGTACCGCTTCGCCTGCGCGGG
>Ga0224555_1004668_pt1 | contig 12310 bp, 10 predicted proteins | sample 714S23034metaG_FD_180687 | JGI IMG/M metagenome (GOLD analysis project Ga0224555, IMG submission 180687) | Peat soil microbial communities from Stordalen Mire, Sweden - 717 S2 30-34 | ecosystem: Environmental > Terrestrial > Soil > Wetlands > Peat | place: Sweden: Norrbotten County, Stordalen...
GAAGCCCAGCACCACCGCGAAGGGCACCGCCAGGGCGGCCAGCAGCCTGATGGTGGCGGTGTAGGCCTGGCGCATCGCGGCCACCGTGTCCAGGTGGACCACCGAGAGGGTCGGGAAGACGGCGTTCATGATCGTCTGGGGAACGAATGAGAGCCCGTCCAGGAACTTGTAGGCGGCGGTGTAGTAGCCGACCTCGGTGAGCGGGCGCATGGCGCTGAGGATGACCACGTCGATTCGGAAGTAGACGGTGTTGAGGAAGAAGACCAGGGCGAAGGGCAGGGCCATCTTCAGCAGCCGCCTCGCCAGCACCGGATCGAAGTGGACGGTGGGAAGAAAGTAGCGGCGGGCGACGATCACGTAGGCATAGACGCAGGTCGCCGCATAGCTGAGGGCGTAGACCCAGAGGTAGTCGGCGACTCCCAAGTGGGCCCGGGCCACAAAGAAGGTCCCCACCAGTAGAATCACCGCCTCCTGCATGGTGGCGTGGGCCTCGTAGCGCATCTCGCCGGTGGCGTAGAAGCTGCTCCGGAGCACGTTGGCGACACTGGTCGCCACCTGGAGGGCGAAGGCCGGCCAGATCAGCGCCATGAACCCGGGGCCCTTGCCGGCTAGGGCGGCCAGGAGGGCCAGGGTCCCCAGGCTGAGCACGAAGAGCGGGATCTTGGCGGCCAGCACCGCGGCCAGGTAGGTCTTCATCCGGCCGGTGTCCCGGCTGGCCTCGCGCAGGTAGACGATCTGCAACCCGAGGTCGCCCACGATGCTGGAGAGGGTGCTGAGCACCACTATCAGGCTGAACTCGCCGTAGAGCCGGGCGCCCAGGGTGTGCTGCTGAAGCAGGAAGGCGGCCAGGACGAAGAGCTTGGAGGCCGACCTGGCGACGAAGAGGATGGTGGTGTTGCGGACGGCCCGATGAGCCAGGCTCATGGCCAGCCTCTCATCCGCTCGCCGGCTTCCGACGGGGCAGCTGCAGATGGCGGGTGACGGGGACCACCGCCACCGTGACCAGGGCAGCCAGCAGCCACCACTCCGCGGCCAGGTCGTTCTTCCAGTAGGGACTGTCCACCAGCCCGTGGATCACCACGGCGACCCAGGCGATGGTCAGAGCCGCGGCCCAGGGATGGTCCCGGGGGCCAGCCCGCACCGCCGGGGCCAGGTACCGCACCAGTTCCAGCAGGAAGCCCATCAGAGCCACGAAGCCGAGCACTCCCAGCTCTACCCAGAAGTCCAGCTCCAGCTGATCCGGGTAGGCATGGGTCTGGCCTGAGAGATCGTGAACCTCTGCCCGGTAGGGCCCGATCGCAGTCTGAAAGCCCGCCAGGCCGGCCCCGGTGAAGGGATGGGCCCCGATCAGATCCAGGGTGGCGTGCCAGAGATGGGCCCTGGTCACCAGGGAGTTGGCGGGGTTGTTGGGGTTGAGCTCGTTGGTGATCCGGTGCCGGACCGGTGGCAGGACTACGGCCACCACCAGAGCTGCCAGGCAGCCGGCCAGGAGCAGCTTGCGCCTCGGGTGAAGCGCCGCAGCCACCACCGCCATCACCACCAGGGCCAGCCAGGACCCGCGGCTGAGGGTGAGGACGTCCCCCAATCCCAGCACCACGAGGACGGCCCAGTGCAGCCGGGGGATCCGCACCCCGCCGAACAGCGCCAGCCCCAGGGCCAGCCCCACCAGGGGATCCAGGAATATCCCGCCGAAGTTGTTGTTGCTCCAGAGCCAGGTGGGGGCCGGCGGCGAGAAGTTGAGGTTGAAGGTGTGGCCGGCCAGCGCCTGGCCCAACGCCACGAACTGGGAGACCGCCACCACCAGACCGCTGAAATAGAGACCGTAGACGACCCTCTCCCAGTCCCAGCTGGAGCGCAGCGCGTTGACCGCCACGAAGAAGAGGACGACCGGCTCGATGATGTAGGCCTTGGCGATCCCCAGCGCCGCCCGGTGATCCGGGCTAACCGCCACCCCCAAAACGGTGGCCACCAGGAGCACCGCGATGACGATGCCGAAGGGGGTGTCCAGCCGGGGCATCCGCCGCTGCTGGGCGCTCTCGGCGATGAAGGCCAGCACCGTCAGCCCCAGCACGACCTCCAGCCCCGTGAACGGCAACCGCCCGAAGAGGTTGCCCCGCAGGACATAGGCCGGAAGCGCCGCGGCGGTTAGGAAGACGCCTATACGACTCCACCGCATCGGCGGGATTATAGGCCCGGCCACTTGGAGCTCCCCGGCCCCGGAGAGCGATCGCCAGGGCTCTGCGGTGCCTGCCCCGAGGTCCCCTCGACGGTCAGCCGGGGTGGGCGGCGGGGAGCAGGCCGACCCTGTCGCGAACCTCGGCCATGGTGGCCTCGGCAACCTGGCGCGCCCTCGCGCCCCCGGCGGCCAGGATCCGATCGATGTGGGCGGGATCGTCCATCAGCTCCCGGTGGCGTCGCTGGATCGGGGCCAGGGCCTCGATGGCGGCATCGGCGACCAACGACTTCAGCCTCCCGTACCCGATCCCGTCGAACTCAGAGGCGAGCTGCTCGGCACTGCTCCCGGTCAGGCCGCGGTAGATCTCCATGAGATTGGCCACGCCCGCCCCAGTGTGGGCGACGTCGACCGCGCTGGCGCTGTCGGTCTTGGCCCTCATGAACTTCGCCCGCACCCGGTCGGGTGGGTCCAGCAGCCCGATCCTCCCCGCCTCGCCCTCCGCGCTCTTGCTCATCTTGGAGAGGGGGTCGTCGAGGGCCATCACCCGACCGCCCGATCCCATCCGCCCAATCCTGGGCTGGGGAACAACAAAGGTCTCCCCGAAGAGCCGGTTGAAGCGCAGCGCGAGGTTGCGGGTCAGTTCCAGGTGCTGGCGCTGGTCCTCCCCCACCGGGACGTAATCGGCCCGGTAGAGCAGGATGTCGGCGGCCATCAGGACCGGGTAGGTGAAGAGGCCGCTGCTGACCCGCTCCGCGTCCCGGCGCCGTGATTTGTCCTTGAACTGGGTCATCCGCTCCAGCCACCCGACCGGAGTGACGCAGCCGAGGACCCAGGCCAGCTCCGAGTGCTGGCGGACGTGGGACTGGACCAGCAGGGTGGACAGCTGAGGGTCGATTCCCGACGCGAGGTAGAGCGCCGCCACCTGGCGAGTCTTGCCGGCCAGCTCCTCGGGGTCGTGGGCGGAAGCCAGCGCGTGCAGGTCCACGACACAGAAATAGTTCTCAAAGAGGTGCTGCTCCAGCACCCAGGGCCGGAGCGCCCCCAGGAGGTTGCCGATGTGCAACTCCCCGGTGGGCTGCATCCCGCTGAACACAACCGGGCGCTCCGACATCGCCCGGATTGTATCCGGGGCCGGCACCTACTCCTTCTCGGTGACCCGGTACTCCAGATGGGAGCCGAAGAGGAGCCGGGTCTGGGCCTCGAGGGCGGGGATGACGCTGAGCAGCATGAACACAACCGGGTACATGCAGGTCTGCACGTCCACCACCCGCCGCCGCCACCAACGCCAGGTGGGCGGCCGGGGCTGGAGTCGGTTGTCCAGGACCGCCACCGCCACGATGTTGAGCAGGGTGGTCTCCAGGATGATGCTGGCGGTGGTCTCCAGGATCGCCCCCATGTTGGAGATGGCGTAGTCGTAATTGAACAGCGATGGCAGGGTGCCGGCGATCAGGATCAGCATCGGCACCGTGGCCCAGCTCAGGTGGTTGAAGATCAGCATCCGGAACCGCTCCAGCCGCAGCCGGATGGGGATCTCCGGATGAGAGGTCATTCGGGAGGCCACGTAGGGGATGTCGGTGACCCCCAGGCCCAACGCTTGATCTGGTTGTACTGGCTGACCAGGGTGGTCCCGTAGTCGGCCGCCCGGGGAGCGTCTCCGAACATGGGTAGGAATGCCGGCCGCACGTGGAGCCGTTCGCCGCACTTGAAGAAGGCCTTCCAGAAGAAGCGGGAGTCCTCGGGGATGACGTCGTCATCCCAGTAGCCCACGTCGTCCACCATCCGCAGGCTCATCGAGTAGGCGGAGAACATCACCAGACGCTTGGGGTGCTGGTGCAGGTAGAGCTGCCACTGGGTCGCCAGGGTGGCCATCGAGCGCACCGCCGAAGGCACCTTCCAGAGGTTATTGAGGAACATCGGCACCGGCTGCCAGATCGAGGTCTGGCGATCCTCGGCGATGCAGAACTGGTAGGTGATGTAGGCCAGGTATTGGGGGTGGACCCGGTAGTCCGAGTCCAGGTCAGTCAGGATCACCTGGGCAGGGTCCAGCCCCAGGCCATCGCAGGCCCGCTTCAGGACCGGGCCGCCATAGGCCATGGCGGCCGACTTGCCGGCCACGATCCCGGGGAGGAGAGGATCCTTGATGTGCCAGAAGGCCCTGAAGCTGCCGCCGAACTTTTCCTGGAGCCGCTCGATGTTGGCGCAGCCTTGGAGATCGGTCTCCCGGCAGATGATGGCGCAGATCTTCCGCTCAGTGGGATAGTCGGCCGCGGCCAGCGCCGAGACCGTGGCATGGAGGGTCTCGTACCGCTCGGTGTAGGTGGGGATGAGGAATGCATGGGTCACCTGGTCCGGCCCGGGCCTCCCCGAACCGGGCTCCAGCTCGGCCAGGCGGACCGCCCAGTCCACCGCCTGGGTCGCCTCCAGGAGCCGGATCCCGCGCAGCACGAATCGGAAGGTGTAGATGAGCTTGACCAGCCAGTAGAGGTCGAGCAGGACCGCGAACACCCCGAGTAGCCAGAGGTACTCGAAGTTGGTGAACGTGATCACAAACCCGACCGCCAGCGGGGCGGCCAGGAGCACCCAGACCGTCAGCCCGGGCGCCATTTCCCAGAGCCGTTGCTCGAGCCGCTGCCGTGGCCCCACGCTCTGGGTTCGGTCCTCGCGGTCCGGGGAAACGTAGCGGGGCAGGGCACCGATCGAAGGCGGCGCCTGATCTGAGGCGTCGATAGCTGGGGGAGTTGCCACCGGAAGCGATCCTAGTATGCCGGCGGTCGAGCCCGCGCACCGTGCTCCGGGGCCGCAGCCGCCGATGGTCCGCCCCTCACTTATATGCGCTCGGTCGCAGGATTGGCGAGCTGCACTGCCCGCCGAGTCGACCGGCCCAGCGCCCGAGCGCCGGGCCGTGCGCCGCCCCCGGCTCCCAGCCGCCGTTGCACGGGTGGAGCGGGCCGCGCCATCACCGTCACTAGCTCTGCAGCCGGGCGCTCACGGCGCTGGCCGCCAGCGTGCCTCCGGTTCGGCCAACTCGCTGGGCGCTTTGCGAGGTCCGGCCGGCGAGGTCAGAGCCGATCCCCCAGGGCCAGCCGTCGGTGGCTCTCCCGGACCCTCTCCACTTCAGGGGACGACCCGTAGCGGCTCAGCATCGCCCGGCTTCTCCAGCCCAGCAGCATCATCAGGTCGCTCTCGTTGCCGCCCTCCAACTGCCAGTGGTGGGCGACGGTGTGCCGGAGCTGGTGCGGATGCAGGCCCTCCAAGCCCGCCAGCTGCCCGCGGCGTCTCACCGCGTCCGCGATCCCGGAGGCTCCCATCGGGCCCTTCAGGCCCAGCCAGAGTTGGGCGCATGCCACCCAGGGGTGATGACGGCGCGCCCGTCGGTACCGATTGAGCGCCACCCCGGTAGCCGGCCCAAAGGGGGCGGCCCGGGAGGGGCGCCCACTCCCAGTGAGGTGGAGAACCATGTAATCCATGTCCACGTCCTCCATCCTCAGGGCCGCCAGCTCGCCCCGGCGGCAGCCGGTGTCGATGAGAACCCTGAGGAGCGCCATGTCCCGGCGATCCTCGAACCTCGTCCCCTCGCAAGCTTGGAGCAGTCGCCGCAGCTCACCCTCGGTGAGCACCGGCGGCGGGGGCGGCTCGACCCGGGGACTTCGCATCCTCGCCATCGGGGAGACGGCCAGCTCCGCTTCATCCACCAGCCAGTTGAAGAACCGGTGCAAGCCCCGGTACCGCGCCGCGGCCGTGGCAGGCCTGCTCCGGGTCAGGACCGCGTCCAGGAAACCCTCCACATCCGCCTGGGTCAGCTCCCCGACCTTGGTCGGACGACCCTGCTCGCGAAGCCAGGCCGCGAACTGATCCACCGCCTCGCGGTAGCTCTGGAGCGTCCTCGGGGAGCGGTGCTCCGCCCGAAGGGAAAGAGCGAAGTCCGGCCACAGCTCCAAGAACTCGGTCTCATCTCGGTCCACGGAACGAATTATATCTTCTGATAACGACGCACTGGGACCATGAGAGTGCTATACTTCAGTTATATGTTCTGGTCGAATTCGATCAGACAGTTTTAGTCACCAGCGGCCCGGCGGTGTGAGGCCAGCTAAGATGCAGTCAGCTTAGGTGAGACAAAGCGGTCACAGCTGCAGCCAGGCTCAGGGCCGTGGAGTATGCTCCCGGGCGGTGCGTCAGCTGACCAGGCTCTGCTCTTCGGCACGGTTTCGCCGCGCCGCCTCCCACCCGGCCGTCCGCATCGCGGGCACGATGCTCGCCCTGGGGATCTTTGTCCACTCGGTCAACCTGGGTGCCGCCCTCCGGGACTTCGCCCACCTCAGTTGGCCGTGGGCCCTTCTCGCCGTCGCCCTCTCGGCGCTCTCCGTGCTCGCCAGCATCCTGGAGTGGGGCGCTTTGGTGAGGGGCGCCGGGAAGGCGTTGGGCTGGCGCTACCTGGGGGGCTGGTACATGAAGGGGCTCTTCATCAACCAGGTACTCCCGGCCGGGGTGGGGAGCGACGCGGTCCGAGCGGTTCAGGTCGGCAAGGTCGCTGGCCACGGCCCGGTGATCGCCTCACTGGTAGGTAGCCGGATGGCCGGAACCCTGGGGATGGCTCTCTGGGGTCTGGTGGGAGCGGTGGTGCTCCACAACGTCTTTCGGGTCACCGACCTGATCGGCTTCGCCATCTTCAGCGCAGTCATGCTCATCTGTTGGGTGCTGGCCCTCGGAGCGGAGAAGGTCTTCGCCCACGTGATGGGTCGTCCGGTGGCCCAGCTGGGCTGGCGGGTCCATCTCCAGCGCATCGGCCCCTTCCTCATCTCCTTGGCCCGATACCGGGGCACCCGCCGGGCGCTGGCCTGCGCCATCGCGGCCGGAGGACTGGGCTGGGGACTGAATCTGCTCTCGATGGAGGTCTTCAGTCGAGCCCTCGGCTACACCGTCTCCTGGGAGGTCTTCGCGCTGGCCCTCCCGGTGGCCCTGCTGGCCACCTTCATCCCCATCTCGGCCAACGGGATCGGGTTCCGGGAGGGACTGCTGGTCTTCCTCTTGGTCCAGTTCCACGTGCCGGTCGGAATCGCCGTGGCCATGAGCATCTTCGTCGACCTGCAGATGATTCCGTTCGCGGCGCTGGGAGCCCTGGTCCAGGCCTCAGAGGTCACCCTGCGCCACACCTACGGACAGCTCAGCCGGGTTGGCTCGTTGGGGCGGGGCGCCCAGATCGCCCACGCCAGCTTGCTCTGGGTGGTAGCGCCGGAGTTCGTGGGTCAGCTCAGCCGCCCCTGAGGCGGTCTCTCAGGCCGGCTCTCCTCAGGCGCGGCGAGCCTCTGCCTCCAAGAGCCGCCTCTTCCGGTCCGGGCCCCAGCGGTACCCGCCCTTCCCGCCTGCGGCTGGCACCACCCGGTGGCAGGGGATCACCAGGGCCACCTGGTTGGTCGCGCAGGCACGAGCCACGGCCCGGGCGGCGCCCGGCCGGCCCATCTCCTCCGCCAGCTGCCCGTAGGTCTTGGTGCTGCCCCTGGGAATGGCTTGGATTCTCCGCCAGACCTGCCACTGAAAGACCGTTCCGTGGACGTCGAGCGGGAGTTCCGGGCGCCCGGACCGGCCGCCCGCCAGGCCGGCCACGACCTCGCGCAACTCCGCAAGACCTGGCTCGTCCCGGGCGAGGGCGGCGCAGGGGAACTCCTCCGCCAGTTGTCGCTCCAGATCGGCTGCAGAGGATCCGATCTTGACCGAGCAAACCCCCCGGAGGGTGGTGGCGACCAGGAGCTGGCCCAGATCTGAGCTGGCCACCGTGTATCGGATCTGGACCCCCTCCCCTCCCCGCCTGAACTCGCCCGGGGTCATCCCCAGCTGCCCAGGAGCCAACTCGTAGAAGGCGCGACTGGAGCCGAAGCCTGCCCGGTAGATCGCATCGGTGACCGGGCTACCCTCTGCCAGAGAGGAGCGGGCCCGGCGCATCCGGACTGCCCGGGAGTACTGGTGGGGCGAGATCCCCAACTCCACCGTGAAGCTCCGCTGGAGATGCCCGGGGCTCACCCCGACCCGGCCGGCCAGCTCACGGAGCCCAATGCCCGCGGGCGACTGCTCCAGCAACTCACGCGCCTTCTGAACTGCTTCCCGCGGGCCGGCGGGCCGGTTGGGGCCACAACGCAGGCAGGGCCGGAAGCCGGCAGCCTCGGCGGTGCCGGGCTCCCCGAAGAAACGGACCCGGGGCCGTTTCGGAGTGGGGGCCGGACAGCCCGGGCGGCAGTAGATGCCGGTGGAGGTGACGCCGAAGACGAACTCCCCAGCGGCACTGGCGTTCCGCTCCAGCACCGCCTGCCAGAGTCGGTCTGGGCTCTGATCCATAGGAGGCATGCGCTGACCTTATCCGCAGAGCGACGGCCGCGCCATCCGATTCGTGCCATCGCTCTGTGGCTCAGCGAGCCACCCCTCAGGAGCCCGCAGGCGCCGGGGGACGGAAGGTGCGGCGCCAGAGCGTGACGAAGTGGCCGATGGCGGTGACGGCGAGCAGCGCGCCCAGACCGAGGTCGACCTGCTGTACCGGTCCTCCGGCGAGCACCAGGATCGCTGAGAGCCCAAGGGTGACGGCGCCGGCCATGGTGTTGACCTTGCCGAACCAGGTCGCCACCAGGGCAGGACGCCGGCGCAGCCAGGGGTACAGGAGCACAAAGCCCAGCCCGGGGAGGCCATACCTCGCCACCACCAGCAGCGCCAGCCAGGGCGGCACAAACCCCACGATCAGGCTGGCAATTGCGCAGAGCGAGAAGAAGACGGTGTCCATGATCGGATCGAGGGCCCGACCCAGGACGGTCACTAAGCCCCCCCTTCGCGCGATGAATCCGTCCGCAGCGTCGAGGACCGCGATGGGCGAGGCGATCGCCAGAAAGAGCACCCGGGCCAGAGACAGCGGCGGCAAAGCGGCGAAGAGGACCACCGGCACCGAGAGGTAGGCGCGAATGGCGGTGATCCCGTTGGGGAGACCAAGGCGCTGCACCGGGGTCCCGGCGGGGTAGGTCCGAAGCAGGGAGAGTCCCGCGAAGAGGCAGGCAGACGTCAGCGCCCACCAGACTAGATCCAGGACCAGCCCCACTGCGACTCGTCCGCCCAGGGCTCCGGCGCTGGCCCCGGCGGCGGCGCTCAGAATCAGACCCAGGGCGCTCCATCTAATCAGAGAGACCCTGAGCTGGGACGAGGCGCTCCACCGGACCCCAGCGCTCCGGAGGAGCTGGGCCAGGGTCGCGACCGGACCAATCGGACCCGTCCTCCCCCTGTCCTCGGTCGGCCTCGTTCCGGTTCCGGCTGCTCCCCCGTCGTCGCCCTGCACCCCTAGAGACTAGGGACCAAGCGGCCGGCGACGAATCCTCCTGCCCGGGGCAGTTAGTCTTGAGTGCCGCCCCGCCCCGAGGGGCGCGCTTCAGCCCTCGTAGCTCAGGGGATAGAGCAGCGGTTTCCTAAACCGCGTGTCGGAGGTTCGAGTCCTTCCGGGGGCACCACTTCTAGATCTCATATGATGGTCTGGAGTAGCACTGGGGCGTACCGCATAGCCCCATTAGGGTGTAGGTTAGGCCGTAGCCCTGCCAAGGTGAGGCCGCGAAGGATGAGCTTCCGGCCCCTGGCGGCGAGGAGGTGGATCGCCGCGGCAGCTCAAAGCGTGGCCGCGGACCACGGCGGAGATGCCGGTCGAATCTGGTCCGACGAGCCCATGACCGACCAGCTACAACACCGCTTCGTTGCCTTCACCGGCATCGGACATCAGAAGGCCGCCATGGCGGTAGAGATCCTGGGACGGGACATAGGCATGCCGATCACGGCACCTGGGCGAAGCGACATCGCTTACGACGTCCATCTCAGACGGGTCTTCCTTCGAACGCGGCTGGCCGACCGCGGCGACCGCGACCACGTGATCGCCAGAGCGCGGGAACTGCATCCGAAGCGCCCCGGCAAGCTGGACTTTCCGGCCTGGCTGGTCGGCCGGGGCCGGTGTCACCCGGGTGCCCCCGACGGCGCGCCTGCCCGCTGACGTCCGTGTGCCCCAAGGACATCGAGCGAGCTTCCCACGTGACCAGTGAATAAGCGGTGCGCATCTCCCCTCCCACTCGGACCGAGCTGTTGGCCGCCACCGGATCTGCCCGCTCCTGGCCGACACGGACTGCCCACTGGCGGCCAACTCGTCACCCAGAGTGGTCACCCAGGAAGAGGCACCAGGACCGGCAGCCACGCGTAGCCGTCGATCTGCTGCGGCGTCCGAGACGTGCGGAATACCTAGACTTGGCCAGCGCAGATCGGGCAATCGGTGCGTGACCGGTTCGCCGGCACCTGGCTGGGTGAAGGAGTCCCCGCGGCTTGACTCCCGCTGCTGTCCGACCACGCGCCGGCGGCGGAAAGGGTATGGAGCGCCCACGGGTCCAACCGGCCGAACCCAGCGCCATGGCTACGCGGGCCGTTGATCGCGGCGCCAGGGATGAATTCGACACAACGGCAGCGTCTTACTCAGTAACGCATCGCCACCAGGCAAGGAGCAGACCATGGGCAAACTCATCGTGACCGAGTTCGTGACGCTCGACGGAGTGGCACAGGCGCCTGGAAGCCCCGACGAGGACCGCGACGGCGGCTTCGCGCACGGCGGGTGGCAGGCGCCACTGGCGGACCAGGAGTCGGGCGGGGTCTTATTCGAGCAAGCTAGGAGCATGGACGCCCTGCTCCTCGGGCGAAGGACCTACGAGATCTTTGCCGATTACTGGCCGAGCGCTCCGCAGGAGAACCCGTTCACCCGCCTGCTCAACGGCGTCCCCAAGTACGTTGCCAGCCGCACGCTGGCTGGCTCTCTCGCCTGGCAGGGGTCGACGCTGGTCGCCGACGACCTCGCCAAGAGCATCACCGCCCTCAAGGGGCGCCATCACGAAGTCCACGTCATCGGCAGTCTTGACCTCTTGCAGTCTCTTCTGCGCTTCGGCCTCGTCGACCGGATGAACCTGTGGGTGTACCCGTTGCTGCTCGGCAGTGGCAAGCAGGTGTTCGCCGACGGGACCGTGCCCACGGCTCTGCGCCTTACCGAATCGGTCACCTACCCGAACGGCACGCTCCACCTCGCCTACGAGACCGCCGGCGTGCCCACGTACGGCAGCCTCGCCATCGAGGAGTAGGACCCACAATTCCTCACCGGAAGTGACGAGCGAGCGAGGCCACGGCGGTGGCGCTACCCAGGCGCGCTCGACACCTATCCGTTGATCCGGGTTGGCTGGCCCTCAACGACCTTCTCGCCGCACCTCCCAGCGTCGGGTCCCGCCCGGTCAACGGCCGACCGAGATGAACTCGGGCTGGTCGAGCAGACGCAGCCAGGTGCCGTCCGCCTGCCGGCGGACCACCTGGGCCCGGGCTCCCATCCCATCCTTCGGCGGGGTGGCCGTGAGAGCGATGTCACCGCTGATCAGCGTCGGCAGAGGGGGCTCCTGTTCGAAGTGGGGCCGGCTCGCCAGTACCTTCTCCCACAACGCACGGATGGCCTCGCGGCCTACAGTGAGCTGCCCGGGCGGGTAGGCCATGACCGCCTGCTCCTCGTAGAGCGCCGCGATACCGGCCGCGTCGCCGTCATTGGCGCGGTCGACGAACAGCCGGGTCAGGTCCTCCGGCTTCTGGGCTCTCTCATCCTTCGACATGGGACTCCTCCGTTCAGACATGACGGCGGAGCATTTTAGGCTGAACGGCTCACAAGGGGTGTGTTGCCTGACTCAGAGGCAGCTCCCCGGCGCTGATCCCCCTGCTCAGGTGTAGACCCGGGAGCCTAGCCCCACTGCCACCAACCCCAACAGGCGGGTTAGACCGACCGGAGCCACTCAGCATCGGGCTGGGTGGCTTTCTCTCTGTCGGAGCACTGGAGGTCACGCGTGCCGCGATTTAGCCCGGATCCACCGATGAGGAGCAGAGCGCCGCCTGAGCCCGACTTTGACACTGGTGGGCAGATTTGAGATCGAATTGGAGGGTCCGTGCCACAACAGTGAGTTGGGGAGCTGGGGAACGGATCAGGCGACAGTGGGCAGTGGGAGCCTGGTGGGGAGGGTGTAGCCGAGCCCGGAGACCAGGGCCAGGGCCTGGGGAGTGGGCCGAGTGCAGACGCGAATCGGGGTGGGCAGGCCCGGTAGGTCGTAGCTGACC
>Ga0224555_1004669_pt1 | contig 12309 bp, 7 predicted proteins | sample 714S23034metaG_FD_180687 | JGI IMG/M metagenome (GOLD analysis project Ga0224555, IMG submission 180687) | Peat soil microbial communities from Stordalen Mire, Sweden - 717 S2 30-34 | ecosystem: Environmental > Terrestrial > Soil > Wetlands > Peat | place: Sweden: Norrbotten County, Stordalen...
GGCTGGGCCTATAGACCGGCCTTGCATGACCAGACTCTTTTCCACGCCCCGATCCTGCATGGCCTTCCAGGCAGAGTCCAGCCCAAAATGAAACTTTTTTGACTTTTTCCTTGCCTCCAAGCCCGGCCGTCCCTCATACTGCCTGCCAGTCAAGTGCAAAGACCTGAACAGTTACAAACTCAAAACAAAAAATATGAAGACCCGTATCCACATCTCACTAACGCCTTCCGGCTGTCTGAGGCCCATCGGGCGGTTCACCCTCGCGGCTCTGGCCTTTCTGGCCCTGGCGGGGCCGGCCTCGGCCCAAAGCTACACTCTCAACAACACCTGGTCGTTGGCCGGCGCGACCGACAACCTGGACACTGCCAATGACAACCGCGGCATCGCCTATGACGCCGCCGGCAACCAGGTGCTTGTCAATAATAAAGGAACCCACGTCATTGCCGCCTATGACGCCACCACCGGCGCTTCTAATAGCGCCGTCAACGTGACCGGCGTCAGCGGCGGCAACTTCACCATTAACAAATTGGGCTTTGGCACCGACGGCATCCTCTATGGGGCCAACCTGAACACGACTGTCTCTGGAACTTCCCCTTACAAGATCTATTCGTGGACCCATCAGGCCGACGCGCCTTACAACTGCTACGCCACCACCGCCAGCGACGCGCTCGGCGCCTTTACCGCGGCGGGCAGCAAGCGCCTGGGCGACACCTTTGCCATCACCGGCGGCGGCCTCAACACTTTGATGATAGCCGGGATGTACACCAACAATTCCTTCGCCCTCTTCTACACCACCGACGGGGTGAATTTCACGCCGGTTATATTGAATGTTCCCCTTCCGGCTCCGAATGGCGGAGTGCAGTTTGGATTGGCGTTTTACACCAACAACACCTTTATTGTGGCGGCCAATGCTCCTGGCGGCAGCTTGGCGGTGAATATGTATCTGGTGCAGTTCCCTTCCGCCTATAAGACTCTGGCCAGCCCGCTGACCTGCACCGTGCTGGCCACCAATCTAAACGTGGCCGGCAACTTTCTGGATCTTGCTTACAACGCCACGTCTGGATTGCTGGCCGCTCATGCCAACGCGGCCACGACCGGAAGTCCGAGTGTATTTCTTTATGACCTTCCGGCCGCGGACTTCTCCGCCATCTGGCTCTTAAGCTCAACCGATCTCTCTTTCAGCACCAGCACCGGCGTGAATGGAAATGAAGTCGGCGACATCGCCCTGGGTGGCCAGGGATTAACCAACATGATCTACACCCTGGACACCAGTGCCGGATTGCAAGCCACGGCAATCCTTTTCAACTCCACTCCTGTGCCGCCCGTCATCACCGCGCAACCCGTCGGCGGAACCGTTTATTCGTCCCTCGGCTCGTTCGCCCTGACAGTCAGCGCTTCAGGAGTAACGCTTTTAAGCTATACATGGCAGATCAACACCGAGAGCAACCTGGATACCGCAGCAGATATCCCCGGGGCCACCAATGCCACCTTCACCCTCAGTCCGCTGACGACCAATGCCACGGGTTGGTACGATGTCATCGTCAGCGACGCAGGCGGGTCGGTTACCACTGCGCCGGTCAACGTGACCATCTACGCGCCTGCCACCAACACGGACATTACGCAGTTGTGGTCGTTGCCTCCTGGTTCCCCGCATTACCCTTTTATTGATTCGAGCGACTACGATAATCTCGGCCTGGCTTATGACCCCAAAACCGGGACCCTCCTGGTGGCCAACTCCGTCTCGGATGTCGGCATCTACGTGCTGGATGCCAATACCCGCAGCAATTTGTTCACCATGAATACCGCGGGGATTGGCCAATCGGGCGATATCGAGCCTCTCAATCAAATCGGCGTGGCCGATGACGGCGTCCTTTATGCAGGCAATGTTTCGCCTGCCGGTTCCGCGGTTTTCCAATTGGTTTCCTGGAGCTCGGTTTCCAGCAACGCCATGCCGTATCAAGCCTATCTCGGCGACCCGGGCAATGGCTCCGGCGACCGCTGGGGTGACACGATGTCGGTGCGGGGCGCCGGAACGAACACCCAAATCATGCTGGGCAGTTTCAGCAGGTACCAAAGCGGCCCGGGCGAAGACGCCGCCCTGCTCACCACTCTCAACGGCCAGGACTTCCAGGCCACCACCTTGGTCATCACCAACGCGAGCGGAATTCCAGGCGGTTACGCCAGGCTCGGCCTGACTTTTGGCGCCGGCAACACCTTCTGGACTAAAAGCACCTCATTCAATCTCTACCAGATCGGATTCGATCCGGCGACAGGCAACTGCACGATCCTCCAAACCTTTACCGGCCCCCAAAACGGGACAGGAGATTGGTGGGGGATGTCCGGCATCGGCGTGGATGCCAACCTTAACCTTTTGGGCGGCATCGGCTTCGATGACGTTCCCAATGACCTCGAACTCTTCCAGTTGAGCGCCACAGCCGCACCGTATCTTTTCGAACAGGCTTTCTTCCCGTCGCTCAACGGCAATATCCAAAACAACGGCGTGACGATCATCAAATATCCGCGCATTTTTTCGCTGGATGCCAACAATGGCATTATCGCTCTGTCCTTGAACCTTCCTGTGTGGTTGCAAGCGCCTGTTTCCGTGACCAATTATGTCGGGTTTTCGGCCGTCTTCAGCGCGGTTGCGGCCGTTGCGGAACCGGTTTCCTACCAATGGCAGCACGACGGCACGAACCTGACGGGCCAGACCAGCGGCACGCTGACGCTTAGCCCATTGACCCCAGCGATGGCCGGGGTTTACACCTTGGCCGCCATGAATGCCACCTCAACCAACACCGCCTCGGCGACTCTCACCGTGTTGCCGACTCCGACCACCATTGATGTTTCTTCGGGCTTGGTGCTGCATCTCAAATTCAACGGAGATTTCCTCGATTATTCCGGGCACGGCAACAATGGGACCGTGGTCGGCGACGTGCCCTTTGTGCCGGATGGCCAGATCGGCCAAGCCGCGCGGTTCACCAATAATTACGACGCGAGCATCTTCAATTACGTCACGCTGGGCTTGTTGCCGGATTTGGAATTCAGTTCCAACGCCGACTTCTCAGTCTCCTACTGGGTGCGGGAGCCGGCGGGCGAAACCCCGGGCGACGTGCCGTTCATCGGCAACGCGGTCGGCGCCGGCAGCAGCCCCGGCTACTTCTTCGGGCCTGCTTATGGCACCGGCGGCTGGCGTTGGACGCTGCAGAATGCCGACGGCAGCTACAATCTGGCGTGCGTCGGCGGGGCCAGTAGCATCAATGACGGCAATTGGCATAACGTCATATCCTCCTTCACTCGCACCAACAAGGCCCAGACCTATCTTGATGGCCTGCTGGTGGCCAATGTGTCCATCACCTCGGTCGGCGACCTCGATACAGGCGAGCCGACTGTGGTCGGCCAGGACCCCACCGGCGTCTACGACGATTATCTGGACGACTCGGTGGTGTTCGATCTGAATGACTTGGCAGTCTGGCGCCGGGCGCTGACGCCGCTGGAAGCGGGGGGCATTTATCTGGTTGGGGCCAGCAATAAAGTGAGCTTTGTCTCCGCTTCGACCAGCAACCTCAAAGCCCAGTTGGTTGCGGGCCAGGTGCAAGTCACTTGGTCAGGGGGCCTGTTGCAGGCCGCCAGCCAGGTCAACGGCCCGTTCACCAACGTGGCCGGCGCCAACTCGCCCTACGCTGTGGCGCCAGCCGTCGCCAGCCAGTTTTATCGCGTCAAACAATAGAACTGAGATTGCGTAGTGGAACGTCTGCCCTTAAACTGTCGTTGTGGCCGGGGGGTTGGTTCCCCCCCGGCCCATCGTGCTTTGAAAAATCGCTCTTAGCCAAGTTTGATTTATGAAAACCGCGCCTCTCATGAAACTCAGCGTTCATCGGGCTTTTACCTTGATTGAACTGCTGGTGGTCATTGCCATCATTGCCATCCTGGCGAGCTTGCTGCTGCCAGCGCTGGGGATGGCCAAGGACCAGGCCAGAACCACCGCCTGCGCCAACAACGAACGCCAGTTGATTCTTGCGGCCTTGAATTACGAGGACGACCAGAAGGCTCTGCCGCTGGGCTATCCACCCGATGCGGGCGCTACCGTCAATTACGACGTCGTTTGGTACATGGCCCTGCAACCCTATCTGGGCCGAAAATACACCACCACCGAGCAAACCAACTTCTCGTTGATATGCCCGGCCTGCCCTTCCAACGGCGTCTCGGGCTTCCTCACTTATGCCCAGAACAACATGATTAACGCCAGCGATTTCACCATTATCATGTCCCTGAAGGACATCCCCCATCCCTCCTGGACGATCCTCTTCGGCGAAAGCGACGGCTACGACGCTTGTCTCTATGCCGATACCGATCCGTACGGAGGCAATGTTTGTTACCGCCACCAAGGTGGCAATGAACACAGCGTCTATTCACTCATCACCGTTGAGGGCGGCGTGGTGGGCCAGAAACCCAAAATAGGCCGGGCCAACCTGGTGTACCTTGACACGCATGTCGAACTGCGCCACAGCGCGCCGACAAACATTTTCGACCCGGACATACAGGTTGCGCCGACTCCATAGACCTTGACCTTTCTTTGGCCGAGTCAAGAAGCGGGATAATTCCTTGCCCAAGGGATGCGCGCTTGCTAATCAATGGCGAGTGTTTGTGCAATGTATGACGCGAAGGTTTTCATCCCGCCGACCGGCTCTCCGGCAAATTGTGCCGTGGAACATGGTTGTGGCGGCAATTCTGTTGCTTATGCCGAGCCACGCGCGGGCACAGGAGCCGGCGCAAAAATCCGACGGTCTGGCTCCCCTGCCCCTGGCGCTGCCGCCGCCGACGCTCAAAGGCACGCCGCAAAACCTGCCCACCAACACCACCGCGCTTCCTCCGACGGACAAATCGCCCGCGCCTTTTTACGCGCCGCAAGGCGTCCAGAATATCGCGCTGGGCAAGCCGGTGACCAGTAGCAATCCCACCCCCATTACTGGCGAGTTGCCGCAGATTACCGACGGCAAAAAACAAGCCCTCAGCGAAAACGTGGTCACGCTGCGGCGCGGATTGCAGTGGGTGCAAATTGATTTGCAAGGCGAGTACAACCTTTACGCCATTGTGCTCTGGCATGATTTCGCCGCCTCGGTAGTTTATCGCGACGTGATCGTGCAGGTGTCGGATGATCCGGAGTTCGAGACCGGCGTTCACACCCTGTTCAACAACGATCAATCCAACCATTCGGGCCTGGGCGCGGGCACGGATCGCGAATACTTCGAGAACCCGCTGACGGGCGAGGGCAAGCTCGTGGACACCAGGGGAATCAAAGCCCGTTACGTCCGTTGTTACAGCCACGGCAGCACCGAGAACGCGCTCAACACTTATATCGAGATTGAAGCCTACGGCCTGCCGGCTTCCTGAGACTGAATGCCTGATTGAAAGAACAAATGAATACATCACGCAATGCCGCCGGCCAACGATCCGGCCGCGCTTTCACGCGCCGCCGTTTTCTCAAATCCACTTTCAAAGCCGGTGGGTGGCTGCTGGCGCCGCAAATTGTTCGCGGCAGCGTCCTGGGCCTCAACGGCGCCGTGCCCCCCAGTGAACGCATTGTGCTGGGAGGCATCGGTCTGGGCGGTCGTGGCACTTACGATCTAAGCTGCTTCCTGGGCGAGACTGACGTGCAATTTGTTGCGGTATGCGATGTCAAGGCCGAGCGCCGGGAGGCCATCAAAAAGAAAGCGGATGAGAAATACGGAAACCAGGCTTGCGCCATGTATCGCGATTTGCGCGACCTGCTGGCCCGCGACGACATTGACGCCGTGCTCATCGCCACCGGTCCGAACTGGCACGCCACCGCTTCCATCCTGGCGGCCGAGGCGGGCAAGGATGTTTATTGCGAGAAGCCTTGCACCAAAAACATCGCGCAGAGCGTGGCCTTGCGCGACGCGTTTCGGCGCACCGGCCGCGTCTTCCAGGCCGGCACGCAGCGCCGCAGTCTGCCCAATTTCATGTTTGCCGTGGAGCTGGCGCGCCGCGGCAAACTGGGCCAACTCCAAACGCTTTACGCGCACCCGGCCGGATTGGCGACTTCCATGAGCGGCTGGGCGCCGGCCGAACCAGCGCCGCCACGAGAGGAAGTTGATTGGGACCTTTACCTTGGGCCGGCGGCGTGGCGGCCATTCAATAAGAAATTGCTCGACGGTTTCAATTTTGAAAAAGGCGGCGGTCTCACCGGCGGTGGCTGCCTGGAATGGGGTTCCCATTGCGTTGACCTCTGCCAATGGGCCAACGACGCGGACCAGACGGCGCCCATCGAGTACGAGCCTCAAGGCGATGAACTGCACGCGCGTTACGCCAACGGCGTCAAACTGGTGATGCGCGATCATGGCTGGATCGGCTTGGGCTCCTGCCCCGTCCGCTTTGAAGGCAGTGCCGGCTGGGTCGAAACCGGGGACGACGGCGATCTGGCCGCCAGCGCCCCTGCCCTGCTGTCCGGCAAGAGCGCGAAAGTCTCCGGCTATCCCGCTAACTTCCACGTGCGCGACTTTCTGGATTGCGTCAAAAGCCGGGCACGGACGCGCGCCAACGCCGAGGCTGCCTGTCAATCGCACATTACGTGTCATGCCGCGAACATTGCGTTGTTTTTGAAACGCAAAGTCAGCTATGACCCCGTGACCAACTCGTTCCTGGGCGACGAACAGGCCAATCGCCTTCGCTCCGAGGCCTTGCGCGAACCGTGGCGGCTTTAACCTGAGACCTCAATATGAAATTTCCAATCCGTTGCGCGTCGCTTATTGCCTGGCCGTTTTCCTTTCTTGTCATCGTCATCGCCCTGGCCGCCGCCGGCTGCGCGGGGCCATCGGCCAGTTCCCAACAACAACAGGAGCGCGCCCTTATTCAAGCGCTTCGCTCCGATGCGCCGCCCGACCAGAAGGCAATCACTTGCAAGAAGTTGGCCATCTACGGCACCGACGCGGCCGTGCCGGCGCTCGCCCCGTTGCTGGCGGACGAACGATTTGCCTCCTGGGCGCGCACCGCCCTGGAAGCCATTCCTGGTCCGGCGTCCGACAAGGCCTTGCGCACAGCCGCGGGCAAGTTGCACGGAAAGCTGCTGGCGGGCGTTGTCAATTCCATCGGCGTCCGGCGGGACGCGGCAGCCGTCAGCCTGCTGGCCCGCTTGCTCAACGACAGCGACCCGGCAGTCGCGTCCGCCGCCGCGGTTTCCCTTGGCAAGATTGGCGGGCCGAAGGCGGCCCGCGCGTTGAGGAGCGCCTTGGGGAACGCTCCTGAATCCGTCCGGCCAGCCGTCGCCGAGGGCTGTGTCCGTTGCGCCGAGAACTTTCTGGCGGACGCGAAAAACGCCGACGCCATCCTATTATACGACGCCGTGCGCCAGGCGGCCGTGCCCGAGCCAAAAATTCTCGAAGGCATCCGCGGAGCCATTTTGGCGCGCGGCTCCGCCGGCGTTCCGCTGTTGCTGGAACAACTCAACTCCAACGACCGCTCCCGCTTCAACATCGGGTTGCGGGTGGCGCGCGAACTTCCCGGCAGCGCGGCGACGGAGGCCGTGGCGGGCGCGTATCGCGCGGCCGCGCCAGACCGGCAGCCCCTGCTGTTGCTGGCGCTGGCGGATCGCGGCGACGCCGCCGCCACCGCGGTGGTGACGGAGGCGGCTGCCAATGGCGGAAAACAAACGCGGCGCGCGGCCATCGCCATACTTGACAACGCGGGCGATTCCTCGGCCCTGCCCGTGCTGCTGAAGGACGCCAGCGACCAAGACCCTGATATTTCCCAGCCTTCCCTGGCCGCGTTGGTCCGACTGCCAGGAAGTGACGTGGACGCGCAATTGTCCGACCGGCTGGGAGATTCTTCAGGCAGGATGCGCCAGACGCTCATGACAATTGCGGCCCGCCGTGGAATTGAAAAAGCTCTGCCTCTGATCGTACAGTCGGTCGGAGACGCCGAAGCGGAAACGCGCGACGCCGCAGTCCAGGCGTTGACAACCTTGGGCGGAAGCAACGAAGTGGCCGCGCTGGCGCAAGCCCTGGAGAAATCCGACAATCCCGCCGAACGCGCCCACGTCCAAAAAGGTCTCGTCACCCTCAGCGGCCGCATCGGAACCAACGGCGTCCCGTCGCTGCTGCCGCTCCTCCGGAGTGCCGAGCCGGAGAATCGGAAGGGCGCGCTGCGCGCCTTGGCCGCCGCTGGCGGAAACGACGCCCTGGCGGCCGTGGCCGCCGCCACCAAGGACAAAGACCCCTCCTGCCAGGATGAGGCGGTTCGCGCGTTGTCCACCTGGCCCAACGCGTGGCCGGAGGATGAAGCGGTGATGGAGCCTTTGTTGCGTACGGCCAAAACCGACACCAACTCGTCCCACGTGATCCTGGCCTTGCGCGGTTATCTGGAATTCCTTCTCGGCAACGAGAAACTCAAGAGCGAGGACAAACTGGCCAGGGTGCGGGAGGTCATCCCGCTGTTGCAACGTCCGCAGGAAAAACTCACCGCCATCGCCGTTTTGCAGGCCATCCCCTCCCCCGCGGCGCTCGAACTGCTCGAGGCCTTTGCTTCCGAGCCTGCCGTGGCCGACGACGCCTGCGCAGCCCTGGTGCAAGCCGCCACTCAAAACGCGCCCTCGATTTCACCAGACCTGCGCCGGATTGCCCTGCAACTGGCCGTCCAAATATCCACCAACGAAGAAATCAAGCGCAAAGCCGGGGAAGCGCTGAAACACCTCCAATAAAAGGCGGAGTGAGCCGTTATTGGCGGGAATTGTTTTTTTATTTGTCTTCGCTTGTTTGCAGGAGCACCACTGGCCCCAGCAAGCCCGATGGCAATAGCGGCGAGTTCTTTTGATAGGGATTCAGGGTGGTCCAAGTGAATCGTTTCTCCGGCGGCAGGGACTGGTCGCCGATCAGCCGGTTGGGCCAAAGATTGGCCACTTCAATGGTCAGGTTGTTGACGCCGGGCTTGATCGCGCCGCTGACATCCACCCGCCAGGGGGAACACCAGACGACGCCAAGGTCGCGCCCGTTGAGGCTGACGCGCGCCAGGTTTTTCACCACGCCAAGGTCCAGAAAATACTCCCGGCCCGCCGCCGGCTGTCCATCCGGCAAGGTGAATGATTTCCGGTAGGCGGCACGGCCGGAATAATGCTTGACGCCCTCTTCCGGACGCCGGCTCCAATCGTCCAGTGAATCAATCGTGATTTTCTCCGGGCCGCCCCATCGCGGGTCAAAGCTCACTTCCCAAGGGCCGGAGATGGGCGCGCCCGCCTCGCTCAAGGCCGGGAAGTTCTCCCCTCCCGCCGCCGTTGTGGCCGCCGCCTTTCGGAAGATGACAAAGCAGGATTGCTCCGGCTCGAAGCGCATGGGGATGGTCGCGCACCCGCTGTCAAATGTAAATTGAGGCAATGCGCGCGTCCGCCCGGTCATCGGGTCCCACAGTTCCGGCTGCCGGCCCGGGACGCGGAACCGGCAACGGGCGTTCACCGCGCGGTCTTCACGATTGGCCAGAAAATAAATATCAGCCCCGCCATCGCGACGGTGCGTGAAACGAATCGGGCCGTCCGCGACAAAATCCGGCGGCAGGCCCATCTCTGCCAGCACGTTGGTGACCGCCGCAAAGTCGCCATATTCCGCCCTCGGTTTGACTTCCGTTTCCCGCCAGACGACGCGGCCTTTGCCGAGAGCGTGGGTGAAAACGATTTTGCCATCGCAATCCCCCCAGACTTCATGGGCAAGCTTTTGGATCGTGGCGTCGCATTTCGGATAATTTTGCAGGCTGGGCGATTTCTCCGGCGGCGGCCCGAACACGGTCGCCCCGGCGCGCACGAGGGACTTGATTTTGGCCAGCAGCGCGGGTGTCATCGTCCGCAATTCCGGCAGCACAAGAATGCGGTAACTCGCGCCGCCGGGGAAAACGACCCGGCCGTCTTTCACTTTGGCGCGTTCCAGCAGCGTTTCCGGCGCGCAACCGTCGAAGTTGAAGCCGCCGTGGTCCGGCGGATGGCCCGTGGTGGCCGAATCCGGCGGGCGGAAGACATAAGGCGCGCCTTCCCCCGCCAGCAGGCAGACGTCGGCCACCGTCATGCCGCGTTGCAGGAGGAACTGGCAGCGCGCTAGGTATTGGTGGTAGGCGGACGCCATGCTCCACCACGTCTGCGTGTGATCCCAATGAACACCGTAAGGCCCCATCGTCATGCCTGGCCAGCGATTGGTCCAGGGCTGGGCCTGAAACCGGTGAATATCAAAACGGTTTGCGCCCGAGCAAAACGCCCAGTCGCCCTGCGCTTTCAAGGAAGCGGGATCGGCCTTCCAATCTTCGCCCGGACTGCTGGTGAAGGCCTCGGCGGCGCACACGTTGCGGCCGCAGGTGTGGGCGATGGAGGCCGCCTCGAAGACGCTGTAAGTCGTGTCGAAACCGAGATGCCAGAATTCGCATTGCGGCACATCGGCCACGCGGCCCAGCGTCAGGTCGCCGGCGGGGTTCAAGTCGTAAGGTTCGACGGACAGGGTCAGCCCGTTTCGATGAGACAGTTCCTTCAAATATCCGACTTGGTTTTCCACGACCAGTTCCTGGGCGGTGCGCCGCAAGTCCCACAGGAACCGCTCGGACATTTCCTCGCCGCCCACCATCCAACCCGACAGGGCCGGCAGGAACTTCAACGGGTCGTAGCCGCGACGCTTGCGAAACTCGTCACGGAAACCGGGCGACCAGTTTTGCGAACTCATTTCCCAACTGTCGAAATGCAGCATCGTCAGTCCGCCATGCGCGTTGGTGCGCGGCCCGATCCTGGCCAGAATTTTCTGGACGTAAGCGGCGAAATGCGCGTCGAGCGCGGCGCGGTCGAACTTGTCGGTTTCGAAGCCCAGACCCGGCTTGGGCGCGGGCCGGGTGGTCTGGCCGGTGAGCGCGCGGCCAAAGCGCATGATCGTCCAGCGGCCCGGCGGCACGTTCCAGTCCAGGCGGCCGCCGGGGGAAAGTTGCTTCGTCAAATCCACGACGCCGCCGGGCTGGATGCAGTCGGCCGCCGGCCGCGCCGCATAGGCCGCCGGGGCGGGCAGAAACGGCTTGACGCCCGGCTGCGAGGAATAGGGGGCGCGGTAGTAGAGCGCTTTTTCATCCACATCGGCGATTCGGTTGGAGCCTTCCGGCGTTCGGAACGCCAGTACTGCCATGTCGCGGTAAAAATTCCGCCACTCCGTTTTGAGTTCCGGGGTCAGGGTGCCCTCGCCGAAAAACGGTTCGCGGGGCCTGGGCTGCGGAAGGTTCGCCGAGAATTGCCTGGGGCCGGCCACGTTGGTGGCGCTGGCGACCAGGTCCTGCATGGCCAGTTCCGGCGTAATCCACGGTCCGCCGGCGCCGCACCAGCCCGGCCCGGCGCCCAGCGCGATCTCAATGCCCAGCCGGTCCGCCTCCCGAAACGCCTGCGCGATCAAGTCCAGCCATGGCGGACTCATGAAATCCACCGGGCCGCGCGCCATATCGAGGTTGACCTCCAGAAAAATCGCGCCGCCGATGCCCGCTTGCCGCATGGCCTCCAAATCCGCCGCCATGCCTTCGCGGGACATATTGCCATCCATGAAATACCAGTAAACCCAGGGGCGCGCTTCGGGCGGGGGGTTGCGGAAATTGTCTTCCAAATCCGCCGCGGCCAGCCAGGAGCAGCCCAGCAGCCACGGAGCCAGCCAGAGATATAAGCACTTCATATTCATAAATGTTGATTTCCGCCGGCACTTTAAAGCGAACGTCCCGGTTTACCAAGACCGCTGTGAACGTATCCGATCGCTGTGTGGCAGGTTGGAGACTTGATCTCCCAAGACGGTGCCCAGCACCAACCAGACAACGACGGTCGAGATCAAAATAAGGCCCGTCCAAACGTAGCGAAGCATGGGGTTTTCAACGTGAACCATGACTGGGCGTTATGTTTTAAAAACGGGGGATGAATGATTTTCAGACTATGCCGCCCCTACGGGGGAATGGCGCTTACATAAGACCCTGCCTCCGCAGGCGCGCCAATTTACGGCGGACTCCGCGCTTGGGATGATCGCGGAATTTACGGCGCGGCGCGTTCAGTCGAGGATACTTGTTTTTCTTGCGTTTGACCGCGCGCGGCTCGCGTCGTCCGGGGCGATGGGGGACCAAATCGGCGGCCAGAGTTTCCAACAGTTGGTCCCAGAGTTGCTGGCGTTTCTTCTTGGAGCGGGCCTGACTCATGGCCTGGGAGAATTGCCCAAGGGCATCGAGGCTGCCTTTGAAGCTCATCCGTGCCAGCGCCACGCTATGCTGGGTGGCGGCCTGCGCCAGGAGGCCGCGGATCAAGTTGTGAGCGATCAA
>Ga0224555_1004672_pt1 | contig 12303 bp, 13 predicted proteins | sample 714S23034metaG_FD_180687 | JGI IMG/M metagenome (GOLD analysis project Ga0224555, IMG submission 180687) | Peat soil microbial communities from Stordalen Mire, Sweden - 717 S2 30-34 | ecosystem: Environmental > Terrestrial > Soil > Wetlands > Peat | place: Sweden: Norrbotten County, Stordalen...
CCGCCACGCTCAGCATTCCCATCTGGCAGGGAGGCCGCACCGAGGGCGACATCAAATCCGCCCAGGCCACGCTCGCCCAGCGCCAGTCCGAACTGGACGACCTCAAGGGCCAGGTGGAGAGCGATGTGCGCAACGCTTTTCTCGATCTAGAGGCCGCAACCAGCCAGGTCAAGCTGGCCCAGCGAAACCTTCAGGTCAACAAGGAGACGCTCGACCTCACGCGCCAGCGCTTCGACGCAGGAGTCACAGACAACGTCGAAGTCGTCCAGGCGCAGGAGTCGCTCTCCTCCGCCGATCTTGATGTGATCAACAGCGTCTTCGCCCACAACGTCGCCAAGCTCAGCGTGGCCCGCGCCGTTGCCAGCGCCGCCGACAGCTTGCAGCAGTTCCTGACTCTCCAATAGCGCCTGCACTTGGAAATCTCGTACAGTGCTTGTTTTGAATAGACCTTCCCTGGCTGGCATTGCGCTCAGCGCAGACTATTTTTCTTGCTCCTGTGCCGGAGCACTCTTCGGCTCGGCGGGCTTGCGCCACGTCGGCGGCTCCGTCGAGCTCTTCGCCTTGGGCCGCGTGTCTTCCGGGCTCGATATTCCAACCAGCCGAAGCAACGTTCCCAGCGCACGCATGAGAGGATTCATAGTCGATGGCTCCTGAAACAAAGCTACGCTATCCTTAATGGATGAGCTTCTTCGCGCTGCGCAACAAAAAATCCACCCGCCGTACAATCTCCCTTCTCGCAGCCATTCTCTTTACCGCAGCGGCCTCTTTCACCGCACCTCACGCCCGCGCGCAGGTGAAGGCTCCCAAGCCCCCGCCCGACCTCATCGTCTTCACCAACGGCGACCAGTTGACCGGCACTCTCGAGCGCGGCATCGGCAGCTCCATCGTCTTCAAGAGCGACGTGGCCGGCGAGATCACCGTCTCACTGGACAAGGTCAGGTTGCTGCGTTCCAGCGGCAGCTTCGCTGTCCTCGGCAAGAACGCTCCGGTTAGCCGCAAGGCGGTCACGCCGGGGACCATCCAATACAGCGACAAGAAGTTGACCGTCACAACTCCCCAGGGCGCAGTCGAAACCTTGCCGGAGAACCATATCGCCTACATCATCGACCAGCCGACCTACCACCACGAGCTGGAGAAGAAGCCGGGTCTGCTCTACGGATGGAACGGCAACGTCCATGGCGGCGCCACCGTCGTGCGCTCCACCGACAACGGAACCACTTACACCGCCGGAGTCTCGCTGGTGCGCGCCATTCCCGCCGTGCCCTTCCTGCCCGCGCGCAACCGCACCAGCTTCGATCTGCAGGAGACCTACGGAAAGCTCACCTCGCCGGTCATTCCCCAGACCACGCCGCCCTCGCCGCCCTCGGTCGCGCTCACCAGCATCTTCCACAGCCAAGCCGAGCGCGACGAGTACTTCTCCCCGCAGTTCTTCGCCCTCGCCCAGACCAGCTTCGATCACAACTACGCGCAGGGCCTCGACCTGCAACAGGTCTACGGCGGTGGCATCGGATGGACCACCCTCAAGAACGGCCGTCAGCAGATGGACGTCAAGGCCGACCTGCACTACGAGGAGCAGGACTTCCAGACTGCCTCCAGCAATCAGGAACTCATCGGCTCCACGCTCGCCGAGGCCTACCACCGAACCATGCCGCGCAAGCTGGTCTTCACCGAATCGGCCAGCATCCAGCCCGCCTGGAACAACTCCAGTGCCTACTCCGCAAACGCTCTGCTGGGGCTCGTGATGCCCGTCTTCAAGCGCCTCGGCCTCACCGTCACCTCCACCGACAACTTCCTCAACGACCCCTCCGCCGGCTACAAGAAAAACAGCTTCCAGTTCGTCACCGCCGCATCCTATTCGTTGAAGTAAACGGGACTCGACTACGGCGTAGTCAGAATCTTCATCACTGGGTCGGGCAACTGCTGGTCCGCGTTCTTCAGCAGCAGCGTCACCTGCCACATCTGCGTGTCCGTCAGCACATGGTTGAACGCGGGCATTCCGGTCAGCCGAATCCCATTGGCCACCTTCCAGTAGGTCTCGCCCGGCTCGTCGTCGCTCACGCCCACCACATTGCCCTTGGCGTGCTTCTTCCATAGTTGCGGTGCCGTGGGATACATATACTTCGCGAAATCCACATCGTGCCCCGGCGTGCCATGGCATCCGGCGCACTGTGCGCGATATACATGCGCGCCGCCCTCGAAGGCGTCCTCGTCGGTGCCGAACGGCGCGGGCTGCATATGGCTTGCGATGCGCGCCTTCAGCGGCGCGCTCACAATCGCCTTCTCGAACGGGAACGGCTTGTCGGCGGTCGCCACCGGCACCGGGCCCCATCGCAGATACGCCGCCGCGCCGCCCGCCACCACTGCCAGGCCCAGCAGAAACCCCAGAAAAACCTTGCCTCCTCCTCCGCCCGAAGCTCTGCTCTTCGCCATGGAATCCTCGCCTTCTCGTCCTCGCCGCGCCATAGAGCCGCGTTGGATGTTCTAATAGGGAAGTGGCTGCCGGCGGACAACTCCGTCGCGCCGACCTCGCCTCCAACGAGCTCAAAAAATGGAGGCGACCGCAGGAGCTCTCGTTGATCTTTCGTTCGCCGTCCCGTTTCTCTCGTAGCATACAGGCTTTGGCAGCAGTTTTGATGGTCGTCGCACTCTCGGCATCCTCCGCTCTCGCGCAGAACGCGCGCCGCACCGGTCGCGAGACCAACGCCAACCGCAAGGCCCGCATCGCCCGCCAGATCGCCGACACCTACACCCATCGCTGGGAGGTCGCCGGCGGCGGCGGCTGGCTCCGCTTCCGCTCCGGAGAGATCAACCAGAAGAACAGCGAGATTGCTTTCTGGATGAACACCACCTACTACTTCAACCGCAACCTCGGCCTCACCGGCGAGCTGCGCGGCGACTACGGCAACGCCAAGATTCAGAACTACAACCAATTCGCGTCCCTCGTCGGTCGCCCGCAGATCTCCGAGTATCCCTTCCTCGCCGGCCCCACCTATCGCTTCCGCCTGCGCCAGAAGACCGCCCTCAGCGCCTTCGTCCTCGGCGGCACAGCCATCGGCAAGTTCGACGGCGACCTCCATGACCATACCGCGGCCGATCTCGGCCTCTGGCCCTCCACCAGCGCGCGCCCGGCCTTCTCCCTCGGCGGCAGCCTCGACCTCAACCTCTACCCCAACCTCGCCTTCCGCATCACGCCAAGCTACACCGCCACCACCTTCGGCGGAACGGTGGAGAACAACGCCGGCTTCGAGATGGGCGTCGTCTACCGCTTCGGCCGCCAGAAGTAGCTCGGACGGAAGGACACGGGTTCACCCGTGCCGCATGTTGCTTCAATCCCTTGTGTAGTCATTCTCACGCAGCCACCCGCAAGCCGTCATTCTGGCGAAGCCAGAATCTCTGTATTTGCCTTTCGGGACCGCGATACATCTACCGTGAAAACGCCATAGAATGATGCGGAGGCCTCTATGACCATCATCCGCCAGGACGACGTAATCCGCTCCGTAGCCGACGCGCTGCAATACATCAGCTTCTATCACCCGGTCGACTACATCGCCAACCTCGCCCGCGCGTACGAGCACGAGCAGTCGCACGCCGCCAAGGACGCCATCGCGCAGATCCTCATCAACTCCCGCATGTGCGCCGAGGGCCATCGTCCCATCTGCCAGGACACCGGCATCGTCACCGCCTTCGTCAAGGTCGGTATGGAGGTCCAGTGGGCGCCCTCCGCCACCCACGGCATGATGTCCCTCCAGCAGATGATCGACCAGGGCACGCGCGAGGCGTGGCTCAACCCCGACAATCTCCTCCGCCCCAGCATCCTCGCCGACCCGGCATTCACCCGCAAGAACACCGGCGACAACACCCCCGCCATGGTCGTCGTCGAGCTGGTCGAAGGCAGCAGCCTCGACATCACCGTCGCCAGCAAGGGCGGTGGCAGCGAAGCGAAGGCCAAGTTCGCCATGCTCAACCCCACCGACTCCCTCGCCGACTGGGTCGTCCGCACCGTCCCCACCATGGGCGCCGGCTGGTGCCCGCCGGGAATGCTCGGCATCGGCATCGGAGGCACCGCCGAAAAATCCATGGTCCTCGCCAAAGAGTCGCTCATGGCCCCCATCGACATGCACGAACTCATCCAGCGCGGCCCACAAACCAATATCGAGAAACTCCGCATCGAGCTATATAACCGCATCAACCAGCTCGGCATCGGCGCGCAGGGCCTGGGCGGACTCACCACCGTCCTCGACGTCAAGATCCTGGACTGCCCCACCCACGCGGCGAATCTGCCGGTTGCGATGATTCCCAACTGCGCCGCCACGCGCCATCTGCACATCCGGCTCGATGGCTCGGGGCCGGTCGCTGTCGCCCCGCCCTCGCTCGACGCCTGGCCAAAGCTCACCTACGCTCCGCAGAACGCCCGCCGCGTCAATCTCGCCACCGTCACCCGCGAAGACATCCAGACCTGGAAGCCCGGCGAAGTCATCCTGCTCACCGGCTCGCTGCTCACCGGCCGCGACGCCGCGCACAAGCGCCTCACCGACATGCTCAACCGCGGCGAAACCCTCCCCGTCGACCTGCGCGGCCGCTTCCTCTACTACGTCGGCCCGGTCCAGGCCGTCGGCGACGAGGCAGTCGGGCCCGCCGGCCCCACCACCGCCACGCGCATGGACAAGTTCACCCGCCAGGTCCTCGCCTCTACGGGTCTCCTGGGAATGATCGGCAAGGCCGAGCGCGGGCCAGAAGCCATCGCCGCCATCCGCGAATTCCACTCCGTCTACCTCATCGCCGTCGGCGGCGCGGCCTACCTCATCTCCAAGGCCATCCACTCCGCCCGCGTCCTCGCCTTCGCCGACCTCGGCATGGAAGCGATTTATGAATTTGAGGTGACAGACATGCCCGTCACCGTCGCCGTCGACTCGCTCGGCACCAGCGTCCACACCACCGGCCCCGCCGAGTGGCAATCCCGCATCGCCCAGCACCTACCCAACACCGCCATCCTGCAATGATTGTCGGGACAGGCTCAGAGGTCAGTGGTTTTAACGTCAATTTTTGTCGGTATTTAGCTTCGGGCTATGATCCGTCCAGCCGGATAATCGTCTTCTTTTTCCTTGTAAAGGATTATCCGCCCAGCTAAAGCAGTTGCCTGCCATCCCTTCGGCAACTCAGAAACCACTGCGGTCAATAGCTTCCGCGTTGAAATCGGGACTTTGGAAAGCGTCAACTTCTTGCCCTCAAAGTCTGGGTGTGCTCCTGAATTCTTGACTCGCAGGGTGTATGGCAATGCCTTACGAAGGGCCTGTAGTGCGTTTGCTACGGATGTCGGACCGGAAAGCCCAAGGGAAATATTCTCGTCTAAATTGATCGGATACAAAACATCGAAGCTATTTGCTTTGGCTCTGGTTTTGTCCCTATTCCTGCCGGGGTCGTTTGATCCAAAACCGCTGTTGTTCCAGCTAACCGAGGAGTGCCCCTTGTAGTGTTTGATTAGCTGAGTTTCCAGATCCATCGCGGTAAAAACAAATACCCGTACCGCCTTGAATGAAACATCTGAGATTTTCAAATTACTACGGTGTTGAATCGTCCAAGCATGTCGGGCCAGTCGTTTTGCCAAACCCGATTCCGAATCCGTCTTGCCAATGTATACAATCTCCCCACCCAGTATTAGCTGGTATACACCCTGTGCCTCTGGAATCCGAGTGACATTATCAAGGCTGAGAGTTGCACCTTCCATGCTGTCAAATGCGACCACCATACTTGCCAGAAGTGCGTCAGGAAGATCGAATTCAAACTCCAGAAACCCAGGAATCACTGAACATACCCCGCACGGGAAGGAGTTTTCAGTTGTGACAAGACGCTGCTACCAACCACTTCGGCCAAGTCAACTGGTACTGCATTTCCCAACTGCCTCATCGTCTCAGACCAAGAACAAGTAAAAACAAACTCATCGGGGAAGGTCTGTAGCCGAGCAGCCTCCCGCATAGTGAAATATCGAACGGAACCGTTCGCATGAGCAATCATATTCTCGCCCCCAGGAACACCATGAACTCCCGCCTTAAGCGCCTTGGCCGGTTCATCGAGTCGACTACCCGTGTGCCCCGGATAGATGCGAGCTCCGGGCTGATAGAGATGTCCAGTAATCGCCGCATTTGAGTGTTTCGTCATTTCTGGAGTGGCAAGGTCGGTGATTGCGTCTCTGACGGTCTTCCACGGAAGTTCATTAGGAGCAAACATATCTTCGCTGGCTATTCCGGCATCACGAGTAGCGTAAAATCTCTGTGATTTAGAGATGCGATGACGATCCCAGTACGAACCGTGAGAACTTTGATCCCAGAGTAGCGACTCCCGTGAGTGGGTGGCCGTCGGGAAATTCCATTCGATCCCCAAATCACCGCGAAACCCAACAAAAAAAACCCGTTCGCGCTTTTGTGGAACCCCAAAATCAGCAGCATTTAGCACTCGCGTAACCACTCGATAATGCAGCCCGATCGTCGACGCCGACGTATGAATCCTCTCCAGCCTGGCGAAGTGTTCAGGCCAAGACTCGTCAGCGGTCAGTTCAATCTCCGGGTGCTGAAGCTGGAGTCTAATGTATTCAAAGTAATTGCGGAAACGATCTCTGGTCAGGCCCTTCACGTTCTCAAAGATGAAAGCAGAAGGACGGATTTGGCGAACCGCGCGAACGGCTTGGGGGAACATATCACGACTGTCTTCGTGCGCCCTGTGTTTGCCGCCTAGAGAAAATGGCTGACACGGTGGGCCACCAGATACCAGATCAAGCTTGTCCTCAAAAGCGTGGAAGTTGACATCACACACATCACTCCCGACCAACTTCCAACTGCGCATAGACTTCGCCCCGCGCTTGGAGTTCTCGCGAATCGTATTGCAGCAGTCAACATCCCTTTCGATCACACCGACCGGATGAAATCCAGCAGCATGAAGCCCCAACCCCAGACCCCCAGCACCGGCAAACAGTTCAAGCGATCTCATACTCTAAAAAATACCTCAAACGTCGCCTGAGTGCGTCAAAATTCTTCATTTCGCACTCCCAAACCTCAAGAATTGACCAACCCGCTTTGCGGAGGGACCTCTTGATCGTCTGATCTCTCAAACGGTTGCCCTCCAGTTTGGATTGCCAGAACTCTACGCGACTCTTTGGCAGTCTCGCCAACGTACATGTCTTTTTCCGATGTCGATGCCAGAAACAACCATGGACGAGAATCACCTTTCGCAATCTGGGAAAAACCAGATCAGGCTTACCCGGTAAGGTTTTCACGTGCAAGCGGTATCGAAACCCCATCGAATGCACTATTCGACGCACAACCAGCTCCGGGCCAGTATCGGTTCCCCGGATGAGGGCCATCCTTTCGCTCCGACCCTGTCTTGTCAACGTGTCAACCATGTCGATTATGATGCTACCGCTTCACGCATGCCGGGTGCCCCAACTCTCGATTCTGAGATGGGAGCATCGCGCGAAGGCGCGACCGGGGTCCCCGGCGAGCGGACTTGGCGTGCTGGGGTGGGCGACCGCTCCCGCTCCTCCACTCTTCGAGACGCTCTACGCCGCGCCAACCACCATCACCCGCCCCGCGCCCCGGTTCGCCGCGCGCGGACGAATCTCGATCACCACATCGTGTTGCAGCGCCGTGGCGAAGTGCATCAGCCGCTCCACCGAGAACCCCTCCAGCTTGTACCCCTTCAGCGCCGAGACCTTCGGCTGATTCACGCCCAGCAGCCGCGCCGCCTCTGCCTGGGTCATCTTCCGCTTCGCCAGAATCTTGTTGATGACGGCACACAGCCGTACCTTCGCCCCCAACTCCTCTGCGTTAGGCAGCCCGAGGTCGGCAAACACGTTCCCGCTGCTCACAGTCGCCACCACTTCACTATTTCGCTTTGCCATATCGCTCCTTATGGTCTTCAATCGCATCCTTGAGCCGCCGCGTAATCAGTTCCCGGTCTGCCTGTGAGGTCGCAATGCCCCGTGTCGATTTCTTCTGAAACGCGTGAAGCACATACACCGCCTCCTCAAACCGGACCATGTACACAGCCCGAAATGTGTCGCCGCGATGGTCCTCAACCACCTCAAACACCCCGGAACCGTCGCCCTTCCATGGCTTGCTATCTGGATGTTTTCCGCCATGCTGCGCGGCGCTCAGCGCGTATCCGACATGTTCCTGTACCTCTGCGGGAAACCTCTCCAGGTCTTTCAGCGACGACCGTATCCAGATCAGCGGCTTCTCATCGTCTGCCAGAAACTCTCTTGTCATAGTATATCCCAGTTCAGGGATATACTATACTCCCTGAGCTTACACAAGTAATTATTGAGGCTGGCTCTACGCCGCGACCCCACGTGGCACTTTGCCCCAGCGGTGTTCCAGAAAATCCGGCAGATAAAGCCCATCGTCCAACTGCGGCCACCAGATGTCCACGCCATGCGGCCCAATCTGTAGGTTCGTCGCCTGTTCCACCGTGGCATTCTTCAGCTCGCCCAGCTCCTCGCGCGGGATCAGCAACCGCCGTCCATCGCTCAGCTTCAGCATCAGGAACTCCAGCCCCGGCTCACCGCGGTACGCCGCCTCCAGAATCGTTACCTCAGGCGGGGCGTTGCGCGCCTCTTCCAGCGCCGCCTCGATCTCCTCGTCAGTGGTCGTCAAAACCCAATCAGCCATTGATGATCCTCCAAAGCTCCATCAGCTCCGCAGCGTGTTTGGTCGCCGTGTTCAGGATATGGTTCACGTCCGACTGCTTGCCGTTCGGAGGACGAATCGCCTTCGGCCTGTGCGCCAATCGTACCGTTCCGTTCACCAGCTCCACAAGCACTTCGACACCCGCATATCGCCCATGCACATGCGGCGGCAGGTGGTCGTGCGAGTACGCGAGAAACCACACGCCGTCAAACGTCTTCGTGCCCACACCCTTACTTTAGCCCCGCCACCCTGCCCAGCAAAGGAAAATCGTCGGGTGGGTGCCCCAACCCTCGATTCTGAGATGGGTGCATCGCGCTAGAATGTCACAGACAACAAACGTATGGCATTCCCCCGCCTCAACTTCGAGTTCGATCCGGCCAAAGCCGCCAGCAATCTTACCAAGCATGGCGTCTCCTTCGATGAAGCCGTAACTGTCTTCGACGATCCGCTCAGCTCCACCCTGCCAGACGACCAGCACTCCGAAGACGAGCATCGATTCATCACCGTCGGCCTATCTTCAAAGCAACGTCTCCTCTTCGTCGTTTACACTGAGACAGACTCTCGAATCCGGCTCATCGGAGCCAGACTCACCACTGCAACCGAGAGAGAACAATATGAGCAAAGCTAACCAACTCGATCCGCTCGCGCCACGCCCCAACCTCGATTTCAGCAAAGGCGTACGCGGTAAATACGCCAACCGCCTGAAGCAGGGGACAAACCTCGCGATCATCGACCTGGACCTGCTCGACACCTTCCCCGACTCTGAGTCCGTCAACGAAGCTCTTCGCACGTTGAAGAAGATCGCCGCCCGCTCCGTCCGCTCCGCCCCACGACACCGCAAGACTGCCGCTGCACAATAGGCCGATCACTGCATTCATCGTGTATTTGCGATGCATGGGCATCATGTCTGCGCAACCACTCCCGCTCCATCCCCGCGCGCCGCATCGCAACTGGTATCCTCAACCTGCGATGGCAACTGAATCCCGCACCTCCAAAACTCCCGCCGCCAAGCCTCCCATCTATCTCCTCGATTCGATGGCCTTCATCTTCCGCGCCTATCACGCCATGCAGCGCCAGCGCCCCATGACCACGCGCACCGGCATCCCCACCGCGGCCACCTACGTCTTCGTCAACATGATCAACAAGCTGCGCAAGGACTTCGCCCCGCAACTCCTGGCCGCCGTATACGACCTCCACGGTCCCGTCTTCCGCGACGAGCGCGCCCGCGAGATGAAGCCCCTGCGCCGGTGGAACGCGAAGACGCAGCAGTTCGACGAGGTGGACTACGCCGGCTACAAGGCCAACCGCGCCGAGACGCCGCCTGACCTCATCCAGCAGCTCCCCTACATCCGCCGCGCGCTCGAAGCCTTCCGCATTCCCATCCTCAGCTACGAGGGCTTCGAGGCCGACGACGTCATCGGCACGCTCGCCGCGAAGCTCTCCGCGCTCGGCCATCGCGTCTTCGTCGTCAGCTCCGACAAGGACATGATGCAGCTCGTCACGCCCGAGGTCAGCATCCTCAATCCAACCAAGGACAACCTCGTCCTCGATCCCGCCGGCGTCGAGAGCGTCCTCGGCGTCCCACCCGAGCGCGTCATCGACGTGATGGCTCTGCGCGGCGACGCAGTGGACAACATCCCCGGCGCGCCCGGCATCGGCGACAAAGGCTCCGTCGAGCTGATCCAGCAGTTCGGCAGCGTGGAGGCCGCGCTCGACGCCGCAGTCTCCACTCCCGACTCGATCAAACGCAAGACGTACCGCGAATCGTTACAAAATAATCGCGAGAATATTTTGCTCTCGAAGGAGCTGGTGACAATTCACACCGCCGTCCCCATTGAGTTTTCCCTCGATGCGATGCGCACCCAGCCCGTCGACAACGCCGCCTGCCGCGAGCTCTTCAGCGAACTCGAATTCACCATCATGCTCCAGGCCCTCGCCCCCGCCGCCGACAACACTGCTATCGAGTACAACCTCAGTCCCACCGCCGCCCAGTTCGCCGCGCTCCTGGCGAGCGCGCGGGAACAGGCAACGAAGGGCAGGGAACAGACATCAGAGAACAGCGAACAGAAGCCCGCGCCGCGCGGCTTGGCGATTGCGATTTTTGAAGATGCCCGAGCAATTTCGGAAGAACTTTCCGCCGATTCCGATCCAGAGTCCAGCGAAGCCGAGCCCGAACCGCCCCCCGCCGAGACGATGTACATGTTCGCCGCACCGCCGTCCGCGCCGTCTCCCACCCCCGCGCCCGCGCCCGCAGACGCAGCAATCCGCCTCGGCCTAGCCATCGACGGCGCCTCCGCCATCGAGACCACCCTCGACGCACCCAACCTCCGCGCCGCGCTCGAAGACGCAACCCTCCCCAAGCTCGTCCACGATCTCAAGTCTGTCCTCCGCGCGCTCGCCCCGCACAACATCATCCTGCGCGGCGACATCACCGACGTCATGTTGCAGAGCTACCTCATCAATCCCACGCACGCCTCGCACACGCTCGTCGACATCGCCGCCCGTTCAACAAATCGCGCATTAATTCATCAGCCCACCAAGTCCAATCCCACCGACCCCAATCGCCTTCCCGAAGCCGCCGCCGCCATCGTCCGTCTCGCCCGCGTCTTCGCCGATCAGATGGCCGAAAGCGACGCCGCCTTCTCTGCATCGTCATCCTCCACCACTAATTTGTCATCCCCTAGCACAGCGGATTCGTCATCCCACAGCAACCCTTTATTGTCATCCCGCAGCGCAGCGGAGGGATCTGCTTCACCAACCACCGCACACCCGCTCCTCCACCTCTACCGCACCATGGATCTCCCACTCGTCCCCGTCCTCCTGCGCATGGAGCAGGCCGGCGTCCGCATCGACACGGCTGTCCTCTCCGCCATGTCCACCCGCCTCGCCGTCGAGATGGACACGCTCGCCGAGCGCATCTTCACCTCCTCCGGCCATCGCTTCAATCTCAACTCGCCCAAGCAGCTCGGCGACGTGCTCTTCAACCGGATGCTTCTCCCCAAGCCCTCCAAGCACGGCAAGGGCAAGGTCATCTCCACCGCGCAGGATGTGCTGGAAGAGTTGGCCGAGCATCACCCCGTCCCCGCGCTCGTCCTCGAGCATCGCCAACTCGCTAAGCTCCGGTCTACCTATCTGGATTCACTCCCCAACCTCGTCGACTCCGAAGGCCGCGTCCACACCACCTTCAACCAGGTTGGCACGGCCACCGGCCGCCTCTCGTCCACCAATCCCAATCTGCAAAACATCCCCGTCCGCACCGCGCTCGGCCGGGAGATTCGCGCCGCCTTCATCCCCGCCCCCGGCAACCTGCTCCTCTCCGCCGACTACTCGCAGATCGAGCTACGCCTCATGGCCCACTTCTCGCAGGACCCGCTGCTGCTCAACGCCTACCGCACCGGGCAGGACATCCACACCCTCACCGCGTCGGAGGTCTTCGGCATCCCCGTCGCCCAGCTCGACAAGGAGACGCGCGCCCGCGCCAAGGCCGTCAACTTCGGCATCGTCTACGGCATCTCGCCCTTCGGCCTGGCCGCACAGCTCGGCATCGACCAGAAGATCGCCAGGCAATATATAGAGACCTACTTTGCCCGTTACGCCGGCGTCCGCGCGTTTATAGACCGCACGC
>Ga0224555_1004674_pt1 | contig 12294 bp, 7 predicted proteins | sample 714S23034metaG_FD_180687 | JGI IMG/M metagenome (GOLD analysis project Ga0224555, IMG submission 180687) | Peat soil microbial communities from Stordalen Mire, Sweden - 717 S2 30-34 | ecosystem: Environmental > Terrestrial > Soil > Wetlands > Peat | place: Sweden: Norrbotten County, Stordalen...
TTCATCAGGCTCTATCTCAGAAAATCGATTCGTCAGACACTACCTAGCCCCCGAGGGAAGGCCCGCGTGTCAAACTGCGCACGGTCCGCCACGTCAATTGGCGCAGTCGAGGTTTGTAAAAATGGGCGATCTCACTCTAGCCGCCAGCACGTATGATGGAACTCGTCCATGCATCTGCCCCGTCCTGCGTTCTTCACCCCGTTTGTCGCCTCCATCGTTGCCGCCGGCATCCTGGCGGGAGCGACCGGCTGTGGAAGCTCACCCAGCATCACGACGGTCACCCAACCTCCCCCGGGCGACTACGCCGAAACAGGCTTCGCCGGCAAAGCAATGGCCGGAAAGCAGCCGCTGATCGGCGCAGCGGTCCAGTTGTATGCTGCCGGGTCCGGTGGAAATGGCTCCGCCGGCACCGCCCTCCTGTCCACCTCCCTCACCACCGACGCCAACGGGGCCTTCACCGTTCCCGCCGGATTTCCTTGCCCGTCGGGCGAATCGCAAATTTACGTTGTCGCCCGTGAAGGAAAGCCAGGGGCCGCAGCCTCCCCGAATGCCGCGATCGCGCTGTTCACCGCTCTGGGAGCCTGCAACCAGGTCACTCCCTCAACCCCGATCGTCGTCAACGAGGTCACCTCCGCCGCAGCCGCGTATGCGCTCTCGCAATTCCTCTCCGCCGACGCGAATCTCGGAGCAAGTTCCACCAACCTCGCCGGCCTGCAAAATGCGGTTGCCACGGCCTCTGCGCTGGCGGACATTACCGCTGGCTCCAGCCCCGGGCCGTCCTTCGCATCCAACGGGTCCTCTCCGGCGCCGAAGATCGATTCGCTCGCCAACCTGCTCAACGCATGCACCGCCTCTGCTGCCGGCGCAAACACCTGTAGCGCGCTCTTCGCCGCGACCACCCCGGTCGCCGGCGCCGTCCCCGGCGTCGTCCCCGACAATACCTTCGACGCGGCGCTCAACCTGGCCCGCAACCCGGGGATCAACGTCGCCAGTCTGTTCGCGCTGTCGACCGGCAGTACTGCGTTTGCCCCTGTGCTCGCCGCCGCGCCGGCCGACTGGACTCTGTTCGTGAATTACACCGGCGGCGGGATGAATTCGCCTTCCGGCCTCGGGATCGACAGCACTGGAAATGTCTGGGTTGCCAGCTACAACAGTGCAGCCTCGCTGTTCTCTCCTCTCGGCAGGCCGCTTCTGCCGCAGGGCATCACCGGTTTCGGACTGGCCGCATCCTATGGCCTCGCCGTGGATGCCAGCGACGATGCGTGGATTCCCAACGAACCCAATCCTCCCGTTCCGGGCAATAGCGTCAGCGTGCTCAACTCCGCCGGACAGTCCGTCGCCGGAAGCGGCGGGTTCACCGGTTCGGGACTTGATTTTCCGGTCGCCGTCGCCATCGACACGGACGGCAGTGCATGGGCCGTGGATTATGGCGACTCTCATCTGACCCACCTTTCCAGCTCTGGTCAGGCGTTGTCCGGAGCCTCCGGCTACACGTCACCCCAACTTGCCTTTCCGGTCAACGCCGCTATCGACGCCAATCACAACGTCTGGGTCGTCAACTCGACCGCGGCCGTCGGCGCGACCGAGTCCGCCGTCGTCAAGGTCTCGCCCGATGGCTCGCAATTCACCTCCTACGCCTGCTGCAGCGGTCCGTCAAACCTCGCCATCGACCAACTCGGCAACCTGTGGGTCACCGATTATTACGGCAATAGCATCAGCGAGATCTCCAGCTCCGGCGTCGTACTCTCCAACCCTTCCTATGCCGGCGGCGGCATCGATCACCCGCAAGGAATCGCCATCGACGCCGCGGGCAACGTCTGGATCGCAAGTTACCGGAGTCCTCCCGGCTTGAGTTCGGCTCTCACTGAGCTTGCCGGCGCTTCGAACACTGCCGCACCTGGCACTGTGCTCTCTCCCGCCGCCGGCCTGGGGTTGGACGCCGGCCTTGTCGAACCCTTTGCCATCGCCGTGGATGCAAGCGGCAACCTGTGGATCAGCGACTTCGCCACCAGCACTCTCACTGAGTTCATCGGCCTGGCTCCGCCCGTTCGCACGCCTCGCATCGGTCCGCCCACGGCTCCCTAAGACCGCCGGCGCCGAATCAATCGATGTCGCTCCGCGCCCGTCCCAAAACGAACACGGAACTGCCTCGCCTGCACAGACTTCCCAGGTAGTCTTGCCGTGGCTTCTATAATTAGCTATGGCAAACACTCCAGCGGCCTCCGGAAACCTGGAAAGAGCCGCACCCTCGGCGCTTGAGGGGACGAGTTCCGGAGCCAGCAACACGGACATAGGCATTGAGCTGAGCGCAGCTCTGCCGCCGGTTGCGCCGCCATCGTTTGCCCTTTCCGCTAACGCCAATGCCCCCCAGATCGAGCCCGAGCCCGGCGCCGCGGCCGGCAGTTCCCCTGCTCCCGCGTCGGAGAGCGCCGCAGGGCACCTCGCCGGATCGAGTCCGGCCGTTGTCGGCGAGATGGACGCGAAGTTCGCCCGCCTGCTCCAGGAGGTCCACCAGAATCGCCCCGGCGACGACCTGGAAATCATCCGCCAGGCTTGGCAATTCGGCCTCCAGCATCACGAGGGGCAGAAGCGGGCCTCCGGCGAACCCTACGTCGTGCATCCGCTCGAGGTCGCCCTGGTGCTCGCGGAGTTGAAGATGGATTCCACCGCCATCGCCGCGGGATTGCTGCACGACGCCGTCGAAGACACCGACGTCACCACCGGCGAGATCGAGAAGCGCTTCGGCGAGCAGGTGGCCCACATCGTCGAGGGCGTCACCAAGCTGGACAAGATCAAGTTTGCCAACCGCGAGGATCACCAGGCCGAGAACATCCGCAAGATGCTGCTCGCCATGGTGACCGACGTTCGCGTAGTCATCATCAAACTCGCCGACCGCCTGCACAATATGCGCACGCTCGAGCATCTGCCCCAGGAAAAGCGGCAGAAGATTGCGCGCGAGACACTCGACGTGTACGCTCCGCTGGCACACCGGCTCGGCATGGGTAAGCTCCGCGGCGAGCTCGAAGACCTCGCCTTCCGCTACACCGATCCTTTCGCCTACCAGGAACTCGCAAACCAGGTTGAGAGCCTGCGCGGCGCCAACGAGGAGTTCCTTGCCTCCATCGTCCGCGATATCGAACAGATACTCGCGAAGAACAACATCAAGGGACGGGTCGAATCGCGCATCAAGCGTCTCTACTCCATCCAGGAAAAGCTCTCATCGCAGAAAATCCCCATCGACCAGGTCTACGATCTGCTCGCCGTGCGAGTCATCTGCCAAAGCAAGGACGACTGCTGGATCATCCTTGGCCTGCTCCACGCCAAGTGGCCCGCCGTGCCCGGCCGCATCAAGGACTTCATCAACATGCCCCGGCCCAATCAGTACCAGTCCATCCACACCACTCTCATCGCGCCCGGCGGCCATCAATTCGAGGTGCAGATCCGCACCGAGGACATGCACCGCATCGCCGAGGAAGGCATCGCTGCCCACTGGAAATACAAGGCCGGTGACAACGTCACCGCCAAGGACGAGGCCCGTCTCGCCTGGGTTCGCCAGCTCATGGAGTGGCAGCGCGAAATGTCCGACCCCAACGAGTTCATGTCGACCCTCAAGATCGACCTCTACCCCGAGGAGGTCTACACCTTCACCCCCAAGGGCAAGGTCGTCGTGCTGCCCAAGGACTCGAGCCCCATCGACTTCGCTTACGCCATCCACACCGAGGTGGGCAACACCACCATCGGCGCCAAGGTCAACGGCCGCATCGTCCCGCTCCGCGTCCGGCTGCACAACGGCGACATCGTCGAGATCACCACTCAGGCAGGCCACGCTCCCAGCCGCGACTGGCTCAGCTTCACCAAGTCCTCCCGCGCCCGCAACAAGATCAAGCACTGGATCAACGAGCACCAGCGCGAGCGCGCCATCGAGATTGGCCAGAAGCTGCTCGACCGCGAAGCGCGCAGGTACAAGATGGCGCTCTCAAAGTACGGCGAGGCCGACTACGACAAGGTCGCCGCCGAATACGGCCTTACCACCCAGGCCGAGCTTCTCGCCGCCGTCGGCTTCGGCAAGTATTCCGCGCGCCAGGTGCTCAACAAGCTCGAGCCGGGGTCCACCATTCCGGCCGAGCCCGCCGCCCACCAGGGCGTCATCGGCAACACCATCGACCACATGTCCGACGCCGTCAAACGCGTCTTCTTCGGCAAGGGGTCGGACTCCCTCCAGGTCGAAGGCCAGGACGACCTGCTGGTCTACCGTGCGCGCTGTTGCAACCCCATCCGCGGCGAGGACATCATCGGCTATGTCACGCGCGGCAAGGGCGTTGCCGTCCACGCGCGCAGTTGTCCCAATGTGCAGAACCTGCTCTACGAGTCGGACCGCCGCATCCAGGTCGAGTGGGCGCCCTTGCCCTCAGCCGGCGGCAGCCGCGCCGGAGCCGCCGGCACACCCAGGCCCCAGACCTACCCGGTCAAACTCACCGTGCTCTGCGACGACCGCGCCGGCCTGCTCAAGGAGTTCACCGCCATCATCTCCGACGACGGCACCAACATCCGCTCCTCCAGTTCCAACGCCATCGCCGACGGCGGAGCCGTCATCGACTTCGTCATCGAGACCCTCGACCTGCGCCACCTCAACCGCCTCGTCGACAAAATGCGTCGCGTCCAGGGCGTCCGCGAGGTTCAGCGCGTCCAGAAAATCTAGCGCCCGCACTTGAGAGTTGTCATCCTGAGCGGAGATTGGCTTCCTCCGCGCGCCGCACTTGAGAGCTGTCATCCTGAGCGGAGATTGGCGCGCGAAGTGCGTCAATCGGAGTCGAAGGACCTGCGGTTGCTTTGTGCTTCTGAGATAGGACGGGACCGGTAGCCCGAGGCTTCAGCCTTGGGTCTCCCCGGCATAACGGACGCAGAATCAACCGGGCTTTAGAGGATGCTGAAAAAACGCCTATTCGTTAAGGGCACGGATTTATCCGTGCCGTAAGAGCCCCATAATCAACCGGGCTTTAGGATAACCATCCCCTTCCCCCAGAGGGGACAGGAGAAGCTGACGGGGACTCCCGGTTCCCCACTGCGGTTAGTGAGCCTTTTTCATCTGATCCCGAACTTCAACCTCGGTTAGATGGGACTGTAATAGAACTGTTCGGAGCTTGTCTCGAATTGGCTGCCGTTCGCGCAAGGCGTCGGCTAGAGAGTTATAGACTTCATCGGACTCTTCATGGAAAATCCGGTGAGTAGTTTCCCAGTCCATTTCCGGGTGTTCCTGTAGGTAGCGGTACTCTTGGAATGTCATCCAAAGATGGCGATGGGCAAAGAGCAATTCGATAAATATCATTTCTTCTTCGGCGTTCATTTTGGTTTTCTCCGCGCAGGTAATTCTGCGCCGTTGTGCGACAATGAAAAAAAGATTGGCGGACAGGATAAACTCCTGTTGCCAGTGGACGGCCAACCCCCTAATGTTTTGGGGGTTGGGTTTTGCTTAGGCGGGTCGCTCTCACTTTCCACGGCGAGGAGTGGCCCGCTTCCATATTGCAGGAATTGGCTGAAAATGGAAAGAAACTGCGCTTTTAGAATCTGCGCCTTATGAAGAAAGCTCCCAAAGTCGATAGAGCGGAATTCGAGAAGATTCTCGGTAGGATGATTGCCACCCCGCCAGAGAAACGTCCCACCCCTAAAACTCCGAAGCCGGTATCGAAGCAATAAGCTCCTTGTACGGCATGGTGGGAGTTTCAAGCATGGCCTTGAGCGTCTTGCCGAATTTATCGGCATCCCTGCGCAAATTGGCTCGATAGCCGAATTCGGTCAAATATCGCCATAAATGTTTTGTGGAAACATTGTGGAAGCTGCCAGCTAGACCACGCTTGAATAATCCGAATTCGCATTCAATTCCGTTTGTATGAATATCCGTTCCCGGTACGACCCATTCGATTGAGTGATTTACGGCATAGTGTCTGGATTGAAAATCCTTCCGCAGCGCAAAGTCGTATGCCGTGGAAGAATCGGTGTAGATGTTTTCCACGTTCGGGTCGATATTGGCTTCGACTATGGCGGAGACCGTCTTTTTATTTACCGTCTGGACGTGAGCGAATTTCAACCTTCCGCCCCGTTCTTTTATTCCCACGACCATATCGAATTTATCTTCGACCCGCTTTTGGTTCCGCTGGGTTCCGCCTCTGCGTTTCGCTTTGCCCCCGATATAGGTTTCATCCATTTCGACCGTGCCCGTTAGTGGTGGTGCGTCAGGATCGACCATTGATTTTCTGATCCTGTGAACCATGTACCACGCCGACTCATACGACCCCAGCCCCAGGTGCCTCTGTAGCTGTAAGGCGGACACGCCTTTCTTAGCGTCCATGACAAAGGCAATCGCGGAAAACCAGACTCGCAAAGGAATATGCGATCTATAAAACATGGTGCCGTGAGTGGCCGTGAATTGCTGTTTGCAGGTCTTCTCTAGGCACTGGAAGGACCGAGTACGCTTGTTCTTAGCCGTAGGCTTGCGATTGATTCGGGAAACATCCTTACAACCGCAGGTAATACACCGTACCCCGTCCGGCCAGCGAACCTTTGCTAATTCCTCTAGGCAATCCTCTTCCGTCTTGAATTCGCGGTTTACGTCCATGAGGTTCATAGGGATGTATCCTTTCCACTAGCGGAGGTGTCGTTTGCCTTTTGATCTTGGCTTTGCAATTTGCCGATGCGGATTCCGTACTCCAATCCAGCCCGCCATGCTCGACTCACCAGATGCATGTCAAACATGGATAGAAACGGGTGGCGAGCTTCCAGTTGTCGGATGTAGAGGATGTAATCGGGTCTATAAGCCGCAGGCATTGGTGAATGCCAGAACCACAGATGATTTTGAGGGACTAAGCCCTTACCAACCGGAGGGAGGACTACACGTCTTTGGCGTGTCCATCGAATGCGCTGAAGACTTCCGTTGCCCTCCCATAAGAGGAGTCTTAGTAACGAATTCTGGTACCAGTACCGAAGACGCTCTAAAAGAGTTTTTGGCTTGTAAGGGAGTTTTGACATGTCCAAACGGACACGCCCAGCGGTTCCCTCCCGACCGGAAGGATTAGCTTTTTCTTTAGGCGTATGGGGCAAAGGGATAGGTGTCCTAAAGCCCGGTTCATTCTGCGGCTCTTACGGCACGGATGAATCCGTGCCCTTAACGAAAAAGCGCTTTCTCAGCACCCTCTAAAGCCCTGTCAATTCACGGCAATTATCGGCGCGGAGACCCAGGACTAAAGTCCTGGGCTATCAGCCGCGCCCTTTCAAAGCAAGTGCAAACTGCACTATTGCCGACTGGCGCGCCCTAACGGTGATGGGCATCACTGAATCTGCGCGTTGGGCGGCGAATCATGGGTGCTGTTGCGTTCATCGTTGCTGCCCGTGCCAGGGCAAAGGCGCCTTGCACTCTGCGGTGAGCGGGCGGGGAGGCAAGTCCTTTGTTCCGGGCCATGCTCAAGAGACTTCGGTTGCCAGGCGTCCGCCTCTCCCTGTTGCGCCGGACATCGCAGATACTCTTCCTGGTCCTGTTTGCCTTTCTGCTTGTCAATACAGGGTTTCGCGGGGCGGTGGGCTCCGGGGCCGACATCCACATGCAGTGGCCGGTACGCCTGTTCTTCCTGCTCGATCCGCTGGTGGCGCTCTCCAACGCGCTGGCGACTCATGCGCTGTACCGCGGCATGTTGTGGTCGCTGCTGATTCTGCTTCCCGCGCTGTTCTTCGGGCGCTTCTTCTGCGGCTGGATCTGTCCCATGGGGACGCTGCACCACTTCTTTGGGAGCCTGAAGTCGGAACAGAAGCGCGGCAAGCAGTGGATCGACTCGAATCGCTACAAGCCGTGGCAAAGAACCAAGTATTTCCTGCTGGCCGCGGTGCTGGCGGCGGCGCTGTGCGGCAGCGGCCTGGTGGGGTGGCTGGATCCTTTCAGCCTGCTGCTACGGTCGCTGGGCCTGTCGATTCTGCCGGGAATCAATTACGCGGGCAACGCGGGCCTGAATGGCCTTAGTCACAGCAACAACGGCGGCCTGCATGCGCTTGGCCTGGTGTTTCATGCGGCGCTGTCGGCGGTGCTGCTGGACTTCAAGCAGCCGCACTTCCGCCAGGGCATCTACCTGGGGCTGATCTTTGCCGCTCTGCTTGCGGCGAATTTGCGAGTCACACGCTTCTGGTGCCGCGCGCTGTGTCCGCTGGGCGCATTGCTGGGCGCCGTATCGCGAGGATCGATTCTCGGCCTGCACAAGGACCCGGCAAGCTGCGACAACTGCAATCGCTGTCTGATGCATTGCCAGGGCGGAGACAATCCCATCGGCAGCGCGCCGTGGCACAAGGCGGAGTGCCACATGTGCATGAACTGCGTGGATGCGTGCCCGCAACACGCGCTCAAGTTCCAGTTCTTCCGCAACGAGCCGGAGATCGCGGGTCCGAACCTGCCGCGCCGCCGCGTGCTGACCGGCCTGGCCGCCGGGGTAGCCGCGGTTCCGCTGCTGCGCGCCACCACGGCGCTAGGAAAGAGCCGCAATGAACACCTGATCCGGCCGCCGGGCGCGCTGGAAGAGACGGACTTCCTCGCGCGCTGCATTCGCTGCGGCGAGTGCATGAAGGTGTGTCCGAACAATGCGCTGCAGCCCACGCTCTCTGAAGCCGGACTGGAGGGCATCTGGACGCCGGCGCTGACACCCCGGATTGGCTATTGCGAGCCGAGTTGCGTGCTTTGCTCCGAGGTCTGCCCAACCGGCGCGATCTGGAAGATCAGCTCGCGCGAAAAGGGATGGGTGGTCGGCGTGGGCGAGGGGAAACAGCAGCCGGTGCGCCTGGGAACAGCCTTTTACGATCGCGGCCGCTGCCTGCCCTGGGCCATGGCGACCGACTGCATCGTCTGCGAGGAGTGGTGCCCGGTTTCGCCCAAGGCGATCTATGTGCAGGAAGCGGAGGTTGTGGATGCAAACGGGAACAAGAAGACGCTGAAGCAGCCGCATGTCGATCCCAGCCGATGCGTGGGTTGCGGAGCGTGCGAGTACGCCTGCCCGCTGCAGGAGCATCCGGCGGTGTACGTAACCAGTATCGGCGAGAGCCGGTCGCCCAGCAGTCAGATTCTGCTGGGACGGAAATAGGAGAGCAGTCATGAAAACGATGAGAAATCGCGTAGGAGTCGCTGTTGCGTTGTTGTTAGGGGCCGGATTGCTGTTCGCCACAGGCTGCAAGAGAGCGGCAAGCGCGTTTCCGGCTTCGGGCACCATTACCGGTTGGGACAAGGTCGGAGATACGCGATCGTTCAGCGCGGATACTCTGTCGCAATACATCGACGGAGGGGCGGACCAGTATGTGGACGCCGGCGTCGGCACAACCTACACCTCGGACTACAAGTATCAAGGAACTATCGAAGCCGTCGTCGATGTGTACTCCATGAAGACTCCGGATGGCGCCAAGAAGATATTCGACGGCGATCCGGCTATTGGCAGCAAGACGGTAGAACTGGGCGATGCTGCGCGGCTGTATGCAAGCAGCGTGGTCTTCCGCAAAGGACGCAACCTGGTGCGGATTACGGCCTTCGAGCAAGGGGCCAATCAGGCAGACGCATTGATGGCCCTGGCGCACGGTGTCGACAGCAGACTGTAGGAAGGAACACAGCAGGCGCGGGGCAGCGCAGGAAACAAGGCAGGAGAGGCGCAGGATGAGCAATCGACGGGAGTTTCTGAAGGAGATGGTGGCCGGGGCCGCCGTCCTGGGGACCGGTGCGCAACTCGCATTTGGCCAGACACGTGAGGCGGGCAAAGCGAAGGTGGTGATTGTGCGCGATGCCAAGTTGCGCACGCCCGGACCCAAACCGGATGAGAAACGGGTTGCGGCCATGTTGGACCATGCGATGCAATCGTACTTTCAGGCGCAAAATCCGGTTGAGCCGTGGAAGCAACTGGTGCGCCCGGGCCAGGTTGTCAGCCTGAAACTGAACTGCCTCGGTCGCGCGTTGTCGCCGAATGTAGCCCTGGTGGCGGCCATCTGCGAACGATTGCAGCAGGCCGGCATCAAGGCCGGAGATATCACGGTATGGGACAGCCACTCCCGCGACCTGCAAGCGGCGGGTTTCAAACTCTCCACTGACCCCGGAAGCGTACGCTTCACCGGTTCGGACACAACCGGATTTGAAACCGCGGCGGTCAGCTATGGCGTGGTAACCACGCGCCTGGCGAAGATCGTCACTCAGAGCGACCTGGTTATCAATGTGCCGATCCTGAAGAGCCACAATCTATGCGGCGTGACCATGGCAATGAAGAACATGTACGGCGTGATCGACAATCCCAGCCAATTGCACGGCACGGCGTGCAATCCAAGCGTCGCCGATCTGAACATGATCCCCGAGATCCGGCAGAAGGTGCGCTTTGTGATTGGCGACATGCTGACCGCCCAGTATGAGGGCGGCCCAAGTTATCGTCCGGAATACACCTGGAATGAGAACGGCCTGATGATCGGCGAGGACCGGGTCGCCATCGACCATACCGCATGGCAGATTGTCGAACGCAAGCGGGCCGAGATGGGCTTGAATACCCTGGAAAAGGCAGGCACCCCGGCGTACTACATCGCGACCGCGGCGGATGCGCAACACCGCCTGGGAACGAACGATCCGGCCAAATTTACCCTGATCGAACACAGTATGGCGTGACGAGGCATCCAATGGCTTCCGGCAACCCGACACCTGAAGGCAGGTTGACTCGCCGCGAGGCGATGTTGCAGCTGCTGCGAGTAGCGGGCGCCGGGACCGCTACGGCGGCTGCGGCGATCTGGTTGTCGGAACACAGCACCCGGCCAGTGCCAGAGCTGGCTGCCAACGCCAAGCGGGATCACACCGTGCAGCCTGCCGCCGAGCTGCCCGAGATGGTTGTGGTGCAGTGCGCGGACGAGAGTGAAGACGCCCCGCGCGCCCTGGTCCGCCAGGCCTTCGCAGACCTGGGCGGAGTTGGGCGCTTCATCGCGCGCGACGACGTGGTGGTGGTGAAGCCGAATATAGCCTGGGACCGGACTCCCGAACAGGCAGCGAACACAAATCCGTACCTGGTTGCCGAGGTGGTGAAGCAGTGCTGGCAGGCGGGCGCCAAACGCGTCATCGTCACCGACGTCAGTTGCAATGAGGCGGAGCGTTGCTTCCGCCGCTCCGGCATTGAGGCTGCGGCGCGCAGCGAAGGCGCTGAGGTGATGCTTCCTGATCCCTCACGCTTTCGCGAAGTGGACCTGGGCGGCGTGGTATTGCAGAATTGGCAGGTGTTCGAGCCCTTTCTCGAGGCAGACAAGATCGTCAATCTGCCGATTGCCAAGCACCATGAACTGACCGGCGCCACGCTCGGCTTCAAGAACTGGTATGGAATTCTGGGCGGCCAGCGGAACCGGCTGCATCAGCAGATTCACCAGAGCCTGGTCGATCTGGCCGCGTTCATGCTGCCCACGCTGACCATGCTTGACTGCTATCGCGTGCTGCTGCGCAACGGCCCAACCGGCGGCAACCTGGAGGACGTCGCGCTGCACAAGACGCTGGTTGCGGGCACTGACCCGGTGGCGGTGGATGCCTATGTCGCGAAGGCCTACTGGAATCTCGACGCGGTCTCGCTGCCATACCTGAAACTGGCGGAGAAGCGCGGGCTGGGCCGGGCCGATTTCGAGAACGTCCTCACCAAGATCAGCCACCTGGATTAGGCAGCATCTGACGAATCGGATTGGTCGCAAAACACAGGCTAGGCGTCGCGACAAGAGGGCATGTCCCCGGGGCTAAAGCCCACATTTTCGGCGTCCTCTGATGCCCGGACTAAAGTCCGGGCCTATCTCAGAAGCAAGAACAACAGCAGTTCTCAGAAGCAAGAACAACAGCAGTTCTCAGAAGCAAAAACAACAGCGGTTCTCAGAAGCAAAAACAACAGCAGTGTTCCATCGAGATTGCAGCCGGACGCCCGAGAGCCGTTTCCACGTGCTGCTTTTTGATGATGCGACCACCAACATCGTAGGCAAAGCTTCGAGTCTGCGTTCCATCCGATCAGGGCATCTCAGTTTGAATTTTTGTGCAACAAGAATAAGAAAAGTGCTCCGCACAAACCGATACAGCCATTCGCTATGGAGAGCCAGATTGCTATTCGCTTCCTCTTCTGCCTTTGCTCGGATGAGAGATGAGCGAAAGCAGGTGGAGGAGTCTTTTGAAGTTTGAACCGACGCAGGATGAATGCTAGGTTGAAGAAGGCAAACGCGCCAAATAGGCAAAGACCTATCGAAACCCTGTAATCCATGCCGATCATATTCTCATCTCAGAAGCAAAAA
>Ga0224555_1004676_pt1 | contig 12290 bp, 9 predicted proteins | sample 714S23034metaG_FD_180687 | JGI IMG/M metagenome (GOLD analysis project Ga0224555, IMG submission 180687) | Peat soil microbial communities from Stordalen Mire, Sweden - 717 S2 30-34 | ecosystem: Environmental > Terrestrial > Soil > Wetlands > Peat | place: Sweden: Norrbotten County, Stordalen...
GTTCGAGCTGACTCCCATCCAGTTGGCGCTGGATTTGGAGAATTGAATGCAAATTGCCATTTCTTGGAAAAAATGAAAATCAGTACTTTTGTGCGTAAATCTCATCGAATTCCCTAACACCCTCTTGAAGGCTTTTTTGATGGTCGGCAAGAGCGACATCCCTTACGCCCAGGCCGCCGCCGCGCTCGAAATGACCGAGGGCGCGGCGCGCGTTGCGGTCCACCGGCTGCGTCAGCGTTACCGGGCGCTGCTGCGCGAGGAAATCGCCCAAACACTCTCCGACCCCGCGCAAGTCGATGAGGAAATGCAGGCGTTGTTCAGCGCGCTCACGGAAGGCTGAACGCCTTCAGCCGTCAAGGAATGACGAAGCCCCAGTGCCTAAAGCGGCTTCGAGCGGCCATTTCGTCATTGAGTCATTTGGGAATTCTTTCGTCATTGGTGCTTAGACATTCGTCATTTTCCCCCGCCGCTCTGAGCCGGCCCTTTTCCCTCCGGTTCCGTCCAACCGCCGCCCAGGGCTTTGTAAACCGCGATCAGCGCGGTCGCCGTTTGCGTCTCGGTTTGGGCCAGTTGATCCTGCGCCTCCAGCATCACACGCTCGGCGTCCAGCACCGCGAGAAAATCCGCCGCTCCGTTGTCGTAACGGCTCCGCGCCAGCGCCGCCGCCGTCTGGCTTGCCTTGACCGACTCGGCGAGAAACTCCCGCCGCGCCCGCGCCCGGCCGAAATCCACCAGCGCGTTCTCAGTCTCCTCAAGGCTTGTCAATACTGTCTTCTCATAAGCCGCCAGCCCGGCCTCCGCCGCCGCCCCGGCGGCGTTGATCCGCGCCCGCACGTGCCCGTAATCCAGCGCCGCCCACGTGATGGCCGGGCCGAAGGAGCGGGTGTCCGACGCCGGCCCGCCCAACCCGGTGAAGCTGGTCGCTTGAAGTCCAATCGCCCCATTGAACGTCACCCGCGGAAAAAGATCGGCGGCGGCCACTCCCGTTCGAGCCGTCAGCGCCGCAAGATTCCGTTCGGCCGCGCGAATATCGGGGCGGCGGCGGAGCAGGCTGGCAGGATTGCCGATGGCCACCAACCGCGGCAGGGCGGGCAAGGGCCGGCCTTCTTCCAGTTCCGCGGCCGGCGCTTCCGGCTCGCGTCCCGTCAACACAGCCAGCCTGTGCCGGGCATGGGCCAGGGACGATTCCACCGGCGGAATTTCCGCAAGGGTGTTGTTCCACTGCGCGCGGGCGCGGGCGACATCCAGGTCCGTGCCGCTGCCCGCGTCCAGCCGGGCCTGGGTGATCTTGAGCGTTTCATTCTGGTTCTCCGCGTTGCGGCGCAACACAGCCAGCTCATTTTCCGCCCCGCGCCATTCAAAATAATTTCGCGCCACCTCGCTCAACAGGCTCACTTCAACCTCGCGCCGTTCCTCCCTGGCGCCCTCATAAGCGGCGTTACTGGCCTGCTCCGAACGGCGGACCCGGCCGAAAATGTCCAGCTCCCACGTGGCGTCGAAGCCGGCGTCGTACAATTCCTGCTGGCGCGGCACGCCCGGCGCATTGAAGAGGCCGGCCTGGCTGTACTTGACGTTGGAGTAGCTTGCCTGGCCTTCCGCGGACGGCAGGAAGTCCGCCCGGGCGCCCAGGCGCATGGCGCGGGCCTCCAGGAGATTGGCGGTCGCGATGCGCAGGTCGAGATTGCTGGCGGCCGCTCGCTCGATCAATCGCGTCAAATCCGGATCGTCGAAACCGCGCCACCACGGGGCCGCGGGCTCGTTGGTGGAATAACCGGCCGCCGTTGCGCCAACGAATTCCGCGGGCGGCGCGGTCTGGGGCCGCTTGTAATCCGGCCCCGCCGCGCAACCCGCAAGGCACAGCGCGGCCAGCCAACTGGATAGAACGAAGCTTGCTTTCATGGGGCGGAACGTTCGGTGACGCGGCGGATGACGTTGTAGAAGACAGGCGTCAGGAAAATTCCAAAGAAGGTCACTCCCAACATCCCGCTGAAAACCGCGGTGCCCAGCGCCCGCCGCATCTCCCCTCCCGCTCCCACGGCCAGCAGGAGCGGCATGACGCCGAAAATGAAGGAGAAGGATGTCATCAGAATCGGACGCAGGCGCAGCCGGCTGGCTTCCAGCGCCGCCTCCACGCGGCCCAGTCCGGCCTCCTGCCGCTGCTTGGCGAACTCGACAATCAAGATGGCGTTCTTGCAAGCCAGGCCGACCAGCACCACGAACCCGATCTGCGTGAATATATTGTTGTCCATGCCCCGCGCCCAGACCCCCAGAATCGCGAAGAGCAGGCACATCGGAACGATGAGGATGATCGCCAGCGGCAGCGACCAGCTTTCATACAGCGCCGCCAGCGTCAGAAAAACAAAAAGCACGCACAGCGGAAACACAAAGAACGCCGTGTTCCCCTCCAGAATCTCCTGGAATGTCAGATCGGTCCATTCAAATCCCACCGTGGGCGGCAGCTTTTCCCGGACCAGTTTCTCCATCAGCGCGATCCCATCGCCCGAACTGACGCCCGGGGCCGGGTTGCCGGTGATCTCCGCCGCGGGATACATGTCGTAGCGGACGACCTGGTCCGGGCCGCTGGACCCCCGCACGTTCACCAGCGTCCCCAGGGGCACCATCTGCCCCTGGCTGTTGCGCGTCTTGAAACGCAGTATGTCCTCCGGCTCCCGCCGGAACGGCCCGTCGGCCTGGGCGGTGACGTGGTAGGTGCGGCCAAAAAGGTTGAGATCGTTCACATACAGCGAACCAAGATAAATCTGGAGTGTGTCAAATATATCACTCAAGGGCACCCCCATCGATTTCGCCTTCAGCCGGTCCACGTCCAAATAAAGCTGCGGCGTCCCCGCCCGGAAGGTCGAGAAAACTCCTTGCAGCCGCGGATCCTTTCCCGCCTCGGCCATCAACCGCGCCGACGCCGCCTGCAACGCCGGCAGCCCCGCCCCGCCCCGGTCCTGAAGCTCCATCTTGAACCCGCCGACCACGCCCATCCCGTTGACCGGCGGCGGCGCGAATACAGCCACGTAGCCTTCCTGGATTCCCGCCAGCTTCCGCCGCAAGTCGGCCGCGATGACCTCGCCCGTGAGGCCGTGCGGGGTCCGTTTTTGGTAATCGTCCAGGGTCACAAAAACCGTGCCCGCGTTGGGGCTGGCGCTCAGGCTGATCGGCGAAAGGCCGGCCAAGTCAATGGTCGCTTTGACTCCGGGGGTCTGCCGCACCAACGTGCTGATGCGGTCCACCAGCGCGTCGGACCGTTCCAGCGAGGCCGAATCGGGCAATTGCGCCGCGATGACCAGATAGCCCTTGTCCTGCGGCGGAATAAACCCCGACGGAACCCGCTTGAAAGCAAACCATGTCAAGGCAATGAGGCCCAAATAAACCAGCAAGACGACGGTGTTGGCGTGGAGCAAACGCCGCACCCCCTGGCAATAAGCGTTGGTGGCCGCGCCAAAAAGGCGGTTGAAACCGTGGAAAAACCAGCCCAAGGACCGCGCCATCACGCGGCTCAGAAAATCGTCCCGCGCGCCGTGCGGCTGCAACAGGATGGCGCACAGCGCCGGGCTGAGCGTCAGCGAGTTGAAGGCCGAAATGAGCGTCGAAAACGCTATGGTCAGCGCGAATTGCCGGTAAAACTGCCCGGATATTCCCGCCAGAAACGCCGTCGGAATAAAGACTGCCGCCAGCACCAGCCCCACCGCCACGACCGCACCGCTGACTTCATCCATCGCCTTGGCCGTCGCTTCCCGCGGCCGCAGGCCCAGGGCGATGTTGCGCTCGACGTTTTCCACCACGACAATCGCGTCATCGACAACGATCCCAATGGCCAGCACCAGGCCGAAGAGCGACAAGTTGTTGAGCGAGAATCCCATGGCGGACATCGCCGCCAGCGTTCCGATGAGCGACACCGGCACCGCCAGCAGCGGGATGAGCGAGGCCCGCCACGTTTGCAGGAAAATGACGACCACCAACACCACCAGCAGCATCGCCTCGATCAGCGTGTGCAGCACCGCCCGGATCGATTCCCGCGTGAAGCCCGTGGTGTCAAACACAATCCCGTAATCCAGCCCGGGCGGGAACCTTTTCTTCAAGTCCTCCATCGCGGCGTGAACCGCGTCGGAGGTTTTGATCGAATTGGAGCCGGGCAACTGGAAAATGGCGAGCGCGGCGGTCGGGTGCCCGTTGAGCTTGCTGTTCATGCTGTAATCCAGCGCCGCAAGCTCCACGCGCGCCACGTCCCCCAGATGCGTCACCTGGCCGTCCGCTCCGCTCTTGATGACGATCGCGGCGAATTCCTTCTCATCAGTGAGCCGTCCCTGCGTGTTGAGGATGTATTGAAAACTCAACCCCTTGCCGATGGGCGGCTGCCCGATTTGCCCCGCGGCCACCTGCACGTTCTGTTCCCGGATCGCGTTGACCACCTCGTCGGCCGTCAGATTCCGATCCGCGATCTTCTGCGGGTCCAGCCAGACGCGCATGCTGTAATCCCGCGCGCCGAAAATGCTGATGCTCCCCACACCGGGCAGCCGCGCCAGCACGTCCCTGACCTGCAAATAGGCGAAGTTGCTCACATACACCTGGTCGTAGCGCCCGTCCGGCGAAAACAGGTTGACAACCAGCGTGATGTCGGGCGACCGCTTGACCGTCGTCACGCCCAGGCGGCGCACTTCCTCCGGCAGCCGCGACTGGGCCACGGCCACCCGGTTCTGCACCAGCACCTGCGCCTTGTCCAGGTCGGTCCCCAGTTTGAAGGTTACTGTCAACGACATGCTGCCGTCGCTCGCGCACTGCGCCGACATGTAAAGCATGTTTTCAACCCCGTTCACTTCCTCCTCAATCGGCGTCGCCACCGTGTCCGCTATCACCTGCGGGTTCGCCCCGGGATACACCGCCGATACCACCACCGTCGGCGGCACGACTTGCGGGTATTCGGCAATGGGCAGTTGCACCAGGGCCAGCAGGCCCAGGAGGACAACGACAATCGACAGGACCGACGCAAAGATCGGGCGGCCGATGAAGAAGTGTGGGAATTTCATCGCGTTCCAGGGGGCTATCGGGCCGCCGCCTCTTGCGCGGCGCCGCTTCGGGACGGGTTGACGGCCGCGCCGGGGCGGATGCTCATGAGACCGTTGACGACGACCCAGTCGTTGGAATGAAGCCCCTCCCGCACCACGCGCAGACCGTCCATCAAAGGACCCAGTTGCACCGGGGCGATTTGCGCGTGGTTGGAGGCATCGACAACATAGACAAATTTCACCCCCTGATCGGCCCCCACCGCCGCGTCGGGAACCAGCAACGCCCGGTACGGGGCCGAGCCGGGCACGCGCACCCGCGCGAAGTACCCCGGCTCCAGAATGCGGGCGGGATTGGCAAAAACGCCGCGCACCCGCAAGGTGCCGGTGCCGGAATCAACGCGGTTGTCCACGAAATTGAGGGTGCCGCCGTGCGGGAAACCCTTTTCGTCGGCCAGTTCCAATTCGCAGGGCAGCCTGCCCCCCTCAAGGCTCTCTTCCTTCCCCTCCCGCGCCAATCCCCGGTATTTGAGCACCGACCTCTCGTCCGCGTCAAAATAACAATAGATCGGGTCCAGCGCCACTATCGTGGCCAGCAAGGTCGATTGGCCCTGGCTTCCATTGACCAGATTGCCCTCCGTTATGAGTTTGCGCCCGATCCGCCCGGAGATGGGGGCGGTGACTCGGGTGTAATCCAGATTCAGTTTGGACATCTCGACCGTGGCGGCCGCCGATTGAATGGCGGCGGCGGCCTCCCGCTCCGTCTTGGCGCGGGAGTCGGCCTCCTCGGCGGACATCGCTTTGGCCGCAAGCAGCCGTTCAGCGCGCGCCAGATCGTTGCTGGCCAGTTCAAAACGCGTTTGCGCCTGCAGCAACTCCGCCTCCGCCCGGTCCAAATCCGCCCGATACGGCCGCGGGTCTATCATGAACAACAAGTCCCCCTGCTTGACCTCCGCCCCGTCCGTGAAATGGACCGAGTCGAGGTAGCCGGTGACCCGGGCGCGGATTTCGACCGTGGCCACCGCATCAAGGCGGCCCTGGTACTCGTCCCATTCCGTGACCTCTTTGCTTTCCGGCTGGCTGACGGTGACGGTGGGCGCGGGAGGCGCCCCGGCGCCGCCGGGAGGCGCAGGCGCCTTCTGGCAGGAGGCGCCCAGGAGAGCCAGCGCGGCCGCCAGCACACCTGACGCAAATGGATTCTTCAAATGGTATCGCATGGTGATCGGTTACTAACTTTAGGCGTCGAAAAAGAGATCCAGGGCCTTGGGGTTGAAATAGGTGGCGATGGCTTTGCGCGTCATTCCCATGCCGCGCAGGATAAACCAGACCGCCTGGTGAACGAGTTCTTCGCGGGAAGCCTTGTAGTTGATCGCCGGCTTGGGCGGCAAATGCACCAGCGCCAGCCAGGCCCCCAGATGTTGCCCGAAACGCGCGCGGTTCCCCGGGGACAGCGGCGTCGCGACGGCGTCGCCGGAAGCGATGGCGGCATCGATGCAGGCCTCGATGCGGGCGCAGAATTCATCGAACCTGTTCTGATACATGGCGCGGGCGAAGGCGCCGTCTTCCAGGAAGCTCTTCACAATCAGGCGCTGCCAGGTGTCCCACTCGATGGAACCGGCCGGTTTGCCCAGCACCTGCGCGCGCACCAGGTAATAGACCAGATGCACCAGCGTCGAGGCCGACGGCTCCAGATCGGTGATGACATGGATGAATTTGCGCGTGGCGGGGTCATGGCCTTGGCAGCAGAGGTTCTGGATTTCGCCATAAAGAGCCTCCTTGCTGGGGAAATGCTTGTACAGCAGCGGCTCGGAGACTCCGGCGGCCAGGGCCAGTTCCTTGGTGGTCGTCTCCGCGTAACCTTGCCGGGCAAAGAGCGGCAGCGCGGCCCGCACGATGGCCGCCTTCCGTTCCCGCGCCGAAAGCCGCGTTTTACTCGTCACGCAGCCAAGTTAGTAAATGCTAACCTTTTGTCAAGCCGGATTACTTACATCGTTTCCATTGCAGAGGAAGCTCCAAGACCAGCGCTGCCGCGGGAGGTTCGGCGCTCGGTGGTTTTAGACATAAATGATCGCAAGGCGCGAATGCAGCGCCTGTGGCAACCGCGATCCGTCCCCTTACGGAACTTTGGCGCCACGAACGATTTCCACGGGAATCCACATGTGCTTCATCAGCGCGCTTTCGATTTTGAACCCCGCCTTTTCCAGCGCCACCCGCACATAGATGGGGCGGCAGTCAAGAAAGTTTGGGAAGTGTTCGTGCGTCCATTCAAAAGCACCGACCAGCGGATCATGTTTGGCGTCTTTGGACATCCCCACCACCACGATGCGCCCGCCCGGCCGCAGGACGCGCTTGCACTCGCGCAACACTTTCGGAATTTCCGGCGTGTCGAACAATTCAAGCGTAAAGCTCATGAACACCGCGTCCATGCTGTTGTCCTCGTAAGGAAGTTGCGTCGCGTCAGCGCAGCGCAGCTGGGCGCGTGCGAGGAGATTGAACCTGGCCAGGCTTATTTTTGCCCGCTGAAGCATTTTGTCGGACAAATCGAGGCCGAACACGGTGCCTTTCGGCCCGACGGCTTTCGCGAACGCTACGAGGCTATGTCCAGTGCCGAAGCCGATTTCCAAAACGCTTTCCCCGGCGCGCGCGCGCAACAACACCAATCCAGCCTTGCGCGTGGGGGCTTCGCTGCGTTCGGACAGCAAATCATAGACGCGACTGATTTTGTTGTAAAACGCCCTGGTCTGGTCTTTCGATTGGAAAACTCTCAGAACGGGGGCATAACCGGTTTTGCGGGTCGAGTTCATATAAATCATTAAGCGGAAGGTGTTGGATCGATGGACTGCGCTTCCGTTTCTTTCTTGGCAAGCCGTCCCGCGCGTTCCTCCTTGGCCGTTTCCAATGCGGCCCAGAGTCCGGAGCGGGTAACCAGTCCGATGGGGCAATCGGGTTTCTCCCGCGTCACTACTGGCAAATTTCCGACATCCTTGGCGGCAAATCGCTTTAGGATGGTGAAGAGGTCTTCGTCTGGATAGGCCGTGGGCCAATCGCGCGACATCACGTCCTTGACCTGCACTGTGCGGCGCTCCGTCTCGGCGACCCGATGGATAGCGAGGAGCGTAACCCGTCCGGACAACTTGTTCTGCTCCACCACCGGCAAGCTCGCCAAACCATAATCGCCCATCAAACTCATGGCCTCGCTCGCGGCGGCATTCGCGTTCACATACACAGGCAGGTAAATCATGACATCGGCGGTTTTGACCCGATGAAGCACAATCGGCTCGAACTCGTCGGCATGGAATGGGGAATCGAGACGACTGTTGACTTGGGCGGGAAAGATCGTTCGTTTCCCCGAGAGAATGAACGCCGTGACCACGGCGAACATGGCCGGCCCCAACAGCCCATAACCGCCGGTCATCTCGGAAATCATGATGATCGTGGAAATGGGCGCTTTGGCGGCGGCGGCAAAGAAAGCGATCATGCCGACGATCGCATAAGTGCCTGGATGCGGCACCGCGGAAGGAAAGAGATAGGCCGCCCCATAACCGAAGGCCCCCCCAAACATGCCGCCGGTGACCACGCACGGGCCGAAGATGCCTCCCGAATTGCCTGAGCCTAACGTCAAGGACGCGCCCACGATCTCAGCCACCGCCGCCAGCAACAGCAGGAGCGGCGGCAACAACTGCACGTCTTGGGATATGGCAAATTGCGCCCACCCATAGCCCGTTCCAATCACCGAAGGGACCAGCAGACCGATGACGCCGGTGCAAAAACCGCCAATGCCTGCGGCAACCCACAGAGGGAAACGCTTAAAGAACTTTTCGATGTGAAAATAGACCATGAACAAGAGCCGCGCCAACAAAGCGCAGCCGACCCCCAACAGCGCAAACAGAATCAAAGTCCATGGGTGGTCGAACTGCGTGGCCTGCGGCGGCGGGGTAAACACTGGTTGAAATCCCACGGCGGCTCCGACAATGGTGTAGCCAACCACGGCAGCGATCAAAGCGGGCACCAAGGCCTCGACTTCGAAATCCTCCTTGTAAAAAATCTCCGCGGCAATGATGGCCCCGGCCAGCGGCGCCTTAAAGATCGCGGCGATGCCGGCGCCCAGCCCTGCAGCCAGGGCAATGTTCCGTTCCCGCGCAGAGAGTTTAAGGAGGTTGGCAATACTGGCTCCGGTGGAGGCGCCGATCTGGGCAATCGGTCCTTCCCGCCCAGAAGTGAGACCTCCGCCGATGGTGATGGCCGAAGTGATCAGCTTGAAGATCGACGTCTTGAAGTTGAGCTTTTCGCTGTTGTGAAATGCCCGAATCGCGGCGTTCGTGCCAATTCCCGCGGTCTGCGGAGCGAATTTCCAGGTCAGAAATCCACCCACCAATCCGGCCGCGGTTGTGACCAGAGGGAGCATCCAGGGACGGCTCATGTGAAATGAATACTGGCTCATACCCCCTTCTCCGCCCGGGAGCGGAGGAATGTATCCGACCAGAGTGCCGAGCACGAAATGCTTGACCAAGTTGATGCACCAGATCAGCGCCAACGCCCCCAGGCCGGCCCCGACGCCAATCAGGATGCCGATGAGTCCCCATTTCCGAAGATAGGTGGCCCCTTCCCCGATTTCCGGGATCTGCCTTAAACCAGGCCGTTGAGCTATCCGTTTCCACATAATTGCATTCGATGAACAGCATTGTCATTGCAAAGTTCGGCCGACATCATAATGAAAGCGGGCTTCAAATAAACGGATTAAATCAAAACCCACAAATCAGCGTGTAAAAGTCCCCACTCGAACAGATGCCGTTGTCGAAGGACAAAACCAAGTCGCACCAGCAACAGAGGAGGCAGGGCGCAAGGAATAAGGAGAATGTCATTGAACCACGAGTGAAAAAAAACTATGTGGCAATGCGGCTTGATCAGCCAGCGATTAACGGCATACAACGCGCAGCAGACGAGAAACAGCGGATCAAAAACGTATCCGAACCGCCTCACAACAACGCCAGGATAATGAGACCGAATCCCAAACCCAGCAGGGCCTTCAACAGCAGAATCTTGGTCAAAATCACGCCCGCAGAATCGCCCAATCACCAAGTCTTGTCAAACAAGAATCGGGATAGGTTTGATGTCTCCTGTAAGACAGTCCCCATCTTGACCTTTGCACTTTCCCCCACTTGCAAGGAGGCTGCTCGACTGCAGTCAGTCGCGCTTGACCGGACGCTCACGCCTGTCGAGCGTTCCGGCTTACGCTTTCACCTCCTGTTCTGCAAATGGTGCCGCGCCTATGGCAGGCAGTATGAGGGGCGCGGGGGCTTTTCCCATCAAGTCGCGCACCGTCATCGGGGCGTTCGCGGGCGGACCCGCTACCAGCCCCGATGACTCCTGCGTATTTGTTCCCCGGGATGAACCCACGGGAAACAGGCTGCGTCCGGTGGGCTTTCGCTCGGGACACTGCGGAAGTCCGTGGACTCGCGCACTCCGCCCGCTCGAAGCGGACACGTTTTTACACCCGCCCCCTCCCGAATCCCCCTCACACAACGGAACCCGTTGTTGTTGTTGTCGTTGTTCGGGTTGTTGTTGTTGCGATTGGCGCACCGCGCGTTGTTGGCGTTGTTGTTCCAATTGCCGCCGCGCAAAACACGGTTGCTCACGTTCCGGTCGCACCTAAAGCATTTCTTAACTCTCGTTTAACTTTTTCAACCAGTGCGCCGCAGTCCGCCTGCTCCGCATGTCCCCGCCAACTGTTCCAACGGCACAGCAGAGCGTCTTTGCTCAAATTTGAGCCAGCCACCGATCATCCGCCCCACTTCGTCCATCTTCTCCGCCAGCAGGCCATAGGTGTGGTTGCTGAACAACTTCAAGGCATTGGCCAGCCGCACCAGATGCCGCGCTACTTCCAGTTGCAAATTGGCTTCCAGCAGGTGCCCGCGCTTCTCCCGGCTATAATAGGCGCGCAGACAAAACTCCTGCACATCCAGCAGCTTCGTCTCAATCCGGTCGCCCAGCACAAACTTCTGGTCACGCGGAAACTTGTTCAATTGCGGAATCAGGTAGACCAGCAGGTCTTGCAGCTTCGTCAAAATGTTGTCGCTTTCTGCCATGTCAATTTTCTTAAAAAAATCCACCGCTGCGCGGGCTTTCAAAAGGGTTAAAGACTAAAAGAGCAAAAATTAAAGCCCCCTCACACAACGGAACCCGTAGGCTTTGCTGCCGTCGTACGGGACGTTGCTGTTGCGAGCGGCGCACCGCGCGAGGCCGGCGCCGTCGTTCCAATTGCCGCCGCGCAAAACACGGTAGCTCCCAGATGCCGGGCCTGTTGGATTAGTAGTTGTTGGTTGACCATACGGCGTCCCATACCAATCCCAACACCACTCAAATACATTCCCAGCCATGTCGTACAGCCCATACCCATTCGCCGCAAAATAACCCACCGGACTCGTGTAGGGATACGCCCCGGTATCGAAAAGGGCGTTGAAGCCATCCGGCCCCAAATCGTAGCTATAATAGTTGGTATCTCCGTAGTAGTTGGCCTGGCTCTCGGATATCGTGTCGCCCCACGGAAACCGTTGCCCACTCAACCCACCCCGAGCCGCCTTCTCCCACTCCGCTTCCGTCGGCAACCGATAACCATTGGCGGTCCAATTCACATAAGGCGCCAAATCGCCAGTCTTATAGACGTGCGTCAGACCCGCATCCGTGTAATACACCGGCGTCAGACCCGCCTGCTGCGACCGCGCATTGCTCCACTTCACCACGTCATACCAATCCACCGTCTGCACCGGATGATTCGCCGCCTTGCCCGAACCGACATAGTCAAAACCATATCCGTGGCTCGTGGCGTAGAAATAGACCGACTGCCATTGACTGAGCTGCACCAGGTTCACATCCATGTAAAATGCCGACACATAGACGCTGAGGGGGGCGGCGTCATCGTCTATATTGGTATCGGCAACGTCACCCATCGTGAACGCACCAGCCGGGATCAGCGCCATGCCCGAGGGCGGGTTGAACGCAAAGAGCAGGTTTGTGTTGACGGCCTGGGTGACGGGAAGCTGGACATGAAGACATTGGGGTCGTACTTAAACATTTAACATTTCGCTTAACGCGGGTTCCGGGCCGCTACCGCCACAATACCACAATCATTGCATTATGCAAGTATATTTTTTACCAGTATATTTTTTACCATGGATGGCATGGATTAACACGGATTCAAAATCCCCTTGCCCCGGGGATTCGTTCACGCAGAGTCGCAAAGTGCGCAGAGAAAGAGTTTTGCTGAAAATGAGGGCTTCTTTG
>Ga0224555_1004677_pt1 | contig 12288 bp, 9 predicted proteins | sample 714S23034metaG_FD_180687 | JGI IMG/M metagenome (GOLD analysis project Ga0224555, IMG submission 180687) | Peat soil microbial communities from Stordalen Mire, Sweden - 717 S2 30-34 | ecosystem: Environmental > Terrestrial > Soil > Wetlands > Peat | place: Sweden: Norrbotten County, Stordalen...
CTTTTGGAACCATCACCTTTATGGAGACAAGCTGACCGCTCTGGAGATCTGCCCTTACAAAAACATCGCCGCTGCCTGTACCGGGATCATACACGATCATAAAGATCATATCGGCGGGAATGTATTGGCGAATGTACATCAAGCAATTCCAGAGCGCTTTTTCAATTTCCAGACTGCCGCAAATTCGTAGTGTGGCTTCCCGGAAAAAATCTTTTTCATCGACCATAACGGTATTCCTCCATTGTTTATCGTCATATATCTTATTTCACACTTTAATGCAATAAGTGCTAAATATAATAGTCAATCATGTTACATAAAACAGTTATTTGATCCGGCATCTTCTATCAAGTTGTATTTATTGAGTATTATTTTTGGCATATTTTAAGCAAATAAAGACGCAAAATTAAGGACAAAACAACATGAAGTACTTGGAGATCATATCACTTAGGACATCAGGCCCTTTTGAGCAAAAGGCCCGCAAATATATGAAAAAATTTTGCTTGATAGTCAAAAAACAAAATTTATCGGAAGCTAATTTCTTCGTTCATGATTCCATTCCTGGCGATCTCGCGATAGTCATCACATCACAGACTCAAGACGGTAAAGTTAAGGGAACAGAGTTGGGGATCTATCTGACTGAGGTATTAAAACAATTCGGGCTCGTGGATTATAATTGCTGGCTTCGGGTTGATCATGAATAAACAATTAATAATAATCAGCATATTGTTACTTATACTGGGAATTACAGCCTGTAATACTTCTATAGTTTCTGCATCAGCACCTGTAAATGTCGAAGTAAAAAAAGTCGGTATCATAAATACATATGAGTGATTTTGCATACAGCAGAATAGACACATGCGAACATATTTTTAATTTTTTAGAAAGATTACAGCATTAACGGAAAAAACAACACTAAACCCGTGTATCTGGAGAAAAGGTCTATTCGACAAAAAATAAGACAACGCATGATTTCATTTTTTATTTGATATTAGAACATTCGAAGAAAATATTCCAATGCCAGCAAGAGCAAAATATGGATTTTACAAAAGAAAAAAAAGAAGAACAAATCATGCAAGTGACGTTTGAGACCATAAAAAAATATGGGATCAAACGAGTCACTCTTGAAGATATTGCACATGCTTCTGGAATGGCGAAAACGTCAATTTATTATTATTTCCCAAGCAAGAACGCATTAATAACTGCTACAATTACGCACTTTTCAAACGTTATCCTGGATCAGATTGAGCTTGTGGTGAAATCAAAACAATCTCCACAACAGAAATTGCTTTCGAGCTGGAAAACCATTTTTTCCAATATAAAGGAAAGCGGTTACTTCCTCAACATGGACAACAATACCATGACCCAGCTGGTTTCACTGGCAAGAGACTTAATCAATAAATTCCAAGAAGAATATCAAAAACTGACAAGAAAAATCCTTCTTGAAGGTAAAAAAGCAGGCGTATTTCAAGTAGGTGACATTAACCTATGGGCATTGTTTTTATCGGTCGGCTTAATGGGACTTATAGAAAATGAAAACACGCAGGAATAAATTCTTAAGGATGACAAAATTGTTGAAAAGATGGGCAAGCTCCTCTTGAATGGTCTGCTCACAAGATAATATTTTTGCCCGTGATTAGAACACTGACAATATTTTTTCTATTCTACTTGGCAACGGGAGTTTGATAATGGTCAAAAGAACAACCGGAATATTGATCATGGGGATTATTATCAATTTGTTACTTGCGACAGGTTCCTCTTATGCCCAGGGCGATAATCAAGCGTCTTCATCAACAGAAAAAATAAGTCTGAAAAAATGCCTAGAAATCGCATCACGAAAAAATCAGGACATCGAAATAGCCAGGTCCGTGACTGCCGAGATGGAGGCTGAACGACGTAGCGCCAGGGGAAGGTTCGGACCGCTTGTCAAGTTGGAAGCCAATACCGCAAGCTGGGATTCTCCCTTTGGATTGGCTGTTGACTTGCCGCTTTCCGGATTGACCACTACACCCGAAATACAGATCAGAGATAAAAACACTACGCAGTATTCGGCAACCATCATCCAGCCAATAACCGGATTATGGACGGTATATGCAGGATATAAAGCACAGGCGTCCGCCCTGAAGGCATCACAGTTTCAGGAAAAGGCCACGAAGAATGACGTGGTCTTCGCAGTTACCGATGCGTATATTCAGGTTCTTGAATCCCAGCGCATGGTGAGTATTGCCGAAGCGGGCTTCAAGGTAATTGAGGCTCATACCACGAAAGCCAGACGTTTCTTTGAAAATAAACTAATAGCGCGAAATGATGTCCTGGAAGCCGAGGTAAGGAAGGCGGAAGCAAAAGGCCAGCTCATACAGGCAGAAGGTGGCGCTAGGCTTGCCCGAGCCAACCTAGCATATAAGATCGGGTTACCCTCTGACAAAGAGATATGGCCTGAGGAACTTGACATCAAGCTTTTATCTGACAATACCGTACCATCGTATGATCCGGAACAGCGCCCCGAGCTTGCGGTTATACGCTCAAGAATCGAACAGGCAGATGCCGGTGAAAGTGCTGCACGTTCCCGCATGCTTCCCGAAATCAATGCTTTCTTCAAATGGCAAGGGAGCGAAGGCCTTTACATCGAACCGGACAGGGCGTGGATGGGCGGGGTCATGCTATCATGGAATATCTGGGATTGGGGCAGCACTTATTATGGCCTCGATGCCGCCCAAGCCCGAGTGCTTCAGGCAAAATCGGCTCAGATAAAAGCGAAGGAAGGCATGCGCCTTGAGATTCTTCAGGCAAAGATTGAACTGGATACGTCCCGAACACAGCTTGATGTTGCATCAGGCGCTGTGGCACAAGCTGAAATGAATCTGGAAAGCGTTCAAAGACGTTTCGAGGTCCAATCAATCGGCAGCACTGAAGTTCTTGATGCGCAAGTACTCCTGGATAGAGCACGTTTCAACGAAGCCCGGGCAAACTATTCCGTAAGCAGGGCATACGTAAAACTCAGGCGGGCTCAAGGGCTTGACCCTGTTCCATCCGAAGGGGATAATGAACAATGAAACTTAAAAGCAACTTGTCCAAGTCTATCATAAAGACTAACCATCAGCTTTATCCCGTAATGATACTTTCTTTTGTTGTTGTCTGTCTTTTGACAGGCTGCAAAGATAGAGCGGAAGGCAGGTTCAATGCCGGGAAACAGCCATGTATTGTTGAAACATATACGGTTACAGCAGAGAAAGAACAGCGGACCATAGAATTGTCCGGCATAACGGAGCCTATCACGCAGGTTACGCCGGCAGCCCGTGTTATGGCAACGGTTCTCAGAGCCGATTTCCATGAAGGCGAGCAGGTAAAAAATGGGCGCACCCTTGTGGTGCTGGATACAAGGGACTTGCAGACACGCAAGATGCAGGCTCAAACAAGCCTTGCCACGGCGCGTCATGCTTTAAACATCGCCCGCACGAATCTGGCCCGCAAAAAAGACCTTTACAGCACCTCCGACATTCCGCTGGCCGAACTGGAGATGGCCGAACTTGCCGAAAGCCAGGCAAACAGCGCTGTGAGCGCAGCCAGTGCAGTGGTCAACGAGCTTGATATCAATATGTCCTACGCAGTTGCCAAAGCGCCCTTTTCAGGAACGATTGTCAGAAAAATGACCGAGACCGGGAACATGGTAGCACCGGGGCAACCGCTTTTCATCATTCAAGACAATTCCCGCATCAGGATTATAGCCCCTGTAGGCTCGGACCTGGCCGCCTCACTCAAGGCGGGCGAAAAGATTGCAGCAAGTATTGGCAATGAAAAGGTTGAAGGTATTATCGAAGGCATTATTTCATCGGGTGATATCCGTGCGCCAGGGCTCCGCCTCCAGATACTCGTTAATAATCCCGGATATCATTACCAGACCGGCGTTCTAGCCATCGTTAAAGTGCCTCTGGGAATGAAAGAAGAAAAAAGATTGACCGTTCCCAAAGACGCCCTTGTCAAATCCGGCCAACTTAGCGGCGTGTATGTTGCCGGAGACGACAAAATAGCCCATCTTCGGTGGCTTACCGTAAGTGAAGACAAGGACGGGTCGATCAATGTCCTCACCGGGTTGAATGAAGGTGAGCATATTATTCTCTCACCTGGTAAAACTGGTGTCTATGACGGCCAGGGTATTTCGGTGGCCCATAAATGAAATCTTCCAAGCCCCAATTAAGCTTTTCAGGCAGGTTGACCAGTCGATTCATTACTTCTAAGTTGACTCCCCTGCTTATGATGGTGATCATTGCCATAGGCATTATGGCCATCTGGACAACGCCCAAGGAAGATGATCCCTCCTTGGTCGTGGCCTCGGCTGATGTTTTTATAGTGTATCCCGGCCGGGGGCCCAAAGAGATAGACGAGCGCATTGCCAAACCTGTCGGGCAGTGGATAAAAGAGCTCCAAACAGTAAAACATGTTTACAGCTCGACAACTGAGGACGCCGTGATGTTCAGCATCGAATTCCATAGCGGTATCCCGCAGGACAAGGCGCTTTCGCAGCTCTATCAGCAGCTCAATGCCAACATGAGCCGGCTGCCCTCAGGCGCTTCTGCCCCTCTGGTGAAACCCAGGGGCGTCGATGATGTCGCTGTTCTGAGCGCCACACTGTGGTCAGATAAAGCGGGGTCTGAGGTACTGAGAAGGCTTGCAGCCGAAATGGCGGACAAACTGCGTGCGATCCCGGACATATCGCGGGTGGATATCACAGGCGGTTTGCCGAGGACTATAAACGTCGAACTTGATGCTAGAAAGCTTGCCGAGCGCGGCATTGGAGCAGACCGCGTATTGCAGGCAATAAGGGCATCCAATGTCAAGCTTCCGGCGGGAAAAATTTCAGGGCCGGGCGGAGTCTATAAAATCACAACGGGCGTTTTCATCAAATCCGCCGAAGATGCAGCCAGCCTAATCGTTGGAGCAAACCAGTCAGGGCCTGTATGCTTGAGGGACGTAGCAACTGTAAGTGATGGTTTTGCCGAACCCGCCAATTATGTTTCCAGAATAGGCGACAACACAAACTGGTCGGCATACCCGGCCGTAACGATTTCGATCAATAAGGTTTACGGTTCCAATGTCACCGATGTAACCCGTCAGGCCAAAAAGATGCTCAACAGTATTGCAAAGGAAATCCTGCCTGCGGATGTACATCTTGACATTACACGCGATAACGGTCAGCTCGCAATAACCGCACTGGAAATGGTGTTGAAACACATGGTGATTGCGGTTCTGGTAAGCGTTTTACTGATCATCATTGCGTTGGGATGGCGTGAAGGCATAATTGGGGCAATAGCATTAATTATAACGCTCTTCATCATTCCGATCATTTACAAGCTGACAGGATTTACGCTCAATAGAATATCTATGGCCGCAATTATTTTCGCCATAGGGCTTTTGATTGATGATGCGATCGTTGTTATAGAAAACATTCACCGTCACTGGCATAGCGGTGATGAAAAAACTGCAGCGATTGCCGTTAAAGCCGTGGAGGAAGTGGGGCCGCCGACGATTCTTGCCACACTAGTGGTAATTATAGCCCTGGTGCCGACCGCCTTCGTTTCAGGCATGACCGGTCAATACTTGCGGCCGCTGCCGGTCGGAGCTTCAATCGGCATGTTTTTCTCTTTGTTTATAGCATTAACCGTAACTCCCTATCTGTGCAACCGGATTCTTCACCGTACGCCCAACAAAATCGATGAATCCCTTAACGGCAACAATAGGCTAAAAAAGAAAGAGCTGAAATCATACTATCTTGATGCCCTGGCATTCATACTGGACAGGCCTTCGCGCGCCTTTAGCGTTTATGCGATATCCATAACGCTCCTCTTTGCAATGGTTGCATTAATCCCAGCCCGCATAGCGATTGTCGAGGCCATGCCGTATAAAGACTCTGATGAGATGTCGGTAATGATCGACATGCCGCCTTATACGAGCCTTGAAAGCACCTATGCAAAGGCAGTCGATGTGGTAAGAAAGCTCAGAGAAGTACCGGAAGTAACCGCATGTCAAGTCTATGCAGGAACATACGCGCCATTAACCTTTCTGGGTGTGGGTCGTCATTTCGACCTCAGGACTGAACCTGACAAGGCCGAAATCCATGTTCAACTGAAACCCGCTAAGGAGCGCAAGAGGCCCAGCCATGAGACGGCCCTGCAAATACGTTCTCTCATAACGCCAATGCTGTCGGGCAAAGATACTTTTTTCACCGTCGCGGAACTCCCGCCCGGGCCACCGTCCCTTGCCGCAATCGTTGCCGAAATCTATGCGCCGGATGAAGAACAAAGACTTCAAGCCGCGGAAAAGGTAAAGTCTGCATTTTCAAAAATGCCCGATGTCATCAGTATAGACTCGACAGCAAGACGCGGCGCGCCCGAACTTGAATATGAAATAGATTTACAGAAGGCGTCCATGCGGGGCGTCATCGGCGCCCAGGCTGCCGATACGGTTCGCACCCTCATTGCCGGGGATTCCAGCACAATGGCTCAGCTGCCGAATGAAAGAGAGGGTGTTCCGATAACTGTCCGTTTATCACGCTCTCAGCGGACAAGCCCCGAGGATATAGATTCGCTCCTCTTTACATCGATCACGGACGGCATGCGTGTTCCGGCATCGGATATCGGAAAGCTGAATAAAAATGAAGGGACATATCCTTTTATGCGTAAAGACCTTCAGCCTGTGGTGATGGTGTCAGCGGAAGCAACCGGAGTGGGTGCTATATATTCAATGAAAGACATCTCCAGACTTTTAGAAAAAGAAAAGATGCCTAATTCGAAGCCCATTGAGATACTCTGGAAGGGTAAGGTCGTTGATCAAGGAAGTTACGCGCTCAACTGGGCAGGAGACTGGGTGATACAACGTGATCTTTACAACGATCTGGGGATGGCCTTTGTTGCCGTGCTTTTCATCATATATGCCATCCTGGTCGCCTGGTATGGTTCATTTCTGACACCGATCATCGTAATGCTGCCGATCCCTTTCATTTTTATCGGTGTGATACCGGCCCATGCACTGCTGGGAAAGGCCCTAAACGGACCGGGAACAGTTGGTGTAATAGCGCTGGCGGGAATAGTATTGCGCAACTCCATTCTGCTGGTCGATTTCGCCCGCAGTCGTATCGCAGACGGAATAATTGTAAAAGACGCCGTTTTAAAAGCGTGTTCGCTCCGGGTGAGGCCGATTATCATTACCTCTCTTGCTATAATGGTCGGAGAAGGCGTTTTATATTTCGATCCGATGCTTCAGGGGCTTGGCATCACCATGCCTTCAGGGACATTCATTTCGACCCTGCTTACTCTTTGCGTTGTACCTATCGCCTATTACCAGCTTACATCCTTGCAGCAGAAAAGTGCTTTGAAAAAGGCGGGTAAATTGCAGGAAGATATATGATTCCGTCAAATTTCAGATGCGTGAAACTAAATTGGGAATTCAAGTCTTGGACAGAGGAAATATTTACTTGCCCACAATTGTCGGGAATACACGTGCCTTAGAAATATTATTAACGGGTGACGTTTACCCAGCGCGCAAAATGCTGGAATGGGGATTTTTAAACAAGATCGTCCCCTCAGACGGAAATTATCTCATGGAAGAGGCGATGGTTTTAGCTGAAAAGCTGACCAGTTGCGGTCCGAAATCGCAGCAAGGAATAATAAAATTGAACAGGCTTTTGAAAGGTTTATCCCTTGAGGAGGCCGTATTATGAATTTTGTTTTCGGAACAGGTTAAGATGAAACCAAAGCGACATATAGGGAAATATCTTATGCATCAAAGTAAACCTGCCATTATTTTGTGCATTGTAGTGGGTCTGCTGATGCTTTCCTCCTGTGCAGCCCAATATCCGCTTAATCTCAAAGTGGATGTCGCAGGCCCGCCCGATTTTCTCCACAGTAAGTTCAGCGATCGAGAGGATTCCGACTCTCTGCTATTGATCCTCGCCTTTTCCGGGGGAGGAACCCGGGCGGCCGCACTGTCGTATGGAACTCTTGAGGCACTGCAAAAGGTCGAACTTCAGGGACAGACTGTTTCACCTCCCAAGGAGAAACCATTGCGAACATTGCTGGATGAAGTGTCTTTGATCACAGCCGTATCCGGCGGGAGCTTCACGGCAGCCTATTATGGTCTTCATGGAAAAGAAATCTTTAAAGATTTTCGGGATCGTTTTTTGTTGCGTGACGTTCAAGGCGATCTTACCCGAAAGTTTCTCAACCCTTTCAATTGGCCCCGGTTAGCGTCCTCCCATTTCGGCAGAAGCGACATCGCACAGGAATACTATGATCGGATTCTGTTCAACGGGGCGACCCTCGCCGACGTGACGGGAAAAAAAGCACCAACCATCCTGTTTCTGGCTACTGATGCCGTTGACGGCGTCACCTTTCCATTCATTCCGGAAATCTTCGAACAGATCTGCTCGGATTTCAGTCGTTTTCCAGTCTCGAGAGCCGTAGCGGCTTCATCGGCCATTCCGGGACTCTCATCGCCCGTGATTCTGAAAAACTATGCTGGAAAGTGCAGTGCCAAGATACCGGAGTGGATACCCAAGGCTCTTGAGAATCCCGATCTCTCCAGCCAAACCTACCACATGGCGGTTCGAGCAAATGCGTTTCTCGATGCGGACAAAAAACCCTACATTTATCTAATTGACGGCGGCGTCTCCGACAATCTCGGTGTGCGGGCCATCATCGATAGAATCATGGTCAGCGGCGGTATCCGGGATTCACTTGCCAAGGCAAAACTGAACCGAATTCGCCGGATTGCCTTTATCATCGTCGATGCGGAGACGGAAGAAGAACCTTCATGGGGAATTCTTGGCAAAGTGCCGGGAATTAGAGCCATTCTCAGAATGTCCTCCACCATCATGATCAATCGGTATAATTTTGAAACCATCGATCTTCTACGCCGCAATATCCGTGATTGGCAAACCGAGGATGCCGCGAATTTGAAACCTATCGATTTGTACATGATCCATCTGACGTTCAATTCTCTTTCAGACAAGACCGAACGGAACTACTTTAATGGTATCCCGACAATGCTTTCGCTTCCCTCGGATCAGGTGGATCGGCTTCGGGATGTCGCTGCGAAGCTGCTGTATGCTTCCCCGGATTTCCAGCGGCTGGTCGCTGATATGGGCGGAAGAACTGTGATACCAGCTCTGACTTCAACCCGCATAAATCAGTAAGGTGAGAAAGACATTAACGATTGGAGAAGCACAAAAAATAGAAGAAAGGCGGATTACGCCCGAAGTGATCAGGCGAAGAATCGTGCAATAAATTTCCCATGAAGATTGATCAGAGACATTTCCATATTCAGAGGGCAGTAGAGGCATTTTTGTTTCGTATCCATCCTAAAAAATATGTATATGGTTTTCTTCTGTGCCTATTGTTGTTCATCCCTTTTTCCGTATCTGTGGCAGACACCGCAGCTTTTTTAGACAGCGATCTTCCTGATAAACGGCAAAATACTGTATATCCACTAAAGCCGGACATCTGGTGTTATGGCGTTGGTGAGGGATTTCGCGCCGGAATACAGGTTGTGAGCTTAACCGCCGGGGCTACTTATGGCCAATTGATATTCGGTAGCAATGAACGGCATAATCTTGCCCTGATCTCGGTCTCTTATGGTCAGATGATCGGAGACGTGAACGGAACAGACAAATGGTATCGCGGCAACTGGGAACTCCGTGCAGAATTATTTGGTGGAACTCAGGTAAATCCGGAAACATGCGCTCTTGTCGGAGTGACGCCGCATCTGCGATACAATTTCGCTACCGGCACGCGTTTCGTTCCTTATGTCGATATCGGTGCCGGCGTGTCCCTCACGGAGATTCGCGCGCCGGACCTGGGAGGCGCTTTTCAGTTTAATCTGCAAGCAATCACCGGAGTGAATTATTTTGTAAGAGACGACCTGAGCATCAATATCGCCATGCAATACCTTCACCTCTCATCGTCCGGCATTTCCATGCCCAATGATGGTGTAAACACGGTGGGCTGTTTTTTGGGGGTGCAATGGTTTTTCTAATTTGGAGACCATTTCATCTCCTGCCTGCCATCTATAACTGCTTGGCACAAAGTAAAGATAGAAGAAAGAGATCTATAATTAAAGATTAGACAAGGGGATGTTATGAAAAGGAATACCAATACAAAGCAAAAATCTCTCCTTACGGAGGAGGCGCTGAAAATTTCTGAAACGCAATACCGACGTCTCTTTGAAACAGCCCAGGATGGCATATTAATCCTCGATGCTAAAACAGGACAAATATCGGATGTGAACCCCTTCCTGGTAGAAATGTTGGGTTATTCGCATGAGGACTTTTTAGGGAAGAAACTCTGGGAAATTGGGGTATTTAAAGACATTGAAGCATCAAAAGCGATTTTTTTAAAATTGCAGAGAAAAGGATATGTCCGCTACGAAGATTTGCCGCTGGAAACAAAAGACGGGCGTGCAATGGCCGTGGAATTTGTCAGTAACGTCTATAAGGTTAATCATCATAAAGTGATTCAGTGTAACATTCGCGATATCACCGAACGGAAACGTTTGGGAGATGCTTTACAAAGATCTCACATCGAGCTGGAACGGCGAGTCGAGGAACGGACGATTGAACTTCAAACGGCTCTTTCTGAAATCAAAACAATGAAAGACCAGCTCGAGGCAGAAAATATTTACTTCCGCCAAGAGAATAAAATGAAACATCAATTTGAAAATATTATCGGGCAAAGTGATGGTCTTAAGTATGTTCTCTATCGTGCACAGCAAGTTGCTGCTGCGAACACAACGGTCCTCATCCTCGGGGAAACCGGTACGGGAAAAGAGCTGATCGCCGCCGCCATCCATAACATGAGTTCCCGTAAGGAGAGGCCATTGATCACGGTCAACTGTGCCGCTCTGCCGGGTAATTTAATTGAGAGCGAATTGTTCGGCCGGGAGAAGGGAGCCTTTACCGGTGCCGATATCCGGCAGATAGGCCGGTTCGAGATTGCCAATGGTTCCACCATTTTCCTGGACGAGATTGGGGAGTTACCTCTGGAGTCGCAGGCAAAGCTCCTACGGGTGATTCAGCATAACGAGTTTGAACGCCTAGGGTCATCTCATACCGTCAAAGTTGATGTGCGTATCATAGCGACGACCAATCGAGACCTTGAGGAAGAGATACGCAAAGGCCGGTTTCGGCAGGATCTTTACTACCGGCTCAATGTCTTCCCCATCACTGTTCCACCACTCAGACAGCGCAAAGATGACATTCCGCTGATGGTTAAGGCCTTTATAGAACGATATTCCAGAAAAATGGGTAAACAGATCACGAGTATTCCGAAGGAGACGATGGATACTCTGCAGGATTACCCGTGGCCCGGAAATGTCCGGGAACTGGAAAGCATTATTGAAAGGGCAGTGATCTTGTGCCCCGGGCCGGTTTTGCAACTGGCAGATAAACTGGAGATTTCATCACCAACAATTTCATTAGCCATGAGGACATTGGAAGATACGGAGCGAAGCCAAATTCTAAAAATCCTTTCGGAAACCAAATGGCGCATCAACGGGAAGAACGGGGCTGCAGCGATCCTGGGCCTTCACCCGAGCACTTTGAGAGCGCGGATGCATAAGCTAGGTATTTCCCGACCTTAAATAAAAGCGTCAGATTAAACTCTCTAGCCGTCCCCGCACAGCTATCAAAATATTGAGATTCCACCAAATACTGAGGCCAAACGAATCAGTTCATGCTTTTCTGCCGTTCTCTCCTATTAATATAACTAACTGTTATTAAAGGATGAATTCAAACTTCTGATTATCTTTCGGTTATTGGCAGGCTACTTGCTATCACAGTGAGTAACATAATGACTTCGAGTAGTTATTTTCCTGAAGTAACTGAACAGAGGAATGAATGGGAAAAGAGCAGATATTGTGAGAAGCAAAATAGGTGGGGTATCCAAGGTTTGAAGCCTCGTACGCAATCACAACAACGGTCGAACTAAAATCTCAGGCAAAACCATAATTTCGAGAGGCAGCTAAACAACAATAATCGCGACCGCAATTCGGAGAAGTTCGACTATGGCACCCACAGCTAAAAACCGGGATATAGAGCAGTTGAGGCAAGGAGAATGAAGATTCGAGAGATCTTACTTGGAGCACTTATTTCGATCTTGGCCGGATGTTCATTGTCCCCTTTCTATGAACAGCCTGCCCTGCCCACAGCGGCATCTTATCCGGGAGTGAACGATACAGCAACTCAGGCCTCTCCGGGTATCGAGCAGTTTGGCTGGCGCGAATTTTTCACAGACGTCAGGCTAC